>Ga0228710_1004784_pt1 | contig 21302 bp, 9 predicted proteins | sample MedpolnodulmetaG_FD_177995 | JGI IMG/M metagenome (GOLD analysis project Ga0228710, IMG submission 177995) | Root nodule microbial communities from Medicago polymorpha collected in Santa Monica, California, United States - pink nodules | ecosystem: Host-associated > Plants > Roots > Nodule... | reverse complement strand
TTTTTTGCCTTGGTGGGCCAAAACTGCTACAGTTACAAAACTTAGGGGCTGTTTTGTAGTTTTTTTTTCTTAGGGGGCCAAAATCGCAACTTTGGAAAAGTTAGGGGGCTAAAACTGCAATTTAGCCTAAAAAATTTTATTTCATGTTGAAGTAACTGCAACATGAGTCGCCAGTGAGCATAATAACATAACTGCAATTACCGCGACTTCATATGCGATCGACCACAATATAAAATCATGGTAATAAGTATAGTTATTTAAATTTTTCAAAAAGATATAAAATTATTTAAAGAAATGTGAAATAAAGGGTAAATTGGGTGTTTATTAAAGGCTTAATTACATAATTGGTCCCTTAAATAATTATGAGATTTCGATTTGGTCCCCTTATTAATTTTTGCCCCATTTTGGTCCTTTAAGTTACCTCCGTCCATCATTTAAATCCATTTCGTCACAATTAAACGGAAAAATGTTAACTTGCCTACATGGACGCTAATGTGGCGCTTATGGGTTGGAGATAAGGGTCGTGACGTGGCATAACTTGATTTTTTCAGATTTTTATCTTCTTCCAATCTCTCTCTTTCCTTTCTCGTCATCTTTCTTTCCTTTCTCCTTCTTCAATCTCTCTCGACCCCGATGCTCTTCTCTCTTCTTCAAGCTTGTTCATCTTCTTAATCTCCCTTCCTTGTTCTTCTTGTTCGAAAACCTTCAACCATGTCCATTGTGTCATAGAATTCAAAATTTAACCCTAGTGAAGGAGGTAATTCTTCATCTGGTGGATCTTGAAATTCCGGCACGTAGTAATTAAAGAATTATGTACTCAATGTTATGACTGGTCAGATGTCTCGTAAGAAGTCAGGACATCGTGACAATAGTAATCAAAGATAATCAATATAATTTGAAGGACTAAAAGAAAATAACTCATCACCACCCATCTATGAATCTCTCAGAAAAACATCTTTCTCATCTAGGTAACACTTGTTGGGATCAAAATCGGGTCTTGATAACTTGGTTCTAGAGTCTTCACCATCATAATCAACAATACCATTACTAAGATATCTGTAATCATGGCTAAGAGAGAGATTAATGAACAAAGAGAAAGTCTTAATTATTCGTTGAGTAAAGATGGTCAAATATGGAATTGTGGTGAGGGGACTAATGGTTCTATTCATAATAGGTTTAAACCAATAGGTGATAGTGTTGTTGCTTTGTCAAATCATGGTTGTGGAAGTGGAACTAGTCTTGGTTCATTCATGCAACAAGGTAATAATAGTTAGTATAAAACTGCTAGATCATAAAATCATTCTTTTTTTACTTTAGATTTGCCTACTAGACCTAGATTTCAAGCTCAATCAGGTGATTCAAGGGGAAGGAATTCTAAGAGTATGAGTGTTTTTGCAGATTTAGATGGTGGAAATTTGAGGAATGTTTCAAGACCAGAGAAGATTATCAGTGAAAATGTTTTGGAGTTTGTTCCTATTCTTTCATTGACAATTTAGGAGCGTGCTGAGTAAGTCGTAGCATCGACTAAGGATTACTTGAAGAATAGGATTGAGAACAAGAAAGAAGAATTGGTCAACCTTCAAAACAGGCTTTGGGAGAAGGTTTGGTCTTTCTAAGGAGACTCTTAAAAGGGATTTAAAGTTTAGTTAGAGGCTTTAGTTGTTGCCAAGATGGGACCGTCGAGCTTCTTATACGGTAATCTTCAATTATCTAAGATGACATTAGAGCCTCCTTCAAGATTTGTTGGGCCACATGTTATTAGGTTTCCGCTATGGAGCAATCCACCATTTATATCCTCTTCAAATGTTCAGTTTTAGGCATAAGGGGTTGTTAAAGAGTTCCACTTCGAATAAGAGATGGTGTGACAATATGTTTATAATTGAGGACAATTATCACCTCACAAGTCAGTTTTATGGAATTGTGTTAGATTCAACCATAATTTTAAAGATTCCATGAGTAAATCTCTTATATAAACATTTCTTCAACAAAACAAAAAAAAACTCTTATATAGACATGTCCTTCATATCATGCAATCAATCAATAATAATATATAGTACTTTGTAAGCATCAATATGTTTTGTTTTTGTTTTACGAGTAAATATCACATGATATTAAAGTGATGTTGATATAAAGTTAACTATGTGAAAGTGGAGCGATAAGGAAGTTTAGAGTTCTATTCCCACCCATATCACAACGTCAAACGGTGTTTGTGTGTCATCATCGTTGTATCGATGTTAACTTCGTAATTTCAAATTGAATCATTCTTTTCTTTGTGTGGTCTTCTATCCCCATGGAATGATGAAAATCTCACATTTTGTATTAGATAAGTGGTAGAAAAATTATCTAATGAATGGGCTAATATATTTAACTTTTTTTTTTTGGCCAAGGATTATATATTGAACTTTATTGTATCCGTAAGAAAAAAAAACTTTATTATATCTAAAACAACCAATTAGATGTCTCCGGGAGCATAGCTGAATTGATAGGGATATGCATTGTTATATACAGGAGTCGGGGTTCGAACCTCGGACACCCCACTTATTTAACTTGAAAAAGGTGAATTCTAACCACTAAACTACCTGACCAAAAAAAAACAACCAACTAGATCCCGTAATCAATATCACCAACCATTATGATAAGGGTCTCCTACAATTTCAATTAATCTATCGGGATATTTTCGTGACTAAAAGTTGTTTATAACAGGCCTCACTTCTGAAGATTTCTCAGATTTTTTTTTTTCAGTCACGAAAAGTTGTTTATCCTTGTTTATATCTTTTTTTTTTCAGTCAAAGATTTTATACTCAACTTTTACTTAATTTAAATTTGTATTGCAGGATCTAACCAATTGCTAAATGATTGGTTGATGAATGTCTTCTGTGTGGAAATAAGTACCTCATCTTTAAGTGTGCAAATCAATTGATTTGTAGTTTTTAACATTTTAAATTTGGTGTTTTTAACATTTTAAAAATTTGGTGTTTGCCTTGTGAATACTTTTTTTAAGTAAATGTTAATGGTTAATTTATTAAAGGGATGAGATGAAGTTTGCTAGTAACAGAGATGGAATCCCAGACCTTCTAATATCTATGTTTCTTTGATCAAGATCTTGTAGATCATTTTATTTCAGGATTCAAAACTCAAGCTTACTTTGGTTCTTTCTTATTGTCATTTCTATTTTAAAAAATATAAGAATTTAAAAGAAATTAAGCCCTTGTTATACTAAGTACAAAGAAATGCACGGCAAGTTAGCGTCATTGTAAATTTCGCATCGTGTAGCTATTAACTTGTAGGCTACAACTTATAGCATATAATTAGCAGGGTTGGCCCCGGGCTTAGGTTTGGGATGCAACCGCCTAGAGTCTAGATTCGTAGGGGCCAAAAACGTAGACTCAACGTGGATGATGAAAAAGGATTGTGGATAACAAGTTTCAAGTCTTGATTCAACTCCTATACAAAAAAAAAATTATAAATTTCTCCATCAAATTGGGAGTTATGTTATGAAATAAAATAGATAGAAATGAGAACATCAAATAAATAAATAAAACGATAGAAATGAAGGATACCATGAATAACTTATATGGTTTGAAGGATGGAAATTGATGAACTCTCAAGATCAAATGAAGAACATTGATAAGAATTTACCTCATTTTTCCTTCTCTTTATTGATAGGATAAAAATTTGATTGTTATTTCTTTTAAATGAAGACTCGTTTTAATCTCGAGAAAGAAAAAAAACGAAGCTCAATTTGGTTTCTGAAAAAATATAAAAACAATTTTTTTTTATCCCCTCTGTATGAGAGTTTGGAGGGAAGGGGGAGATGGGAGGGCTTTGGTGGGAAGAGAATTAGAGAAACAAATAGAGAAAATTTTCATCTTTTTTGGGAGATAATTGTTGTAGATAATGGTAAATAAATGTTTATCATTAACATATTTTTTATATTGAGAGTATTATTTTTTGGTAGTGCATATTGAGAGTATTATAACAACCTACAGTAGATTTTGAGAATTTATCAAACTCTTGAAAACTTTCTTCTATATAGTTTTTGAGTTCCGTCCAATTATGGGAATTTTGTAATAAAAATAATAATAATCCCCCGAAAGCTCTCCCTTCCTAAAATCCTCCATTTTTTTCATTTCATCCTTCCATTTTTTCAATGCCATCTCCTCGTAAACTCCCAAACAGACCATAAGAACAAATTTCGGGATAACTTTACAAGGATCAGATCTCACAGTTTCTCACAAGGATTAAAATGGCCTTCACTCTTTTTACCACTTTTCAGTTAACAAAACAAGCACTATAACTTTGAGAAACAAACGTTTGAAATCAAGGATAAAAACATAAAATCACCTCATAGTCAATCTTTAAATTTCAATATATTTATAAACATTTCAATCAATCCAAAAACAGTTGGAATACAGATACCAATCATTCATATTAAATTGTCTTGAAAATCTTCAGTAGTTGTTTATGTTTTCCTTACACAATGAAAAATACATTTTGCAAGATAGACACTACAAATAGGCTCTCTTACGTGCATATTTTATATCTTCCTTCCATATCAAACCCATGGATTTCTGAGTCATTTTACTCTGTTGTCTGCAATGATTGACAAGGGTAGGGTTGATAGTACCTTTCAATTCGATCGAAAACACTAGCCCATGCTCAAGTCAAATCGGTTCTGGTTTTCATATGCCATGTATGCTTCTGGAAACCTCAAACTAAATTAATTTAATGCTTTACTTGAGAGTGATCTCATAGATGACACCTTCATGATTCCCAACAATACACTTTGTTTCAGGCACTTCCTTCATCTGCATCTGAAACTTAGAAGCTTCAGAAATAATCATCGAATCCATCCTGCAGTAAGAGAAATCTTAGTTGAAGAAGAAAATGCATATAATTTTGACCAAGTCATATGTCAACCAAATCTGAAGTTATGGAGACTGAGCAAGTTATTGTTACTCTAAAATTCAGATGATACAAACAGTTGAGTGAAGCACAAATTTAGTTCCTAAAGTTGTAGGGTTTATTTGTAAGAAATTCTGAAAAGATACTTAAAGTTGAAAATCCTTAAATTTGTCCCCGAGGTACCAACGTAATTGAAGATTTTAGATTTTAAAAAATACTTTTCAATTAGTTGAATTTAGACTAAAGTTGCTCTAAATGATTTTAGACTAAATTGTCTTACCCTAAAACTTCAGAGATTAAAAAGATTGTTTACTTTAGTCCAAAAAAAAAAAAAGATTTACCCTATCTTTATGAGACATCCAATCAACAAAAAATTAAGACTTGCTAGCTATAAAGCAGAGGACTTGCTATCCACAAAAGATACCCAAAAGTATCACTAAAGCCCACAACAACAACAACAACAACAACCAAGCCTTATCCCACTAAGTGGGGTCGGCTACATGGATCAAATTACGCCATAGTGTTCTATCATAAACCAAATTTGGATCCAACTCATTGACCTCTAAATCCTTTCTAATGGTTTCTCTAATAGTTTTCCTAGGTCTTACTCTACACCTTTTAACTAGACTCTCCTCCGTTTGATCTACTCTTCTTATGACGGCATCTACCGGTCTTCTCTCTACAAGCCCAAACCATCTAAGCCTATTTTCTACCAACTTTTCTACTATAGGTGCTACCCCCACTCTCTCTCAAAAGTATCACTAAAGCCCAAATATAAAAAATTAGTAGGCACATTTAGAGAATTCATTGAGCTTGTATTTTGAAATCTCCAACGGAGTGCTATTAATTGTAAATGCCTAAGTTTACAAAGTTTTTTAGAAGGAAAAGGCACTCCCGTGTCCCTTACAAGGCAGAGTTCAACATGAAGAAAAGTTTTAAAGATAAAAAAATGCAGCGAAATTGTACTCTAAACAAAGAAAAGAATATTCACTAAACCCAGAGATAAAAAAAGTTTAAAGAATAATGAGATAGATAACATACATCTTGGTTCGTGATACATAGGCTAGTATGAACTTGCATTTTCTGCCTTCTTTAACTTGCTGGAGCTGTCTAACAGTATCAAACAGCAAAGGGATGCTTGCCTGCTGAAAGCTTGTAATTGTGTCAAGGTTGCTGATATTACTTTTATTTGGTGAAAATGAAATATGATTACAGAAATCTATAGATGAAATCACATATTTGAATTTCAAGTTTCACAGAAATTCTCAGTGTATTTGATCCTCTAGTTCATTTCAGCAAATAACTGGAATTAGTTATCATAAAGCCATGACAACCAGCAAAGGCTTTAAAATAGGTAAATGAGTGACACTGCTTGAAAAAGATGCTGGGGTAACCTTTTCTAAAGATATATTCCCAACATGACTATAAGAATAAACAATTAACTTGAGTTTTTAAAAGAAACTAAAGATGGTAGGCCCACCTACTTGGGTGAGAAATATGAAGAACCAGCTTTATCGGTATCTATATATTTACCTATATTGCAAGCCATCATATTTTTAGGCATTTAAGCTTAGTTTTAAAGTATGATAACAATGGCATTAAATACATAAGAAGGATATAAATATCAGCTCCAAGAACGAAGTCGAAACCTCCAGGATGTTTCTGTAAAATTTCATGGATCTGATCAGTGTTTCCCCATTCTAGTTTTTCTGCTACTAATCCTGCATATATATTTAAATTAAAATTCAGTGGGACTAATAAGTATCTTCCATTTATCATCTAGGTATTTTACTCACCATGCGAAGTAGGACTAATATCTTCAGGACATGAATGCAGCTCTATATTTTTCTTTATGATCTGAAAGGACATAGTATAATTAGCTCACATAGAGATAATCTGGAAGGAGATATGTCACCATGTGCTATACAAATAGATTTTAACAACCTACCTTAAGCACTTCTTCATTATGATCTGTCAACACAACTTTATTGCAGAATCTGCGGCAAAGTATTCCAGTAATACCTGTGATTCAAAGCAAGAAATACTCACATCTTCAAGGTCTAATGTCATACAGAATAAAGATAACCATCAACATGATCAAGATTAAGATCTTGCCTAAGATACTAAGGGGGGATAAACATATAAAACATGAGAAAGAATTATAAATACATACCAAAAATACAATATTATACCACATACAACTAGATGGCATCATCCGCAAACGATAACCTGAAAACTGGATAACTAAGCAAACAATTACTCCCTCCGTCCCTATGTCTAAGCACCCTTTTCACTAAAAATTTGTCTCTAAATATAAACCTCTTTTCAAATTACTAGATGCATTAATTATTTTTTTCCTAAACATACCCCTAATTAATACCTATTAACTTGTCTTGAAATATGAAAAGTCAAATTTAATACACATACAAATAAAGTACGTTTGGTAAAATTAACACACAAAATAGACACATTAATTGCACTAACAACTTTTCTTAAGAAATGTGAAAAATGCAAAGGGTGCTTACATACAGGAACGGAGGGAGTGGTTCTTTTGGTCTCTTAGTTATATTGGTTGGCATCTGACATTGTTGTATACATTTGACAAAGAAAGGAAAAAACATTGGGAGGTTATTTGAAAAATGGATTTGAGATATGCATGTGTTTTGATTTGTCTTGCTTGATAATAAAAAAAAATGTCACTGTGACAGGTTGCTTATTGGTAAGGAAAAAAATATATATATATTAATTAATTATAAGCTATCAAAGGGAAATAATTAGGCACTGTTAACATAGAAGGCTATTGGACAATTTGTGACAGGAGTCCATACCCAACTGATTAGGTCCCCAAAGAATTCTCAGGCATTTATGGATCTGTGATCTATGACTACAAGGATGGAACAAAGTTTATTGCATATGTTAGTCCCTTCCTGATATGTATACCTTTTGGGACCATTTATCCACATGTTGTTTGTGTTTGATCAGGGCTCTAGTGGCAAGCTTAAGCTCTTCTGTAGTATTGCAGCTTATGATCAGTAGTTATTTCTGAAAATGTGGACCATATAATTGCAAGTTGTACTATATCATTTGGAATCTCTATTCATAAAACAAGAATGACACATGGTATATTAGTTTTTAGTTCTAAGTAGTATATGTCTAACTTTAATTAATTCATTTGTGAAAAAACAGAAGGGGAAAATGTTGAAATTCAGACTCTCTAAATAGCTGAACCGGTTTAATTAAAACTGATCTTGATACCAGTTTACTTTTCAAATCAGTTTACAGCATAAGCCGTGATTTAAACTGGTGAGAAGAAAAACAACTGATTTTGAAAACAGGAATAAAGCATAAACCATTTATGAAAACCGGATTACATAAAAAAAATAACGGTTTTGAACCATTTCTAAACAAATTTCATTTCCAGTTTGGCAAAAAATCGGTTTGGCTTTTTCTTTTTTTTGTAAAAACTGAACCATAAACAGGTTTGTTTCATTTTGGTTCACTCATCCAAGTCCTGCACACCCCTGATGGGGATCAAAGCAGCATGTCAAAATTGTAGTATTGTGTGATACTACGACTCAGTGTGCGATTATGTTAGGATATAGGATAAGGAGTTTGTTAGGATATTGGATAAGAAGAGATAGTAACAATATAGGATAAGGAGGAGTTAATTGGGAAGCTAGTTAGAGTATCTTGTATAAATAGAAGTGCATTGATAGAGGAGTATCATTGAATATTTTGTAAAGTTTAGTGTACAGAGTAATGACTCTATTGAAAAAGGGGGAATCCTAAGAGGAGAGTTTGCTCTCCCTTTTCTTTCTTATTTTTTTTTAATAAAAGTGTTATTTCTTTTATTCTTTTGAATTAAATTATTGGGTTCCTAACAGATTATGATTACATTGAAAGACTTTGGAAGACAATAAACTATCAATAAAGATAAGTAACTCATTTCCTAAAACAAGGTAATATTGTGCAATGTGTGATTGCACTAGAATATCCCTCTTCTTATCTGAAAAACCAGGAGCATTTTAAGGATGAATTGTTTCTACCATAAACATAAAAAGTATAAATGTAAGTAATAATAATTATTTTAAAAGTGAATACATACCAACACCAGAACCTAATTCAATGGCAGTGCAACCCTGAAACATCTCAACATGTTTTGAAAGATAATCATTTAGCAACATGGCTCCAGGCCATACCAGCTGCCCTGTCAAATCGAAGTCAGCTGATTCAAAAGATAATTAGTATTATGATCCAAAAGAAAAAAAACTAGAAGATACAAAAAGCAAAATATCAAGGCACTAGTTATAAAAACACATAAAATTGTATGCATTCAAGTTTATATGAAAGCTTACAGGTTCTCAATTATGCATTTCTATTAATGTTCTACTCCAATTTATCCCCTAAGAATGACAGTGTAAAGGGTTACTTGGCTAGATATATCTTCAAATGTTACATAATTTAATTTAATCTAGTAGAAATTGATAACTGCGAATCAATTGGGATTGGCTGTCCTGTCTTGTATGTTGTCATATCAGGAAAACCTTTCAAAGAGGTGAACCAAGTTAATTTTATTTCGTTGATAAAACACAGTGAAACAGCTTTAGTTTGGAATCTACCCTCATTTGCTTAAACATTACTTTTGCGGTATAGAGGGTGCAGTATAGCCACTACGTCAAAGTTTAGGGAAACAGTACATGAAATTTAGACCATGCACATAAAAAAGCAAAAACACAGAAGAATACATCACATTAAAGACATATTCATAACTAATAATCAAAGTTCACTGCTATCAATATCTAAACCCAATATAAAGCAAATAATGTTGGCCTCCAACTCCATTATCTAAGAAATTGAAATAAATATAAGCAATTCCTTTAATGGAATCACTATCTCCGAGGTGAGCAATACTGCTAGATATGTGCAGAGAGGGTCGGCTGAAAGCCTCAAAGATGAGGACGGGAGATAAAGCCATTGAGAAGAATTGACAAGATAGGAGAAGCATATTTCGTTTTCATTCCGAAATTTAGGGTAAATGTTCACAAAAATCAACATTGTAATAGAGTTTCACTATCACGGCCGTTATCTCAAGCGCAATGCAATGGTGTAGCACCTAGGGGCCGCAATTGACTTCAAAGGAATAGCTTAAGAAAAGTAACTGGGATAGTATTTTATTTTTATTTGGTGTTAACCCTCTGTTCTAGTGAGAGGGGCCGAGAGGAAAGTAAAGTTTGACTAATAATTGTTCTCGTACCTAGGAATTAAACTCCGGTTCTCCCGAGTGATTGGTTCTCAGGCGGAACTCATTAATGACCTGAGTCCAAACACTTTGCTTAGCTAGGATAGTATTTAATTAAGCTTTTCGCATATCGAAACTTGGGCACGTGACATACGAAAAATGAAATCGAAAGAAATGTAAAAAACTTACTGGAAGCAGATTGCAAACAGAAGAGCTGAATATTTTGAGAGCCAAATGTGAATTCCGTAAGCTGGTAACTTCAAATTAAATTCCAGAAAAGATCAATCATTACAACAGTGACAGTGAAAAGAAAAAGGTATAGAGAGAGAGAGAGAGGTTACTCGTCATTCATGAAGAACGATGCATCTAAGCAAACGATTTCCTCTTCTTCCTTTTGCAATCCTTTGTTTTCTCTTTCTACGACGCCGTTTTGGTTCATTCTGATTTCTAACTTATGTAAGCAAGGGGTTTTGCAGAGAGAGAGAGAGAGAGAGAGGCGCTATGAAAGAAAGAGGGAAAATGTGTTTTATGTTTTATTCACCTTCATGCGATGTCGTTTCATTCCAAACTAGTTGCTCTATTTCACAAGGCTGAGCGTGTATTGGATTGAGATTTTAAAAGACTATTTTTGTTTTGAATTGGTTAAAGAACTATGCCCAATTGCTTAGGCTCAATAACAAACCAAGCTCAATTGCTGCATTTGGCAATTTACTGGCAATGCCCCCTTCTCCGCGACGGGGGGTGCTCGGAGCAACTGAGACATGTTCAAGCGAACAGTACCGTCTCTTTCCCACGTTCCCACAAATATCTCACTGGCGGTTACACTTCCCAAGATTTCGTAACCGCCGGACACACGTCTACCATTATAACGGCTCTTCATTCACCCACCTCTATAAATAGGAGGCTCGTCGCAGCCTCCAAAGTATATTTTTTCAAGGGTGGGATTAAGGTTAAGTCAGACTATCTAACATTTATTATAATAAAGATTTTATGTTAATTTGATTTTTCTTTTCTTTATCAATAAAGAAAAATATAGTATGGGATGGTGCTCCAATACAAAGCATAAAAAACTCTGGGTTAAATATGTTTTTGGTCCCTATAAATATATCAACTTTTCGTTTTAGTTCCTCTATAATTTTCCTTCAACTTTTAGTCCCTATAAAATTTTCAATCACTACTTTTGGTCCCTATTTTTAAGTTAACTTTTGTATTTTTTTTTAATAAAATTGTGCAGAAATGTGTAGAATATTGTAAAAATATTCAAAAAAGAATTATAATTTTTTAATAAAATATAAATTAAATATGAATTTTTAACCGTCAAGAATATAAAAATTCATATTAAATTCATGTTTTGGTAAAAAATTCTAATTTTTTTTGGAGAGATTCTTAGAATATTATGATTTTTTTTTTTGCAAAATTTTATTCAAAAATATGAATTTTAAATATGAGCTTACTTTAAATAAGGGACCAAAAGTGAAGATGAAATTTTTTTTATAGACTAAAAGTTGAAGAAATATTTTAGTGTTGGCGCTCAGTGGTAATATGTCGCAGGGACATTGATTGCGGTCAGACATGTGGTTGTAGGATAATTTTATTGTCGCTCCAGGTTATAGGCGGTTCAGGGAGATTATGGAAGTTACTTGGAAAGCTCCTACTGCTAGCTGGGTAAAAGCTAACACTGATGGGTCTGTGAGAGCAGGTTACGCGTCTTGTGGAGGTATTTTTCGTGATCATAGATGCACTTTTCTTGGTGCTTTTGGGTGTAACCTTGGGGAGGTGTCCGTTTTTGAGGCAGAAATCACAGGTATTTTATCGGCCATGGAGTATGTTGTAGCCCATTCTTGGCAACATCTTTGGATTGAGTGTGATTCTTCTGCTTTTGTTCAAGCTTTCAAAAATATTGTAATTATTTCTTTCCGTCTCAGAACCGTTGGCATAATGTCTTTCATAGGAGGTTTCAAGCTATTTGCTCTCATGTCTACCGTGAAGGTAGCTGTTGTGCCAATAAGCTAGCTGATTTTGGCCACTCCATTACGGAGTCTGTCTGGATAGGTTCCCTTCCTCAGCCCCTTGCGGCAGACTTCTTCCGTGACCGTGTGGGTCTGCCGAATTATAGATTTCTGTAACATTTGTTTCTTGTTTTTCAGCTGAGGGTTTTGGCCTAATCCCCCCTCTTGTACATACTTTTTCCCCTTTTTTAATAATATTTATAGAGTATGTGGTAGACGATGGAGGTGACAGTTAGGTGCCAACATAGTTAGGATGTTTCTGCCCCCTCTTGATACCGTCCCTACTTCTTTGCATATCACAACAAAAGAAAATAATTTAGTAGGATTAAAATGAAAAGTTGACATATTTATAAGGACAAAAAACATATTTAACCCAAAAACTTTTGAGTTCAAAAAGCGTATTTATATTTTCCTTCAAATAAAAGTATTTATATTTACCTCCTTTTAAAGACACCGACGAGACTCTATGAAAACTTTTTTGGGTTCAAATTAATATGTATACCACTCATATCATGGATGTTATAGATATTATATTATGCGACAATGAATTTTGGAATAGTACTTACTATTTTTTTTTCACATCGTACATTTGGTGCATTAAGCTGTCACAAATTTTCCAATTCATTAATTTAGAATAATTATGGTCAATGAAAGTGTGGAGAAAATAAAAAGGGGAAAACTGGGTATCTCAGTCAAATTATGTATGCTATGCTCTTTTAATCATCTTTGGATCCACATATTGATAATTAATACTCATAGTTTAGTAATTTCAACCTTGGACCCACAATTATTAGAAAAATAAAATAAAATGAAAAATAAAAAGGAGGACTGGGTATCTCAGGCAAAAGGGATTATACAAATCAAAGAGAGAAGAAAGTTCAAAGTCGTCTTTGTTTTTTCAAAAGCCTTGTTTGGAGCTATTTCCTTTTTCTTTAAGCTAATATTATTTTTTTCTCCTATCAAACTCAGTTTTGTGAGCTTCCCCTATTTTTTCCAAGCCATCTTCTTTTTTTATATTTTCCCATTAGCATATAATCACACTACAATCTCCTAACATATGACATTAAGCTACCAACAACTTCTTACTTCTTTATTCAAGATGACCGTTCTTCCTTCACAAGTGACACTTCTTTTGCTTATACTTTTATCTATAACCACATTCCACAAAACCATGTGCAGCAACCACACCGTGGTTCAATGTAATGAGAAAGATCGTGAGATATTGTTAAACTTCAAACAAGGCATCAATGATAGTTTTGGTCGAATATCAATGTGGTCCGAAAAAAAATGTTGTGCTTGGGAAGGAGTCCACTGCGACAACACTACTGAAAGAGTTACAAAACTTGATCTCCACTTGAAAGATTTGAAAGGCGAGATGAGTCTTTGTATTCTCGAACTTGAGTTTCTCAGTTACTTGGATTTGAGTAAGAATCATTTTGATGTGATAAGTATTCCACTCACACAACACAACATCACACATTCATCTAACCTTTTGTACCTTGACTTATCCTTCAACAAAGGTCCTAATCTTCACATGAATAATCTTGATTGGCTTTATCCACATTCTTCCTTGAAATATCTCATCCTCGGCGGAATTGATCTTCATAAGGAATTCAATTGGCTTCAAGTAGTGAGTACACTTCCCTCACTATTAGAACTACAATTGAGTGATTGCAAACTGAACAATTTCATGATCAACTCATCTTTTGAGTATTTGAATTTGTCTTCAATTGTAACTCTTGATCTTTCTTTAAACAACTTCACCTCTCATTTGCCAAATGGGTTTTTTAATCTCACCAAAGATCTCACCTATCTTTACCTTCAAGAAAGCAATATACTTGGTGAGATACCTTCAAGCTTGCTAAACCTTCAAAATTTAAGACAGCTTGATCTCTCTGAAAACCAACTACAAGGATCATTTCCAGATAGAATAGGCCAACTACCAAATATTCAACACCTTGATCTTTCAATGAACATGTTAAGCGGTTTCATTCCTTCAACTCTAGGAAACCTCTCTTCCTTAATTTCCTTATCCATTGGCTCCAATAATTTCTCGGCTGAAATTTCAAATTTAACTTTTTCCAAACACTCTAGTTTAGTTTCACTAGACATGAGTAATTCAAATGTTGTATTCCAATTTGATTTGGATTGGGTTCCTCCTTTTCAACTCTCTCACCTGTCATTGAGTGATACAAATCAAGGCCCAAACTTTCCATCTTGGATATATACACAAAAGTCACTGCAAAATCTCGACTTATCGAGCTCAGGAATTTCGTTGGTAGATAGAAATAAGTTCTCGAGCCTTGTAGAAAGAATATCCAATGAACTTATTTTGTCAAACAATTCGATTGTTGAAGACATATCTAACCTAACACTAAATTGTTTGTTTTTAAGGTTGGATCACAACAATTTCACAGGAGGACTCCCAAACATATCACCAATGACCACTCATGTTGATGTTTCTTTCAACTCCTTCTCAGGATCAATTCCACATAGTTGGAAGAACTTGACAGATTTACAATACATTATCTTGTGTAGAAATAGGCTGTCTGGTGAAGTTCTAGTGCACCTCGCTAATTTGAAAGATTTACGATACATGTTCTTGGGAGAAAATGAATTTGGTGGAACTATACCAATCATGAAGTCACAATACTTACAAGTGGTTATATTGAGAGCTAACCATTTTGAAGGGAATATTCCACCACAATTTTTCAATCTCACTTCTTTGTTTCATTTGGACCTTGCACACAACAAATTTTCAGGATCTTTGCCGAACAGCGTCTACAACTTGACTCAAATGAATACTAATTATGTGTATGTATGGCAGCCTGCCACATTTGATTTATTTACCAAAGGTCAAGAATATGTGTATCAAGTCAATCCGGAGAGACGAACTATTGACCTTTCATCCAATAGCTTGTCCGGAGAAGTGCCATTGGAATTGTTTCGGCTTGTTCAAGTTCAAACGTTAAACTTATCTCACAATAATTTGATTGGAACAATACCAAAAGATATTGGACGCATGAAGAATATGGAGTCCCTCGACCTCTCTAGTAATAAGTTTTATGGTGAAATTCCTCAAAGCATGTCTCTCCTAACCTTTTTGGGTTATTTGAATTTATCTTGCAACAATTTTGACGGAAAAATTCCAATAGGAACTCAACTTCAAAGTTTTAATGCATCGAGCTACATTGGGAATCCTAAACTATGCGGAGCTCCTGTAACCAATTGTACCACAGAAGAAGAAAATCCTAACACTGAAAAGCCTTCTACACAGATTGAAGACGAGGACTCTATAAGAGAATCAATGTATCTTGGCATAGGAGTTGGATTTGCAGTAAGTTTTTGGGGGATTTCTGGTTCTTTGTTTCTTATTAGAAAATGGAGGCATGCATACTTTCAGTTTATCGATGGAGTAGGTGGCAAGCTCTATGTTACTTTGATCTCAAAGTTAAACAGCTTTGACAAAAATTGAGCTCTGGCTATTAAGGTTACTGTAACCTATTTCACAGTTTTATTGATCACGTTATAAAGTGTTTTGATTTTTTATTTTATCCAATTCATGACTTATATCCATTTTGTTTTGCTTCATATTTTATTAGGATATAACTTTCTACGCAAGTTATTGTACTAACTACTCCTTATTCTCATGTTTCTCTTCATGATGTGTTAGAAAGTTAATCAGAAAGTGATTTATCAAAGACAATGCTTTTCTTTTGTCACAGTATTTTCGAAGAAGATGAAAGTAAGAAAGAAAATCAGTGATTGAGCAAATAAATCAACATACAGCTCCTTGATCTCACTTTTCAACTTGGTAAAATTAAAATGATTGTTTGTTGTGAATGGAAAATAAACAAAACTTCGTAAGATCTCTTGCAATTTTATGCAAATTAGACCGAGACCTGCGCATTGCGCAGTTGCAATATTTCATGCATTTCATTGTGTTTTTGGAACAGCTTTTGAATGCAAATTCTCATGTCTGATACATTTTTACCGTCAAATCAGAGGCTCCAATTGCTTCTGTGTTGCCGTGATTTTTCACCACATTTTTGTTGAAATTCAATGTGGTCCAAACGTTCACTTAATATAACAATCATTTGAGATTCTAAGTATCAAGTATATAAGAAAATTAAATGTTAGTGCAGTCCAATTTAAAGTTATAAATTTAGAGTACTAATTGTTTTTATTTGTAAAGAAATGTGGTTCTAACTCTAAGGCCTGGCAAACATTCCCTCACCTTTTATTAGAAAAACATGAACTAGTCAATTTACCTACACCTAATATGTGAATAATTGACCTCAATCATTCACTCATCTTTTTTTCCTCTCTCTCTAGTTTTTTAGATAAATCAACCATTGGAATAGAAAAATAAAAGAGGCCGAATTAAAAAGGCAGGAGAGGATCCAAATCCAAAATATAACACCTCATACAATACGATGTGAGGGAGATAAGTGTTTAATTCTTTGATTATTAGTTCAATAGTCATTTTGCCTTTTAGGCTAAACACGCCTTGCCACTTGGGTCAACACATGACATTACATGAGCATTTGTGATATAAATTAGTACGATCAGTTCGACATTTACAACCGTAAGGCTGAGAGTCTTTTCCAAACCGTTGCGCGAATTCTTGCTCACAATCTTGAAGGGCATGGTCACAATTGTTATCTAACCTTGGTAGAGTTTTGTAACAAAATTTATCGGCAAGCTCACCTACAACATTATAGAAAGCAAAAATATCATCAAATCATTTCACATGTTAGTTTAGTTTAACAGCAATCATAATATTAGCCGCAGCAGCAGCAATAAAAATAAATCATCGGTTTTTGTCCCTAAACTACCATTTTCTCATCAATTTAGTCCATAAACTATAAAATTATCGTAAAAGTTTTTAAACTCATCAAAATAGTCTCTAAATGATCATTCTGTGTCTTATTTCAAAAGGAAATGAAAAGCAAATTTGATTGATCAACAATAACAATTTAAAGGTTATTTAGAATATTTATATAGTTGAAGGACTAAATTTATACATGAGTGATAGTTTAAGAATCAAATTAATAGTTTATTAATTCTAATAAAATGTGTACTTGATCCATAGGTGAGGGTGAAGAGAGCAAACAAAGCCCCCACTGTTAGGATAGTGTTTCTGAGCTTCATGATGATATTTGCTCAAACACGTACAATAATTTGAAATAGAATTTGAAAAATGTAAAGGAATGTCAAATGAGGGAATCAAACATATGGATAATAATTTTCACTCAATATTACCTTAGCTAAATTTTTATACATTAACGTTGCTGCAATTCATCTTTCATTTCAGTGGTACTATTTTTAATTTTTAAAAATAGTTGATATGAGTATCAAAGACATTGATTGTCAATGATTTTCTTTGACTTTTTTATTTTATTTTTTTTAAGAATTTTCATTGTAGAAAACTAAAACTTTGACTCTCGTAATTAAATTTATTTTTGCATTTATTATTTCGACATTTCAATTTATGTTGCAATTAGACTTCATTCAAAACTTATATTTAAAATTTGAAGAATAAACTTGAAAAATTACGATGATTTGTCTATATTTTAGACATTTTTTAGGTGTAATAAATTAATATAACAATTTCCATTTTGATTATCCTTAATCTGATCGATTTGTGTGGAGATCTTTTCTTCGGAGTTAATGGTTTGATACAAGATCTGTAGAGATTTTGTTAGAATCAATCAATCAATATGATCAACAGCAGGAAATGAGTTACATGATCTTCTTGGTCTTTATTGGCTATAACTGATTATATATGTTGATCATGCATGAATCCTTTTCTTTTACTTGTCAAGATCTGGCTGTCCCTTGTTAGTTTACCCAGCTAGCGTACGTGATACATAAAATACAACTGGCCTTGGATTAGTTTTTCTCATCATTTCATGAAAACAACATCACTGGCCTTGTTATATTTCTAACATTCACAATCATCCTCTCAGTCCAAACAAATGGAGAACCTTAACATTAATGGTGATAGCTGAGCTATTAGACTTATGTCTTGTCGGGCGTGTGGTTGGGTGCCATATCGGCTGGATGGTTAGATTCGATGAGGATAACAACTACCGCCCTTGGAGACGATTAATGCGAATAACTTAGCAAGGAAATAGTCAACCATCATTCATTCCAGTAAGGAAACAATCGAATACAAACACCAGTTACGTTGTTGCTTAGCTTAACACTAAAAACCAAAAGTTGAATCTCCAAACATACTTTAGTTCAAATGCTGAAGATTGCAATCGATAATGAATTAATGGTGTATTCATTTAGTAACATAATAGACAATGACATAATTAACTATCCGGGTTCATCTCATCTCATATCAATAAAATTAGAGACTTTCTTCAACATAACCATCCAATACTTTATCAGAAAATACATCCACATAGACATAAAAATTGAAAATCTGATATAACCCAAATGGGGGAAAAAAGAATAAATGTCTCACATATACATTTAATAACCAAAGAGAGAACAATAAACTAACAAAGAGAAATTCAATAAATAGACGCCATATTTCTATTAAAACGATAAAACAAGCGAATAAAGCATATATTCAAGAAATAGACGCTACGTCATCAACAAAAACAAATTTTAGCATGCACATATAATTTCTCAACAGTCGCAGCGGATATAAATCATACATCTCCAAGGTATACATGTCATGAGATCAATATACATCATTATATAAAATCTTTAAATCCCGACATATGGTTCAAATCTCAAAAATAAATAAATCCAACAAACATAAAGACCGACGTCTTAATTAGAGCCTAATCTAAGACTCCAAGAAACGATAACGGAGATTAGCTCCCACTATCCAAGCACTCACCAAAAGCAAACTACTCCTGCACTCCGTCTACTCATTCATACAAACAGGTAGGCGGTCAAAACCACTGGGGGTAAGCTTCACATCAATCATAATCAACATAAACAGTTTGACATAAACGAATCAAATTAAATCTCAATTAATTATGAGGAGCAATTAACTTTCATATGCATATACACACAACAATTATAAAGTCACGAGTATATATTCATCAAACACACCTACCAACAACTAACATCATCCACATACATCACTTAAGACTCATGACAATATGATATGCGCCTATATACGACACATATATGCATGTGGTACCATATCACCGACAACTAGATGCCAATCGAACATCTTATGTAAGAGTACACCTCCTCTTACGATTCAACTATGTAAAAGTACACCTCCTTTTACATTTCTCATATGACTCGATATGATTTATGATGCATGGACATACAAGGAAAGACCCAATAATGCAAAACATTCAACATATACATCTACCAACAACAATGTAAAAGTACACCTCCATTTACATTGACCAACTTCAACAACAATTGCATTATCAACTATTTACGTCCACACATTATCAACAAACATCCACATCAATCGTCATATATATGTCATATATATATTAATCAACATCAACTATATAATATGGCTCCACGACTTCATACACTTTCTCACAATCCAAGTAAAGGAGAAAATACAACACTTTATGATAAACATCATTTTCAACACCCAACAATCATTCACATATCCTCATTTAATCATATGAAGCCATTCACGAAAGATTTTCAAGGTTCTCGACCTTAAAGACCATTTTTGACAAGGTTCGTCTCTCATTTTACAACTTTAAAAATGATTGAAACAATTGAATCAAAACCAACTAAACAAGGTCCAATGCCTCAACTATGTATACACTTAGATCACATAAGAGTGCAGTAGAGTATACATGTGTGTTTTCATCGGCTAACTTCGACAAAATCATCAAAATCACAAGTTACGACAAGTTCGTATCATTTCTTCTATATTGCGAAACCAAATCATTTTCAAAACAAAACCAAGTTAGATTCAACAAGACATAGGTTAAATACTCTTAAACCTCTTAATTGAACTCCTAATACTTCTAGTTTTGAAGTTTGGAAACCAACCATTAGTTTTGGGTCGACTTAGAAATAGTCATGCTAAGTTTACTTAAAATTTCTCCAAGACCTACTTGGAGTGTTTTCATCATAACTCAAAATCTAAAACTTATTTTGATGTCAAACCAAAGTCATTAAAAAGCTAACACAATTATCTAAAACTTTTATGTTTACACCAAAGGTCAATTCAAAACAAAAAAGGGCGTAAAATAGTGAAATGCGAAGGATCTGGTTCACCAAAATCGTGTCACAATTTTAGAAATCGCGGCGCGATATTATGACCAGAAACCACTGAACATTCTGCCAACAAAATCGTGTCACGGCTGCAAAAATCGTGGCACGATTTTGACAGCATCAGGTCCAGAAATCAGCTTTTCAAAAAGTGCGTTTTCCACCATTTTGCGCGTAAAATTCAAATCGTTAATCCGTTTTCAATGTCGTTTTCGCCTACGCGCTCCTGACACTTAACTCTATCATAATCAACCGAAAAATTCAAGTTTCAACAATCCCAAAATAATTTTCCAGAATCTCACATAAATACTCAATTTTCAAAACGGTTAACAATCGAATTTTCATACAAAACTCCTGTTTTCTCCCAAACAACTCGACTAACACAACCTCAACATGAAAACAAAAACTACACTAAGTCTAACTCACCCAACAACACCAAAAACTCAGTCAAAAACTTTATACATCAAAAATTCAATTTGGTCCTTCACATGACAACTCAACACAAACTTCACTAATTCAAACAACAACTTCACAAAATGGAATACCCATGGTACAAATCAACAACAACAACATATTCAATTCAACAACAACTTCATTTGAACATGAATTCATCACAATCAACAACAACAACACTAATTTATACCAATTTGAGCAAAATCAACAAAGTACACATATAAACATATATTGAGCATGTAATTTCATCATCAACAACTTGATTATCAACAAATTCAAATACCCAAACATCGCATCAAAACACTGGCACGAATTTCATCAATTAAATTCATAATAATCACTTTATACTGTTGAGGCAAAATCCCAAATTAATTTTAAAGATAATAAACTTTAATGATTAAGGATTAAATGGACTTTGATTAATTCTTTGGTATTTAACTTGTGCTCTTGAGTGTTTTACTAAGACAGGAACA
>Ga0228710_1004781_pt1 | contig 21307 bp, 9 predicted proteins | sample MedpolnodulmetaG_FD_177995 | JGI IMG/M metagenome (GOLD analysis project Ga0228710, IMG submission 177995) | Root nodule microbial communities from Medicago polymorpha collected in Santa Monica, California, United States - pink nodules | ecosystem: Host-associated > Plants > Roots > Nodule... | reverse complement strand
GTAAAAAAAAAATAAAAAAAAATATATATATATATATATATAAATATATATATATATATATATATATATATATATATATAAAAAGAAACAAGAACATAAAGAGAAGGGGGACCTAAACCAAAACTTTTTCAAACGATAAAACAAAAAAACTGGGGGACAAACGTCAGACCCAAAAAAAACAAGAAAATAAAAAGAAAAACAAACAAAGTGGAAAAGAAGAAGAACAAGAAAAGTAACTCAAAGAAAGCCGATGAGTTAATCTGGTAACCTACCCTATATTATGAACCAATTGTTATAACTTCTATAGAATTTTGGTCTCTTTTAAAATTTTAGGGGTTATAATGAAATGTTGGTATATTAAAACGGCTATTTACTTATTTACCCCAAAATTTATGTCAACCTCTCTAATAGCAACTATGTCCCCAGCGAGTTCAACTGCAAGAGAGGAAGAGTGAGCAGTCAAACAACCTGCAAAAGGGCTTCCAAAACCTCTAAAAATACAACCACAAGTTACAAAATAGAGCTACGAAAAGCACTATTTGTAATGAATTTTATTGAATTGGAGGGGAATGAGTCAATATAGCATTGGTGACACAGAAAGTTCTCATAGGATGAGCAGTGACCGAAAATGAGATAAAATAATAGCTTCAGCTTAACTAGAAACAACATTGCCTTTTGATAAAAAAACAAACAATGATCCGCTACATAACTATCATATTAATAGTTTGGTGAAGAGAAATTCTCTTATTTTGGAATCTAATAAGGAAATTCCTAGTAGCATGACAAATAACCCAAGTAAAATTCTTTAGGTTTTGTTTGCGAGTGGGGAAGGGATGGGAGTATTTGGAAATAAAGAGGAAGTAATTAGAAGAAATAGAGGACATAGAAGGATAGGAATTAGGGGATTTTTTTCCTTCAAAATATAAAAATTTCCTCTTTTCGAGGAACTAAAAAATTGTATTGGAGGATAGTTTTAAAGGGTTTATATGAATTTTTAATATTTAATTTATTTTGTTATAATATTTTTAAAATTAAAAATATATTAATCATAAACATTAATTTATCACTCTTTAAAAAATACTCTTTAAAAAAATGTAAAGAATTTCTCAATTTTCCTTAATATTTTTGTCCCCTCAAAGCACACCATTCTTGATTAAGAATCTTGAAAACAGTAGCAAGAAAGGTATCAATAGTTTGACAAAGTATATCATTAAGCCAAGACCGCAATTACTTGGCTAAGCTGCATTGAAAAAAGAAATAATTAAAATTTTCATAGTTATTGGCATATATGATGCACATTGAGACGACCACCGCCACGTAATCCACAGATCATAAGTTGACATTTGTATATGCAGCATCTTGGCATTATATTTAGAAAAATGTTAACATGTGCCCTTAAGACACAAGTTTAAAAGTTAAATGTAAAAATAATATATTGGAATACGAGCATTAAATTTAATCTTTAATGTTTTAATGAATTGAATGCACAAAATTTAAGGGGAGATTTCTTTTTTTGGATTTCTTAACATGTGCCACAAGGGCACAAAGTTTAAGCATTATATTTATTGTTCAAGAAAATGTAGTACTCTCTCCGTTTTTAAATATAAGTAAAATTGACTTTTTAGGTTCATTCAATTAATGATGTATGTGGTTTATAATATTAATGATGTATGTGGTCCATATTATGAACCACATACATCATTAATTGAATGAACCTAAAAAATAAAATTTTCTTATATTTAGAACGGATGGAGTATTAGAATGTTTTCTTAATTATCAAATGCTCTATGAATTGTTGATGATATTTTTTATTTTGACAAGAATCACTAATGATCGATATTTAAGAGCCTTGTAAAAAAAAATTGATATTTATTAGCTAGTTTCCAAACTGCTCCCATCTTATCTCAAATATATGCAGCAATGTTTTTGTTAGATTGTATTTGTCTTAAATATAAACTTACTGCTTCTATTAAATTTAATGTTACTGTTCCTATATTATTTTTAAAAGCAGACAATTAGGAATAGTCTGACTGCAACACCCATTGAAGGGCCATAACAACCAATCCTAACATTAAGAAGCACCCATGTGACTCATTAAACCCATACCAAAACGTATACGACCAGTTACAACAAAAAAAAAAACAGCATCAACGTTATATTTATAATTTCCAATAAAAGAAGACAATAGGGGCAAATGAGAGGATGTATAGGATTCATATTTTCGCTAAGGCTATGTTTGCGAGTTTGGAGGAGAAGGGATGGAAAGGCTTGAGAAAAAAGGAATGAGCAAGTGGAAGAAATTGAAGAAAATGGGAGGGGAGAGCTTTGGGGGTTAACTTTTCTTCATAATATTAAACCCTCCTCCTCAATTGGGGGAACTAAAAAATTGTATTGGATGAGGGTTTTGGGAGGTTTGGAGGGTTTTGGGAGGTTTGGAGGGTTTGTACGAATTTTTCAAATTTAATCTATGTTGTTATATTATTTTTAAAATTAAAAATGTAGTAATCATATGCATTAATTTATCATTCTCTACAAAATTACGCTTTTAAAAAATTTGAAAGATTTCTCAATTTTCCCTCATATTTTTCACCCTCAAAGCCTTTTCTTCCCCTCCCCTCCAAACTCGCAAACAAAGCCTAAGAGGATTTACCTTTTCCGGATGCCAATTAGAAAGATATTGGCTAACTCTTCTAAGCAAAAGTGTTATTGTGATTGTAGCATACTAGAATTGATCCAAAACTTCTTATTCATAGCATACTAGCATTGATCCAAAACTTCTTATTCATAATACGGCAAATACTCCAAATGACCATAACAAATATAACGCGGGAGTTTATATCCCAACAACTTATGACTGATAGTATGCCGTATATGAGATTGAATACAATACACGTACAAATATTTGTGACATTCAAAATTGTAACAAACCTAACAAATCATTCTTATATTTTTTAATGACAACAATAATTCAATAAAAAATATAATATAAAATTCTTATATTTTTTAATAATTTAGCAATATGACATTAATATTAGAAAACTTGTTTAAGGTTTTTTGTAACAAACCTAACAAATCATTCTTATATTTTTTAATGACAACAATAATTCAATAAAAGATATAATATAAAATTCTTATATTTTTTAATAACTTAGCAATATGACATTAATATTAGAAAACTTGTTTAAGGGTATAATTGGAATAATAAAAAAGTTTACACAAAATCCTATACCCCTTAATATTTTAATGGGGTATTCCTATTATAATGAGATTTAAATTTTTTTAAAATAATACATTAAATAATATTATTAAATGACAAAATAGTAAATAAAATATGTTAAATGAAGGGTAATATAAGTAACGAAAAAGTCAGCCCAACTTTGAATTATATTATGTTTATTAAATTAGGGTTAATTAAGTAATTGGTCCTTATAAATATTCAAAATTTTGTTTTAGTTCCTACAAAATAAAATCACACTTTTTAGTCCCTCTAACAATTCCCTTTAGCATTTAAGGGACCGAAAATGCTGACGTAAAATTTTTACAAGGACTAAAAAGTACAATTTTATTTTATAGAGACTAAAAATAAAATTTTGAATATTTATAGGGACCATTTACTTAATTAACCCATTAAATTATAGTATTGATAAAACTAAAAAAAGCACATTTATTAAAAAGAAGTAGAAATAAATTGGTTGAGAAAATGACGTTTTCAAAACGTACTCGATTTTGTTCAAAGACTATTTGTATCCTAACAAAGACATTTTGTAGATGACATCAGATCTAACATGCTCCATTACATATTTGTCTATGCAATCAACAAAAACATAAAAGATAAATATTTAATTAATGTTTAATTTTTTTAATTAAGATTACAAGGGTGAAATTGAGCAGAAAAAATGATAAGTTTTAAGCTATTAGAATTAGCTTATCAGTAAATGGTATACGCTAGTAAAAACAAGTTATAAGTTCATGAAAAAATGACGGTTATCAAACGGGTCTTTTTTATTAGTATGATTTTATAAGCTCAAAAGCGTGTCTTCCAAACAAACTATTACCAGAGTGGGACTAACAACAATCTTTAGGTTCTGAAGGGTGCATGCTGTGAATGTGGTTGTTAATTAACTAATAAGAACTTTTTTGTATTACTGTTAACAAAATGTATTGCAGAAAAGAGAGATAGGTTGAATGAGATGAACATTTCTTTATCAGCCCCCCCAAAATCTTTTTTGCCCCCTGAATTTCCCTTTTTGCCCTTAATTTGAGCATCCTGTTAATTTCTAACAACAAATACGCGATCTTATTCTTCTTTCTTTCTGAGTCCAAAATCAACCCATAACTTTCCAAACAATTTTGATCCTTATGTGCGCATCAAAGGAAAGGTAAATTTGATCCATGGCTAAAATCCTTCTGGTAAGAGCTGTGTTAGAATTATCTCCAAAGTTAAGGTTTAAGTTTCAGTTTCTAGTTATATGACTATTGATTGGCAATATTATGGTTACAATTTTTGCTATTAATAGATTCAATATAGTTATCCAACATTAAGAACATAGGTTGATTACAAAGATATGAGAAACTCAATTTTGATACTCTGTTCTCCCCATTTATTTACTGTACAAAGTATTTTGCTTTGTGGGTATATGCATGTCTGGTTTTCAGTATGCCTTGGTATATTTGAATTGATTTTAAGTAGTTTGTTTAAATGTGCTCCAAAATGCCTAAATGATTAAATTTCATTTTTCTTTGTCATGTAGATATGTTTAATGAAGATGTTGGTAGGACACGACATGGTAAGGAGTCATTGCATGCTTCTGTCGGCAGAAAGTGAGTGGCAAACGCTCAGGTAAGGACACGCAGACGCGGACGTGGTCAGAGCTAGGGACCGGAAGGCTCTATCTAGTTCACAGTCTCAGGCTGATATTGAGATGCCATCATCGTAGGTAGCATCTGGTTCACAACCTCCTTCCGTAGGAGTGGTTCAGGAGGGCTATGACGTAGGAGTTTTGGCCAACATATTGCAGCAAAGATTTGGAATGGTAAAGAAATAATTAACATAGTTAAAAATTGTTATTTTTTCAAATGACATCAATGTGTGACGCATGACAGAAAATATTAAGTGACATAAAGTTCATTCTATGAAAATTAATATTGGATTCCTCAACTTTGTTTCTTTCTAATACCATTTGCACATGAGTACAAGTTTACAACTTATGCATTGGTATACCAGATATGATAATAAGGATCAGAATCGCAAAACTCGCTATCACCAATGTTGATATTATTATAATCTAATTATAAAAGTGATTAAATTTAACCAATTTAATCAAATTTCTATTCAACATGCACCTTTTTCAGAGTATCACAAGTAAGTAGAAATTGCGTGCACACATACACACCTTTCATTGAACCTCCTTTTGAAGCATGTTTTCATTAACTCAATGATGGGCTTGCAATAAGAACAAAGTACAAATACAATTGCCTTTGAGGCACAAACCTCTGATAACTCACCAAAAGAGAATCCCCCCCTAACTGACACAACCGCACCACTACTGTATCAAGACAGCAGCATGGCTTTTACAACAAAAGTCACCTGAAAGCACTAAAAAAACCCAACTGCACAGCAACAACACAACACCAAAAATAGTGACAGAGCCAAACACCAAGATCTAAACAAAACCGCAAGACACCTGAAAGCTCAAAACAGCAGACCAGCTGAGGACGGGGGAACTGAAACTCCTAAAACATGATATAGAAAAAAAACACACAGCATCATGTGACTATCTTTAATCACCTAATTATTTTGTATCAATGTCTTTCTATCATTTCCCCATTGTGAAGGAAAAAGGTGAAAGTCTTTCTTGTATTGTTATTATCTATATCTTTCTTTGTATTAAAATTCAACTTGACAGCTATTTGAAAACATTAAGAGCCATGATAATATAAGAGGAAACTAGAATTGATTTAACCGAGAAAGTGATATTAGAAAATAAGTAATTGAATGAAGAGATAATTCAATAGAATCACAACATGATCTGTTTTCCTTAATTATTTGATTTTTTTTACAAGTTTTCTTGCATATAATCAATAACTAAACGAACAAAACTAGCAAAGCATGAAATCTATAGAAAATTGAATGCATTTTCATACCAAATCCAGATCAAGAAAATTTAAAAGACTAACCTTAGCTGTTGCTTTTAGTGCATCATCTTCACCATAAAGCTTGATGTATTTGTTTATATGCCTCATCAGCTTCTTCATAATTTTAGCAGTTAGCGTATTTACAACAATTTCAATTTGCTAACTAAGCACTACTGCATCATTATCATTGGTTTTGGTAGCATGTTAGTTTAGCACATTTATATTGATAGCTTTCATATTTTATGTAAATTGTATGTATTGATTGGATTTGTGTGTTCGTTTTTGGAAATTGATTTTTTTCCATTGTCTCCATTTTTTTTCTTCACAGGACCGTGGTAAAACCCCACAGGTGCTTAACAATGCCAAGCGAATAATAGAGGCAATTTGGATATGTTCAAACTATTCCTAGAAATTCTGCAATTGCCGCACCGTACACATTGAGCATTCATCAGAAGGCAAAGGCTTTCCAGGGTTATAATCTGCATCAGATTTCTGAAGAAGATCGTGGGCTACTTGTGAACAATGCTTGGGATTCAGAGAATGGATACTTGGTTTGGTTCTACAGGGTCTCATGCCCTTTATTGATACCTAATGTTCCTAATAATTCGTCGAAGCCTGCTAATCTAGTGGTTCTCTTAGAGGAGGAACATGGTGTTGAGCGATTGTATGTCATCTGCAGGATCATGGGCTTGACAATTAATTCAATTGAACAGAATCTGGAGTATGCAGACTATCCTTTATACATGGCTATGGAACAGATTGTAGCTCAGGCCACGCGTGCGACTCAATACCAGTCATTGAGGCGTAAGCGGAGAAATGTTAGGCAATATAATTCACAGACTTAGTGATGTCTGGATATTGTTTTGAGTTTTATGTTTTAAGAAGTTGAATGTGAACCTATATAGTTGGTCCTTATGAACCTATGTACTTGGTCGTTATGACATTTGAATGGATTTATGAAATTTTGTAATTTCAATTCTCAGCTTTCATACTCTTATTGTCTATTTCAATCAATATTATTATCCTATTTATTGTCGTTCCATTAATTCAAAAAAATAACTCAATTCATTACTCAGTTGCTATGTGCGCTACTTGTTCATGTTTTAAGTTAATTCCAATTCTGAATCATTACTGTGCTACTGTTGGTGCGTCGAACCTTTGTGAAAGCTGTGTGGCTAATTAATCCAACAATGCCATGCTAGTTTCATCAAATTGGTGGATAAATTGCTTGCTGCAACTTTGTTCTTATAATTAAGGCATGTGTTCATGTCAAAACAATGAAAATATATGCAGACTTTTAATGTGATAGGAAGAAATACGATTTACCTGCTAATTGATTGCAATTGAGTGAAATTAACACTGTTTGTTAGTATGATTGTTATGGAAAATCTCAAAATCACAAGGTTTAGAATAAAATTCAAGTGGAGTGCAAAAGAGGAAATAATAGAACCAAAACTGTTTCTGTCTTATATAACTGCCGTAACATGCAGTAATTTCCGTGACATGCCGTTCTGAAGATATCTCCCTAACATATCCGGTTTATATCTCCCTAAAGTATCTTGTATTTATCTTCCTAACTAGTTCGGTATATATGGGCCTTTGGAGATTTTTGGGGTGCTTGAAAAGCAATCAATAATTGCATTGAAAGGAAAAAAAAATTATTTTTTTTGGTATGTGTAATTAACGTTGAAACGGTAATTAGAAAGAAACGGAGATAACGATGATAAGTGATTGTAGCTGTATTTATTTTTGGGTTAATTAAGTAAATGGTCCCTATAAATATTCAGAATTTTGTTTTTAGTCCCTACAAAATAAAATCACACTATTTAGTCCTTATAAAATTTTCCATCAGCATTTTTAGTCCCTGTAAAAAATTTCCATCAACATTTTTGGTCCCTAAAATGCTTAAGGAAAATGTCACAGGGACTAAAAAGTGTGATTTTATTTCATAGGGACTAAAAACAAAACTGTGAATATTTTTAGGGACTAAAAACATAATTAACCCTTTATTTTTTAATTTATTAGTTGTAAGTTTTGGGTGAAAAACCTTGAATGGGGTGTATGGAGAAATGTGGCCTGCTGGTGCCAGACGAATGAAGGGTGAAGACATTAGTGAGGATGATATCTCTAGTACTCTGGGAAGGCAGTTTGTGGAAGCTGTAGACAGTGAACATTTGGATGTTCCAAAGTTTAATGGGGTTTAGCTATGTTTGTGTTGCACTTGGTTTGTGGTTTTCTTATATATTTTGAAACAACACCAATGCTGACTTTGGTTTTGGTTATTTTTTTCATTTGTTTATGCTTAATGTGCAGCATTTTGGTCAATCTCCCCTTCCTGCTTATGAACCAACGTATGATTGGGAAAATGAGAGCTCATTGATCCGTCTAAGTATGGAAATCCTTAGATGTTTCTAGTAGAGTTTTCTAGTAGGATTATCTGGTGAGTGTTATGCTGTAGCTATTGATGGAACAATTTGATGAATTGCTTTCTCTCATTGAGCTGCCAATGCCATTTAAATTTTAGTTTTTATGCCAAGTGCTGGTTAAAGTTTCTGACTCAAAGTTCTGTTTTCAAATTCATTTTTGTGTAGAGCGCTTTGACGGTACGATTTTCTTATACAATAGGGAGATAAGAGAGAAATTTATCCTAAGATTTTTACTTTCATATCACACCAACCGAAATGCAGGAGATGTAAGCCATACAAGACCAATTTTAACAAATTTTCTTGGATATGATTTATTTAGTTTGAATACATCAAATCAGTTGATGATTTCATACTGACAATGATCATTCTCTTTTAAACAAATTCTAGGCCAAAGTTACCTGTGAACCACGCACGATTTTTTATTCAGATGCACCGTCTGCTTCAGTTTGTTTGTTAATCCAGTTGGAGAAGTATGCTACTGAAGAAGGCGGAGTTAATCCTTCTGTTTATGCTTGTAAAGATTCAGTACACATCAATGTTTTTCTTCTATTGTTGTGGATGCCGTTTTCTTTATGCTTTAGTCAGGAATTATAGACCAGGGTTCCTTTTTTATGCCACTGTAGTATGTGGAAGCACCTGTGTCAGATGACTCTTCCATAGTTGTATAATTTTATTTTTTTTTTATTTTCATTTCACTAGAATATAAATGGGAAGATTCTAGAATAATTGCAAAGATGGAAACTCAAAAAGCAACTTGTTGTTGCTTGCCTCAAAAGAAAGGTTTTTACTTAAATTACTCAAGCTTTACACCGAGAAATAGTATTAAGCATTTAAGCCTATTTTTTATGGACCAATTGTTAGGGAACTAACAGTGGTTGACCACTAACAGCTACGGAAATGAGATTATTCGCCCTTAGATTTTAATGATTCGAAGAGATTGGATATACAAAGGAGCTATTCTCCACTACACTTGAGCATTCTCTGGTTCAAAAATCACAACAAATTTCCTACCTTCCATATGGGAAGAGTTTGTCCTATTTACCAGAGATAGGACCAACAGAATACAAAATTAACTAGAATAGAGAATAACTAATTAACAAACGAACTATTAAATAACTAACTCAACTAACTGTTATTTTACAACATTCCCCTTTATCATATAATAAACCTGCATAACTCTATCCTCTGTTATAGGCTCTTTTTGATGCCTAACAGAAGTGCAAAAGAGCGTAAAGGGAGAGTAGAAGTGTATAGACTAAAGATTTATACTATGGGGATCTAAAAGATAATGAGCCTAGACATCTTAACAAGAAAACTAAATTAAGACCTGAATAGGTATTTTATGCAATTTCAAGGGTAGGTTTCCCGATCAAACTTTAAAAGAAAGTTTTGGACAGATGGAAACTATTCAAACTTTAATGCAATTTCTCCAATCCAAACTGCAAGGGAAGGTTTCCTCATCAAACTTTAAAAAAAACTTTTTGAAGGATGGAAAAAATTCAAACTTAACAAACCTTCTCAATTATTGTACTAGTAAGACCTGTACAAATAGTAAATCTGCTGATATAAAACTCAAACTGAATAGGTATTTTATACACAAAAACAAGTGTTATGGTTAATAATACACAAAATTATGAGAACAAATGAGTTTCCTAACTTCTGCTGTTCCAAAACTATAATAGTACAGAAATGTGGGAAGTATTATAATAGTTACCTAGCTTCTATTACACTACTAACTGTAATTAGTTTGGCAAAACAGAATTAGTTAACTCCATAGATGATAATCAGAAGTCGCTTGTTCAGCTGCAACACAAATAAATCTACAGTTTCTAACCAACTTCATAACGTTCATCTTGATCTAAAATCGTAAATTTAACAATACTGTTAACGAACTCATACCTGAAAACTTAAGACAACAAAAACAATTAACCCTTCATTCCTCTGAAAGGAAAAAAATTTTCCTTATAAACTGCCATCTGCGCAGGAAATGACTTTCTTTTAAGTCCAATTTTCTCAATTCCTTGGGTACTAAAATCAAACCAACCCAGCTCCCCATTTTCATCCCTGAAAAATATCCAGTTCTTGTCCCCAACTGAGATAGAAGAGATAATATCATAATCTAGGGGTCCTACAACGAAGAACTTAGTCCATGATTCCTTTACACCAAGTTCACCCAAAACCCAAACATCAAAATAAGGCTCCCTGTCATAACTAGTGATGAGAGAAAGAGAATTATTTAACTCCACCAAGTTAATCGGTATGCATTCATTCATTATATCTGAGTTTGAGGGTAAGGTCGTTGTAATGAATGTCTCTTTCCTAAAGTCAAACGACACCATATCAGGTCCTTGGGTCAACCAATGGCATAATCCGTTCAAGTTCACCAGAGACATACGACCTGGGTAAGAAATAGGAATATCATCAATCCCGTCGAGTTTCCTCCAAGAATTACTTTTAAGGCTATATATTTCCCAGAAAGGATCATATAACTCAACTGCAAGCTTCTTCTCCTCCCAAAATCGGTCATTCATATCTAACTCATGTACATCAGTCTTCCAAAAAGGGTCGCCCGTGTTTGGCAGATAAATCCAGTCACCACCTTCAAACTCTGGCGGATAGCAAACCTTACGAATCACCTTATAATCAGATGTAACACAGTCATAACCAAATCCACAAGGAGGGTAGTCAAACTGAATATTCTCGTACGGTTGAATGCTAGAAGGAATAAGCTTAAATTCTTTAGTACCAGGGTTCCACAATACAATTTTAAAATCATCATAACAGCCTCTGTAGAGACAAAGAGTGCCATTAACACTAGCGGAACCCAAAATCTTATAAGTAGTAGGTGGCCAATCATCATCCTTTTGAAAAGGAGGTGGCCAATCTAAACTGACCTTATTCTCAAACCTTTCACCAGAAAGAATGCACAGAGATTGCTGAACAGGAAACCCTAAATGTTCAATTACGACGAGATGTGTTGCACTGTCATTGTCGTGGTCATGTTTAGATATGAAAAAATTGGTTTTGAACATGTTCATGAATATGGGGTTTTGAAACAAAAGAGGCCATGATTTTTTAGCGCAGGTGAATCTCTTGAGAGATTTAATAGGCAATTTGGATAGAATAGATAAAGCAATGTCTTCGTGTATCTCTATTGTTGCAGCATCCTTTATTGACTGAAACGGAAAATCATTGAGGGAGAAACCTGCAATCATAGATAAAGCAATGTCTTATGTATCTCAATTTGCTAAGAATTCTATCTTTCAAAATTGAATAAAAAAGATAGAAAAGAAATTAAAAAAATGTACTTTTGTATAAACGATTTACAATCTGCTGTCATTCATCAGAGAGGTCGTCATAATAAAAACCATTACCATTGCTCTCATCAACCAAAGATTTAGTTTTGGTTCTTGATGATTTGCTAGATTTTGAGATTTTGGTTCTTTCTGCCTGCAACTCCAACACCTTCTCTGATGGTTTGCGCTTTCTTTTAATTCGTGTTCCCACAGCATCATCTGTAAATAATGTTGAAGGCAAAATGTCAAAAATGTAAACACTGTAGTTATGTTTTTTAATTAACAGGAATCAATGTATTTGAAATATTCAAATTCTGAGAACAACATGGGCAAGAAACCTGAACTCATAAAGGCCTCACAAAGTGGTTCAATAGTTCAATTGAAAAATTCGGATTCTTAAGAATGAAAATAAAACCTAGGCAAAACCGGGATTCAGCTGACTGCAGGGAATCCGGGTTCGCCATATCATTCGACTGCAATTCCCTATAATGAGAAGAATTGCAACAGGACTGCAATATTAAACCTAGGCAAAACCCCTTAAATCGTGTATAACTACCACATACAACTAAACCTATTTCTCTTCCAACGAACTAGCAGAAGGGTATTTTGGTCACTAACATGCGTCATTTTTTCAAACCAGCATTATTTGCATATAAAAGTAAAGGGTAAGTGATTTTTTCCAGCAAGACTTGAATATGTATATCTTTATGTAAGTAGTCCTACATTGAAAGCTTTTAAACAACAGAGAAGAGGATTAACGTATAAAAGGCAGCGTGTATCCACAATTTGTTATACAATGGAATCCAAATTAGGGCGCTTTTATAAAATAGAGTGTGTGGGTTCTCATATCCATTTAATGGTGTGATAGTTTCCAAGCTCATTAAAATAGGAAGACGGAATTAAACTTTTGTTGGTTCTGGTCCGTACGAATTGTGTATGGATTTCTGTGAACCAATTCGCAAAAGTACTGAGAATTGGTAGATGGTTCTCAGGCAGTCTAGCGAATTATGTAACTATGTTCAAATCCGTTATAAAGCAAAGCTCTAAGATGTCCAAATAAAAACAGTGTGAATGACAATAACTTGAGGGCATATTTTGGTTTCACAAGAACATCACTGTAGAGGCTGCGACAACTGTTATTCCTATGCTTTGCTATTTGGCTGCAACTCAAAAATGCTACGCAAAGCCGCTATAGTTGCCGCTATAGCAGACGCTATTTACTACAACAAAGCAACAAAAGATCACCTGAGTACATGACTAAGCATCTACTGGAATTTAAACACAGACTCCCACAATCAAATATTTTGATGTCTCTGCCATTGCATCATTCGACCATAATTCTTTACAATGTGAAAAATTTCGACACGTCTGTAAAATCCTTTAAATTTGGTATAACTACAACATACAATTAAACCTATTTCTTTTCAAACCAACTACAACAAGTATTTCGGTCACTAAAATACACAATGTTTGAAAAAGAGAGAGAGTTACCAGCAAGAAGGGTACCACGACGATTGAAAGCAATACATTTCATAATTCCATGTTCCAAATATTCTTCTATCACTTCTGGGACATCACCGTGCAACGGATCTTCATTATCCAAAACCATAATTAATAAAAATATCAGAACTTAGTATAAGAATAAAAGAACTAAAAATTAAAGTGACATAAACAAACATTAGGGAATTTTAAAGAAAATTCAAGTGCTTAATTAAAAAGCGTGTAGCAAATTATAAAGAAATGGTACCGTTTCTTTATAATTTATCGAAATGGTACCGTTTCTTTAAGATTGTAAAGAAAATTATCTATCGTAATGGCAAAAACCCATTTCTTTATGATTGTGTACAATGGGTAATGAGATTACTATGCAAATGATATAGAGAAAACGGAAGAAGAAAAGTAGAAAATTGATAGTAACAATTTTATGCAGAGTAATATGGAAGGCTAACCGATAATGGAAGTGTTCATCGTTTCGTTTCAGGAGAAACTGGAAGATGAAATTGAGAGAGGGAAAGGGACCCAGTAGTCTGCTGAGATGTTACTCGATTCAGGAGCACGTAGTATTGATAACTTTGCTCGATACTCTACGTGTTTGTTGAAGCCGTAGTATTGTGGGAAATCAAAATCAAGTCTTCTACTGAAGTGAAATCTCTCTTTAGATTTTGGAGGGAAATAGGGAGGAAAATTGCTTTTCTAACATCAAGAATCCTAATAACACGTGGAAATATCTAAATACCCTCAACGGTAGTTAACCCGTTAAGCCTCGACGGTACCACTACCTCCCTATTCACTCATCACCTTGCCTCAAAAAATCCCTCTTTAAAAAAAAAAATTCAAATCTTGGTTGGATTGCAAGAATGTTTCTACACAATTTTGACGTGGTATTGCATCGTTAAAGTCGTTTTCATTTGAGCCATTCTCCTGCAAAAAAAAATTTCTTCTGACATGCAGCTCAGTGGTAGTTAACTACCGTTGCGGATGAAGAACCAGCTGCAGTTAACTACCACTAGGAACTTAGAAAATATTCAAAAAAAATTATAGAATTTTTTTTTGTTTATTTATTTTATTTATTTATGTTGTTAATTTATATTAGATACATGTTAATTAATTAGTTTAGAAATTATATGTTGTTTATTTATAGCTATGGTTGAGAATGCGGGTGATGATCTGGTTGATTAAAAACCTAGTGTTGTCGATTCTTTCGTCGAGATCAAACCGCCGAAGCTTGAAACTTCAGTGAAAGTTGAAGCTCCCATAAAAGTAGAGGCTTCAAGCGTCAATTCCGGTGTGTCCAAACTTCATGACAATGAAGTGGACACAACTCATTTCTTTTCGAGCCGAGAGACATGGAAAGATAAAGACGAATTGCTCGGTTGGGTACATCGACAAGCAAATAGGGCTGGATTTACGGTTATCATAAAAAGATCTTGTGCAATAAGAAATCCAATGTTGGAGTTGGTTTGTGAAAGGAGTGGCGAGTACAAAGTACCGAAGAAAAAATTGAAGCATGAAGCAACGGGATCAAGAAAATGTGGGTGTTTGTTCAAGTTGTGTGGATATGTTGTTAAGGAAGAAAATGTTTGAAAGTTGGCTATTCTTAATGGTGTTCACAACCATGAGATGTTTCCATATTTAGCAAGGAACATTCTTGCTGGAAGATTAATGGAGGACGACAAGTCGATTGTACACGACTTGACCAATAGTTCGGTAAAACCAAAAAATATTTTCACAAATTTGAAGAAGAAAAGACAAGAGTCCATGACAAATATAAAGTAAGTCTACAATGAACGTCATAAATTCAAAAAGGCAAAAAGGGGTGACTTGACGAAGATGCAGTTTCTAATCTCAAAGTCGGAAGAGAATAAATATGTTTATTTTATCAGAGAAAAATGTGACAGTCATACTATTCAAGACATATTTTGGACTCATCCACAATTGGTAAAGTTGTTTAACAATTTCCCGACTTGCACAGGATGCCATTGTTTGAAATAGTTGGAGTCACCTCAACCAATATGACATATTCAATTGGATTTGCATTTATGACGGCGAAGAAGGATGATAACTTTACTTGGGCTTTACAAATATTGCTTAAATTTCTTAAACTAAATAGTGATATGCCTAAGGTGGTAGTGACTGACAAGGACACGACTTTGATGAATGTTGTAGCAACTGTTCTCCCTAATAGTAGTGCAATACTTTGTTATTTCCATGTTGGGAAAAATGTAGAGTGAAACCAAAGGTTGTCATAGTGGATGGGAAAGAGAAGCTTGTCGACAAGGTGAAGCCTAGTGAGATAGTTGATACCATATCTCATGCAGGGGAAAAAGTGGTTGAATCTCCTAATAAAGAGTTATATGCAAGTAATGTAATGGAATTCCAAGATGCTTGTAAGAATTTTCTAAAGTTTCTTCACTATGTTCAAACTACCATTTTGGACACTGTTAAGGTTAAAACAGTGAGGGCATAGACAGAGTTTGTGTTACATCTTGGGTGCAGGACCACGAATAGAGTTGAAGGGGCTCATGGTAGAGTGAAGTAATATTTGACCACCTCCAAGGGTGATTTGGGTACTTATTGGGAAAAAATTGATGAGATGTTGGTATTCTAGTTTGGGGAGATACAATCATCATTTGGTAGGAGCGTTACTGTCTTGGAACATAGATACAAAGATGTCATTTTGTACTCTGGGTTGGGGGGTAATATGTCTAGACAAGCCATGAACAATATGTTTTTGGAAGAAGAGTGTGCTCGGAAAACCTTGTGCATGGACAAGAAAACTTTCGGTTGTGTTCAAAGGACATCGTATGACCTACTTTGTGCATGCTTCATTGCTATGAAAATCCATCACAACAAGCCTATTCGATTGGATGAGATATATCGGCATTGGCATAAGTTATATATGGGTGAAGAAGAAAGTAATGAAGAATTGTTTTCGGTCGCGGAGGAATGGAGTGGTATTCAGGAACATCTCCAAAGAGTCTCATACCAAATGAAGTTAGAAATCAAAGAGGGTTTGCAGTTGTTAGCGTTTCTGGAGACCACAAAGATGTCACCACCTCCAAGAAAGGTACCAACCAAAGGAGCCAAGAAAAAAATCAAATCTACACCAAAAGTGGCATCGACACGTCGGATCCCATCTTCGTGGGAGACTATTGATTCTCAATTTCCGGATAGTCAATCTTCACCATCAAAAAAATCTTCACAACCTAAAAGAAAAGGAGCTCGCCTTGGTATTTCTCCACGTTCGTCGATTCCAACGTCAAATCGGGTTCCAACGCCAACTCTAAATCCAAAGCCTATCTTGGTTCCAACATCTTATGATCCATCGAGTCATATGTATTACATGCCAAAGTTCATGAGACCATTTATTGAAAAAATTGTGGATGTTAAAGGCGATGTGAATTGTGGGTTTAGGGCTATAGCTGAGTCCTTGGGTTTGACGGAAGAAAGTCATGTTATGGTGCGAAGAGCACTTATTCAAAAGGTGAAAGAGCATAGGAACGACTACATTCGGATATATGCGGGCGAGGGCCGTTATAACTACATCTTGAAAGGATTGTATCCTCCCAAAAATGGTAGTGGTTTTGCACCTCCAGATAAATCGTTGACATTGCCTGATATGGGTCACATTGTTGCAACTTATTACAATAGGCCGACGGTAGAGATAACTACCCTTGAAATTGGAATTTCAGAGACTTTTTTCCCAATTAGAGGTGGGCCTCCAATTAACCCGAAAAGCCACATCATGTGTCTTGGTTTAATCCGAAATCATTTTGTTCTTCTTTTGTTGAAAGATGATTGCCCACCACCTCCATCATCTATGGAGTGGAATAATCACAAGAGCGAAGAGGCGTCATCATGGGAAGATGAATTTTTGGATCAACACGATCGTTTCCGAACACTCATCAATATTGAAAGAGGAGAGAGATCGTTATCACCCAAAAAAGATTCAAACCAACACAATCCAATTTTGTGTGACACTCCGGTTAAAGCAAATGAAGAATTCGAAGTTCTTTCGGAACATGAAGGTGATTTATTTGCATAAGATAAAATATGACACTTTTTGTCGGTGTTCATTCTTTTTTTTTGTCGATATGCACCGACGTATTTTTTGGGATATATAATGTAACGACCATTTTTTGTGGCCAAGATGTAACTAACCTTTTATGAATTATATATATATATATATATATATATATATATATATGTATATGTTTTTTTCAACTTATGTCAAGTTCAACATGTCTCAAAATGCATAAATTGAAGGTCATGTGACATATTCCGCTTTCAAGAAGACGATTAAGGCTTTCTTAACTCCGACGGACACTTTGGATGACTTGAAGACACAACTGAACAAATACTTTATGTTTTGTGGTGAAGATCAAAGTACATCTCATGTATTTGTACAACAACCGCATTATGATCTTGGGGCGGGAGAGGAAGATATGTGGAAAACGATTTATTATCCTAAGATTATTAAGGACAATAGTGACGTAGGATTAGGGGTGGCAAAAAATCTGTACCCACGGGTATCCGCGGATAAAATCCGTCACGGTAGGATTTATGTTTAGGAGGTTTGTTGAAAATAATGTGTTATATCTATATATTCATTCCAACTATAAGTTCTTAGAATGTTCACGAGAGATTTGATATTAGTGTAACGTGGAGCATAATGTGGAACTTTTGTCAAATTTCAAACATTTGTGTAATGTTAACGTATTGTCGTATTTGTGTAATTTTAATGAATCATTGATAAATATGTAATGTCGTTGTTTATGATTGCAGGATGTTGTTGTATTGGTTTAATTTCATCTAAAATTGTCGTTTGAAATTACAGGTAAAAATATGTTGAAAATGGCTGGAAAAAGGAATGCAGACTGCACTGTCTGCATTTACTGGTGTGAACGGTAGTTAACTACCGCTGGAATTATTTTTGAAATTTCCATGTGTTATTAGGAAGAAACTGAAGTCTGAAAAGCAATTTTAAATAGAGAGAAGTAGCAGTGAGGAATAGTATAAACATAATCCATGAAGCGGGACACGATACGGACACTGACGAGCTGATGTCAATAATAATATAAGAAAAACACATAATTTAGTAGAATTATATGTCTTAATATTGTGTCGATATTAGACACGACATCAGAACACGTCTAATTTGAAGTGTATCAGTGGTTGCCTTCCCCTATCTCTATTTTTTTTTACTTTTTGGCTTTTGCATCGGTTTCCGACCCACCAATGGTGGACGACTAATCCGGCTCTTGCGTAGAGGCATGTGCACTGGCCAAACGTTGTTTCCCTTGGAAATCAAACCCGATATTCCCCAAATACGTCCTTGGAAGGAGCTCTTTGCCACTAGAGCCCAAGCAACTTGGTTATCTCTATTTTATTTTAGATACACAAAGCAAGCTCTTTATGTCATGAATGATCGTTTTCACTATAATTAAATGATTTGATAAAGAACATATGTGTTTAGGAGTACATGTTAAGAAATATTTAAACCTAGCATCTTTCATAACTTGATTTGAAAACAAAATTTTATAATAGTCAACCTAATTCAAACTCCACCTTTTCTTGTGTTTCCTTCATCTTCAAAAAGATGTTAGAAAACTCCGATCAGAGGTACAAAGAGTAATAATGAGAAATATTGGTCTTTAAACTGTTTTCCATCGTTAAGATATAAATTCTTGATGATATTTATAAGCTAAAAATAATTAAACTGTTTTTCATCGTTAAGATATAAATTCTTAATGATATTTATAAGCTAAAAATAATTTTTGTTGCAAGAAGAAACTAATTGGTTGCGAGAAGAGAAATTAAGTATGTCAACACATTGAGTCGACAGAAACGACAACACAAGTGAGTAAGTGATGGTCAAGTTGTGTGTGTTTTAGTTAAATTAAATTCCTTTGTAAGAGGAGTGCTAACAACATTCGTTTTTTAACACTCTTTTTAACCCTCACTCACTTATTAAGTGAAATTAATGGGAGGTCAACACTTTGAAAATGAATATTATATAAAGTGGTGAGACTCGCATAAATTTCACCCAATTAGAGAGTGGTTGTTAAATTGTAAGAGGAAAACTTGAAAAATAAACCCTAAAGTATAACCGTGTATTTTATTCATGATCTTCATGTGAATAATGTTTATCAAAATTATTCCAAAATCAATGTGTATTGAAATCATATGATTCATCACTTTGAGGTTATCACAATAGTATACAACATAAGGCTAATATGATACTCGTGTATGAATCACATGAGAATTTAATGTAATAGTTTATAGCATATGAATAATGTGATTATGTTGTTAGTTTTAGGCCATCAATTGTTTAAGATGGAAAATTTAGTCGAAGAGGTCACATTTTCTATGTTTTAGTCCTGTCGAGATATTGATGGTACTACATTTGTTCCATATTATGAGTGGTAATGAAGAGTTCTTTTCTTCTTCGATTCCACATAGCAATGTTAAAAAAAAAATTAAATATTATACAGCTAATATGTATTTTGACTAAAATTTTGAATTTGCGTCACCTTTACCAAGTCTCGACTGCTGCCAACATATACTAGTACGAAGAGGAGACAAAAAATGGATGTCCACAGTAATATCATGCAACTCCGCCGTCTCCACTTCCGACAATATATCATCCTTCAAAAACAAAAACAAAAAAGGAATATACATCATTTTTTTATGTACAAAAGACATCATGTAAGTCACGATCAATGCAAGGGTAGAAATCCTCAACTAACTGGTAACTGGTAACACTAATTTGATTTAGTGGGATAGAATATGACATGGGTCTAGTAAGATATAAAATCTTCATCATCACTTTCACTTAGAAAACAACATACTACCAAAATTACTTAACTACCCATACCTAATTTTCTTCCAAACTTTTTCCTTTACAACTTTAAGGTTATTTTTGTCAAATCCACTATCAAAACTCACTTTATCCACTTTATTTCAAAAATTCAAATTTTAAAAACCCACTTTCCCACCTTTCTTTATTTAATAATAATTTCTCTCTCATCTTTATTTATTTATAATAATAAACTTTTCTCTCACATTTCCTTTTTAATAATAAACTTTTCTCTCAATCTCACTCTTCTCTTTTATCTTTTTCTTACCAACTTTCTTCATTTTCATTTTCTCTCATCATTTTCAACTTCATTTTCTCTACTAATTTTCAATTTGGTTTTACTAACAAGTTTTGTTTTTTTAGAGGAAACTAACAAGTGTTGTTGTTTTAACATAATATGATTTTATATTTTACTATAACACTATTATATAATACATTAATTATGATTTTTCATGGGACGCATATTAATATGTCTCACTCAAACATATTAGTAAATAAAATCTATAATTATTTTTATTTATTAGCTTTTTTAATATCGTCAATATTAAAACAAGAACAATATTATAATATATTATGATTAATCATACTTCAATTTTTTCCGTTGTTTTTTTTAAATGTATCACTAAAAAATCCGTTGGAGTGTACAATTGTAACACGGGATCCATTTTAGTAACTATAACGAGTGATCAGTTTTAATTAATATTTTTTAAATATCTATATTTAAACACCGCGACTGCTTAAGTTTTATTAATATTAAAACAAGAACGATATCATAATATAGTATGATTTTTTTTGGTTTAATTAGTATTTTTTAATATCTCTAATTAAACACCGCGATTGCCTAAGTTTTATTAATATATTAATAAAATATATGTGGGTGTATGGACTATATATTAATAAAAATATTTGTATGGACTATATCTCACTATATGTTTTTTTACGGGAATATGTTAGTATATATTTATTTATGAAATGTATTTTTATTTATTAGCTTTTTTAATATCGTCAATACTAAAACAAGAACAATATTATAATATACTATGATTGTTTATACTTCAATTTTTTTCGTTTTTTTTTTTTTAAAACGTATT
>Ga0228710_1004780_pt1 | contig 21309 bp, 14 predicted proteins | sample MedpolnodulmetaG_FD_177995 | JGI IMG/M metagenome (GOLD analysis project Ga0228710, IMG submission 177995) | Root nodule microbial communities from Medicago polymorpha collected in Santa Monica, California, United States - pink nodules | ecosystem: Host-associated > Plants > Roots > Nodule... | reverse complement strand
ATTTGTACTCGCAGTCTAGGGGGATCCAACTGACAACCAAAATAAAACTGCCTCAAAAGAATGCTCAACTAAGAAAACTACCAGAGAATATTCCTTTCAATTATGTAGTAACACCAATAATAATAATAATAATTGAAGGTCTCATATCAGAAATAACAATTCTATGAGTTTCATTAGTTCGTATGATCGATTTGGACATTTGGTAGAACTAGTAGGAAAAACTAATAATATTTTTTATTTACAAAAGTAAATCAAGACGAATTGATATGATTAATGAACCATGTCTCCTTCCACATTTGATAATTTAGTAAATGTCAAATTCCGCTTTCTCTATGTTTATATACTTTTCCAGCTTTCGTATAAAAATAAGAAACTAGTTTTTTAGCTTCAATCTCCACGCAATTTAAATTAAGAATTGAGTAACTTTTGTATATTACTATATTTTTGCTTTATCAGTAGTGTTTGCTATATTTGTTCACACTTCACATCTATTTTGCTTTATCAGCAGTACATTATATATAGTAAACAGTAATTTAATTAGAGATTTTAATTGGTCGATCCTTTTAGAAAATTTTGTGCTTGCAAATTGAACTATGCGTCGACATTCTCTAATTAACTGTACAGTTATAAAGACTGTGTCATATGTTTTTATGATGATATGTAAGCTTTTCACTTATTAAAAAAATAAACTGTTCAACTTTAAAAAAAACTTTTATCAGGTGACATTGTATGCTTTATACTATGGATGGATGATATAAAGTTACGAGCATATATATTCCACGGTAATAGTGTAGTAGGGACCGTTTAACTTTGCAATCTAATCAAGAGATTGAGTTTAAATTCATTTGGGATAAAGATAACTTTAATTTGTTTGACAAAATATTTGGGATAGTTTGTTTAGCGTAAATGTCTCTATTCCTCATATTAAAATGGCTCGTTTTTGTCCGTGAGCATAACTCGTTGGTAGGACAATGCATTATTATATGTAAGGGCCGGGGTTCGAACTTCGGACACCTCATTAATTCATCTTATAAGGTGAATTCTAGCCACTAGACTACCTGACAAAAAAAAATGGCTCGTTTCCCACCATTGTTTGATTTATTTATTTATTTATATATGAAAAAATTATAAAATATAAAGTTACTTGCGTAAATGTCTCTATTCCTTATTATGATAAAGCTGGAATTTCGTTCATCTCAGTTTGTTTCCTTTTTATAATCAATGCATTTTTTTGGGGGATAAATTTTAATTCTCCATGCATATACTATTTTACACCAGCAACTTCAGGATAACCAAGAAAAATTAGATTGTGTAAATTGTATAGTTAAACTACGTACGTGTATTGGATGTCTTTTTTTTTTGTTGGACAAGCGTGTAATGTAGTAAATGTCTTAATAGGAAGCATTTTAGGGGAATGCATGCTTACGAGAGAAATATAATTTTGACCATAAAAAAAAGTTGATATAAAGTCTTCAAATACATATACGTACACCCACATATCTAAATTGATAGAGAATCTAGAGATGATAGAATCATATATCGAATCGTACTGTTGTAAAACTACAAGAAAACAAGAATTATTTGATGACAAATTAAATCAATTACTTCTATATAGTATGCATTTTTTTGGTATGATAAATAAATTCAATTTTTATACATACTATATTATTTATTTTTAGTGATTAATTTTGTCAAAGAAAAAAATACTTTTAAAATGATAGATATAACTTAATTACTTGTATTTGAATATAATGCAACCATGGAAAGTTTCAAGATTGTTTTATACGAAGATGTTCACTTACGAACAGTGTAAACTCATTGTGCATGTAGATTGTGTCTGGTAATTAACCACAAAATATTCTGAATTTTATATTTTATTAATTGTTTGTGTGATTAAGCTTACAAAATGATTATAGCAAAAAAAGAAAACTTACAAAATGATTGAAAACGTGTCGTAACATGTAACTAACACGTTGTAACAAAAAAAAAGTAACAAACGCGTAGATGCTGGGCAGGGAGAAAGAGAGAAAAGAAAACACTTTTCCTCAACCAATTCGGTTGTGTCAGCCCGGTTGGTCTAACATTTATGAGCAGGCTGGCTGGACAAAGATGGATGGAAGGTAAGATAGATTTGAGTTCAAGTGGCACAGGACCTTTAAGGGTTTGCTAACCATGCCATAAGGGCGATGATTAAGGATGTCAAAAATATATATATTTTTTATTAAAAACAACAATTTTTTTACTTTTATAAAGTTAAACATTTAACTTTTTACCAATTCCCAATGCATAATTTATATATTAATTTTCTTAACTAATGCCCTTAGGATATTAGTTAACATTTTATTTTCTATAATAATCATAGTATAAATCATTAGATAGGTGAAAACTAACATAATTAAGGCAACTTTTATTATTAATGTACGAGCGATCTCATTAACTTGTATTAAGTTAAACTTGATATGAGAGATTTAAAAAACAATATGGAAGAACTGTATTTATAGACATTTATAATACTGTCAATTCAATGATGTCGTTGTTGTCTGTCTGAAAGTAATCAACAATTTTCTTAGAGTTTAAGACGGAGTCCCGTTGTTGTCTCTTTGAAAGTAATCAACAATTTTCTTAGAGTTTAGGATGGAGTCCATCTAGTCAAGACGAAAACTTGCCCGCTCGATAGATTATTGTAAAAAAAAAAATTGGACCATTAGATATGTAAGATTAGTATTATTCAAAGGGAAATGTTAACGAGTGCTCCCAGGGTACTTATTAAGGGTCTTAAATAGTAACTTTATAAAAACGTGTGTATTTAATGTATTGAAAATTGAACTATTTGACTTTTCAAAGAAAAATTTCCTAATGTAGAATGCTTAAAGAGTGCCACATGAATACTCGTTAACAAGACCTTTATTCAAATTATTTTTATTGCTCTCATTTTTTTTGGTAGTATTTGCTCTCATTTTTTTTTCTTGAGTGACAAATATATATTCCCTTTTCCTTCAATAAAATAAAATATATATTCCTTTTATCCAATTAATTTCTTCCTTACAAGAAATTTCCCGATATATTTCTAAGGCCTAATGTTGGTTGGGAGCAACTTTCACTAACTTTCTTCACCTGAAATTTGCGGTTCAAATAGTTTCCGGCAACTTTCTGATCCAATTTTGTTGTTTATGTGTTTTCGTTTGATCCTTCGCGATTAAGCTAAAACTAATCTTCCCAGAGTAAATCAATTCCCTTACCAAAACAAAAAGCTTATACCCCTATCCTTAAATCCCCACCACAATTCCACACCCGACATATAAAGTTTGCATGCATGGAAGTGGAATAATCTTGATTAGTAGTGGTGTGCATTCATATTGTTTTAAGTTAAATTGAAAAGACACCTGCAAAGACATACATCTCAAGACTAAAGCCTACTTTTTTTATTACTATTATTGTTAAATAATTATTTTGATCTTTGAATTTATCTTTTTTAGTAAATAAAATATATAAATGTCTATTATGATAGTCGGTATAATCTATGAAATATTAACAAAAAGCATATTTTGATTTGTTATTTACAACAAAAAAAAAAATATATGTTTCAATTTCAATAGTACTTTCAACAACTATAATCACATTATAAATGTTAGTAACACATATTTTAATATATATTTTTTCAATACACTCTCTTTGATTGATTAAAATTCACATGAGATTTGCTAAATTTATATGGAATCCACATGATTTGGTGGAACTCATATGAATTTAACTAATTAAATAGAGTATGTTAAAAAGTGTATGTTAAAATGTGTGTTATTAGTATTAAAACACATTGATTCACACATTTAAAAATCAAAATGATGCATTATTAAATTACCATTCATCTTACTTTTAGAAAAAGTTATCATTTATTTTGAGAGCCAACGTTCTATTTACTTTCCAATACCTTTTGCTTTAGTGGACCCCACGTGTCCCCCTTTTCCTCTCTTCAAATACTCCTCTCCTCACCTTCATTTCCTCCCTTTTCCCCATTCTTCCTCCCTCCGGTTCATTTTTTGGAATTTATCGGTTTTTTTCATCACTTTTATATTTTCCGCTTTATTGAGCCGAGTCATGCTATTCCAAACCGAAGAAGCCGTTCAATTACCGGTTCTCGAAACCATGCTTTCAGAAAGTGAAATACAATTCCTATTTTCCCTCATCAACCAATCAGAGGACCCAGCCAGTCCTAGCTCCGGTTCAACTGGCTCAAACCGTGCGGTTTACTCCATGAAAGAAAGAAAACTTAGGCGCATGCAGTCGAACCGGGAATCAGCTCAACGGTCCCGTTACAAAAAGAAGAAGCACTTAGAGAACGTCGCGAACCGGTTGAACCGGTTGAGAATTGAAAATCAAGAACTAAAAAACCAATTAGCCTTCACCATGCATCAACATCTTCTACTTTCCTTAGAGAATGACCAGTTGATATCTGAATCCGTTGCTCTTTTGGCCACACTTTCAAATCTTTGTGTGCCATTTTAAGCAACTCCACGTCTTCATAAATCACAATGAGAATTACTTACACAAATCAATTAATTAAGAAACTTATATATATATATAATCTATATTACTATGGTATATATCAACCTTCAGTTTAAGGTATTATATGTCCCTTTAGTTTAATTATTGGCCATGGTTTTATATATCACGGTTATGGTTACGTTGCGAACCTTTCAATTGCGGAAAAATACTATGACTTGAGATAATACGTGCAATTTCATTGAAGAGACTTTATATTGCGGCATCATTGCAATTGTGCACTGAACCTTTGAAGAAATGGCTGGTTGGTGTATGGAGATTGGAAAGAGTGGTGCTAGCTAGAAGCTACTTTACTTCTATATTACTTTTTTTTTTCTTCTTCTTATTTACTTATGTTTACTGGGAGAAAGCTAGAGAACATGCTTTTCAAACATTGTAGTGGCTTAGATAGGAAGCCCACGTTGTTGGAAGTACAATGTAGGAGCTTATATAAGAACATGCTTTTTATCATGTTTGTAGCCTTTATCTTTTAGCTTTTGTAAATTTATATATTAGTGAGTGATGAAACTGAGGAGATGGTAAGCAAAGTTTGAGAAATGTTTAGAGTCGATTATATTGGAATCTTTATGGAATATATATATTGTTGGTGCATAGTCTCAGTTCCAAATGTAATGTAAATTATGCTACCTATGTTTGGACCAAACAAGGTCAAGGAATATGCTTATATTGTTTCTTCTTCTTTTTGTGTCTTTTTGGATAATTTTAAATACTTCAACTGCCTAGACTTGACTTAATTAGACTAGCTTGATTGCTTATACATTTTACAAAGACATATATACTCAATCACAATGGTGGATTCATGCACTAATGCTTTTTTCACATCAAAAAGAATAAAGAAACGAGTGGGCCAAATTTCGACTGTGAGGTCATACCAGGACCATCTTACATTAACAAATTTTACTAATCATGTGACGAAAATAGCTTTTTCACTTAGGCAAAATTGTTTTTATAATGGCAATATATAACAGGCCTGCTAAGACACAGTTTGGTAAAAAAGAAACAGTGAATATCCGAGCAGTTAATTTACAACATATAATTGATAGAGTGACAACTGAAAATTGATAAGTAGTTGATTGAATTTTTTTAAGGAAGTTGATTGAATTTATAGTATGTGATAAAATTAGTGTTTCAACTTCTCGATGAATATGAAATGATAAAAAAAAAAAGGTTTAATTAATATATATTTTTTCAATTAAGTTAACAAGAGTAAAATTGAGAGAAAAAAATGATAAGTTTTAAGCTATATGTTCTTTGAAGTAGTTATAAAAAAATACACTATAAACTAGTAAAAAAAATCATAAGCTCGTGAAAAAAATGTTATCAAACAAGTTTATTTAATCATATAACTTATAAGTTATAAATTATCCTCTATAAGCTCAAAATTTTGTATTGTCAGATTCGAACTCATTTACTAAACTAAGGAATTGATGCTGTGACTAATAAACAATTGCCAGCAGTAAATTATATAGCGACATATATCATTGTTAAAATAGGGTGTTAGTTCAGAGGTGATGAAAGTAGTGGCGGATCTTCATTAATATTTTGGGGTGTCAAAGAGGCTTAACTATATATAGAACTAGTTTGATTACATATTACAAATCATTAGTTTGGGTGGTTATTCATTTTTGCTTGAAGTTTACCCTTTGTTTGTGAATTCAAATCCTCACAAAAACTTTTTTTTTGTGAATTGCAATTACGTGGTAAAAATATTCCTTTTGAATTCATGTACACTGATTGCAACACATACTTAACGTTTCCTAAATGAAAGCAACCTACTATCCTAACTAATATGTCGCAGTTATTAGATTAATGGTTTTAAATTTGAAAATGAGCGAGAGGGAGACAAAAAAAGAAGAAAACAAACGGGAGAGGAAGATAGTTAAGAAATAGAAGAAGATAAAGGATAATGGTTAAAAATTTGAAAGGGAATTAAAGGTTTTTTTTATAATTTGGGATGCAACAAGAAGTAATTGGGGTGCAACAAGAAGTAATCCAAGCGAGGCAGCCATCTCACATTTTTTAGGCCTCAAATTTATTATTTTAATTTAATTAATAGTATTATTTTTATCAATATTAATTATTTTAGGTGGCATAATATAAACTTTATTCATTAATTTTGCTACTAATTGAATTAATTTTTTCTTTTGAGGAATCTAATTGATTTACTAAAACACTTTTGAGATTTCAAGTGGGGTATTTTCAAAATTTTAATTTTATTAGAGGAATAAATCTCGATGGATGGTTCTTGATTAAATCATTAATCACCAATCAAACAACAACTTGAAATAAATATGTGTCTACCTTAAAGAGTGAGTGATCACAAGTACTGTTTGTTGGCAGCACCTCTACTCAGTCCACACGAACAACTTCCTTCACTCACGGTGCTAATTGCTAACGAATGAATTCTTAGAGAGAAGGGGACAATTTTTACTGTTTCAGGAAACTAGGGTTTATGAAAGAGTGAATTAGGTTTAGAGTGACTCTTACTTTCTACACAAGGGTTCTATTCAATCCCTAATAGATAGTTTGGTTGGTGGATTAAGGGACGTTAAATGATTTTAAAAGAGAAAACCTCATATTCATTCCGTAACTAACATTGCCAACATTTGCATATAAAAAATTCCCTAAAAAAAACATTTGCATATAAAATTAAAAAAGAAACCAATCTTGTTTTTTTTTGGTGAAAGAAACCAATCTTGTTAATGTATTTAATATTTATTTTTGTGTTGTTTAATATTATAAAAATTAATTAGGCTTCAAAGTTCAAATTGCCAAATGCCTCTAAATTTGTTAGGTGACCTAGTAATAACCGGTAAGAAAGATAGTGTGTGTTATTGGCTTTGCTTTCTCTGTAGCATTGTATTACGGTTAATAGTAGCATGCCCTACTTATAGATTAGACTTAACAATTGAGAAAATTTGAGTTTCATGTCTCAACCCTAGTTGTTGGCTCGAGGTTGTAAAGATGTCCCAACCCTTTGGTCGTTGGCTCGAGGTTGTAAAGATGTCCCAACCCTTTGGTCGTTGGCTCGAGGTTGTGAAGGAGAAGTTTAATAATTGAAAGAAACCTAATCGTGATGTTTGGAGAAAACGTTGGATCTCACATAATTGAAGCGATCCATGTTTGGACGGTTACTTCGTTCTTCACTCTCTACTTCATCTTTCTCTACGTAGCTTTCCAATACGGCCTCTTATGGGAACGCCCTGAATCCCATCCATCACCACCTAACACCGCCGGCAACGCTTCCGATTCCAAGACCATCCAGTTCACACTCCAACACGCTTTTGGAGATTCTGATTTCTCCAACGCCGGTAACTTCTCCGTGAGCCTCATAACTTGGACCGACGGCACTCAGACGCTGCTTATGCGAGATTCTTTCACCGATGATGACAAGAATAAATTTCAAGAGTTATTGAAAGGAGATGCTGCCTTCTATAGGATTAGGGTGCCATCCAATGTTTTGAGCCCTACCGGCAGGCAATATATTGTTTCTTCTGTCAAAGCTCAATGTCTTCCAGGGCACGGTTTGGAGGAACACTTTGTAATACACATGGAAGGTGCTAACATCTTGGCTGTCAATTATGGTGCTCCCCCTGGGGCTTGCCCTAATCCCCGGCAACTGAAGCTTCCTGCAGAGTGGTCTTTCAAGTCACATTACTGAAGAGGTGCTTGGTGGAGAAGGGATATATGTTGAACTTGTAACATATGCTGTTTGCTTGATCTCTACATACTGGATGTACTTGATCCTCCTTGGAGTCATTGTAATGCCTGTCGTTCACCAAGCAGTAAACTTGCCTAAGGGAAAGACTCTTTGGCAAGCTTTGGCATATCCAGAGGCAGAAACTGCACTAGAGAGGAAACTACTTTCTTTCAGAGATTATCATTTGACGTCGTGTTGGAATGACTTTTTAGAAATTTTTATAAATTCAGATTGAAGGGAACTACATGGTATTATATTTTTATTTTTTTGAAGGCAATTACATACCATAAGTTTTTCAAGTTTATTTTGTTGAATATTCTATTCGGTTTCAAATTTAAGTGAAAGTAACCAATTTCATATCAAATTTAGGATTCAATTCATTTAGATTGTTAGTGTAAAGATTTTTTACACTGTCAATTAATCAATCGTAGTTTTTAGGTCGCTAAAAACATTTGAATTTAATCATAACTATGTTTAACGTTGCACATAGAAACGTTTGAACTGGATGTGTTTCTATGTATAACTAAATTTACTTTCCAAATTATGAACCCAACTCCTACTAAAATCATTAGCTCTGAAGTAGATGTTTCCCCCCAAATCTTAGTACAAGTTGACAGATCTATTGGATTCTCTTTAATCAGTGAATGTTGGATTGGAATTGTAGTAGATATATGATCCAAAAACTTTGGCCCACATTGGTAAAAAAAGACTTTTATGTTTATGAAAAAACTGATATTAAGGTTTGACTCTTCATATTAGAGGCTTCTCTCCATTCCATACTTCTATTTTATAAGTATGGTGGTATTTACATATATGTTGTGATGTTTGATGAGATATGTAGCTTGAAAGATGCAAATGGGATCTTTAACCATTATGACTTGGAACACAAGATACAACGATTTTTTAATTTTGATGCTCAACTTCACAAGTCATTAATCAAGCAATCCCTCTTGGTAATTTTGATTCCCCAATTCAATTTCCTGGTTGCTTGATGACTGATTCTACTGCATTCTCTTATGTTCAATCTTCTCAGATGTTTAATAGTTGCAGAAATTTGGTTTTGGGAATCTCCAAGTTTTAAAATTCTTGGTATGTATGAAGATTGCATCTTTCTAGCTGTTTTTTTTTGCAAATGGTTCTAGTTTTAATGACTGTATCGGGTTTTTACTTAGTTGTCTTGCGTTGTTGTTGTTGTTGTTCCATGCTATTTTTCAATTTTGAGGTATATGAGTACATAAGCTGTGCTCATAAATTCGGTTTTGAGTAAGAAGGGTTATAAAGGAGCTAACTCAAATTCAGAGATGAGGAAGATTAATTGGTATATCAAACGTTTGTCTTGGCTTTGATTTATTTATAAGGAAGATAAAAATAAGAATTTAGTCTTAATAAATTTGTGGAACAACCTCATTTCTTGCTTGCAAAATGTGTAATAAGTTAGAGTACCCATTCTACTCTCAATGATATTTTGCTTATAAAAGAAATAGAAGTTTTTCTTTTGAGGAAAAAAAAAATAGAAGTTGTCTGTCGCCCATTTAGGTACGAGTGCAGTTATTTTTTTTCAATTGTAGATATGAAGAAAGGCAGTGTAATATCTTAGTGACAATTTTCTATGTCATAATAAGTGGGACAATTTTGGGGAACTTTCTTAAATGATAGAAGACAAATATGGTATTCGTACACATCAAGTAAATGACACACTGTATACATACATCCGGTAAAACCTGCAAGTATAAGTTAAAAATAAAATGAGTATGGCCTTATTCCTAGCCATGAGCCCCATGTATTGTTTGTTTGAATATAGCGACCTGTATATGCACACGCATTGCATTTAAGTGTAGCAATGTTCATGTCCTTAGACATCATGCAAGCATTGCAAATTAATGGTTGTACAGTATTTTGAAAATTCTTCCCTAAAACATCCTTGGTTGTTGCATTCGCATTGCCTTCAATAATTGGGCCATTTTCAAATTCAATTAACTACTACATCCAACTTAAAATATAGTAGTATATAAAAATAAAATTATAAAACATCACTAAAACCAAGTAAGATTTGTTTAATGTTTAACTAAAACGTCATTTCAATTGCTGTTCTCATGAGTCGTTATGAACAATATATCTCTCACCAAATCACCAATTATGAGAGGATTAGAACTATTGTAGCTTTATCCTTTTAAATTATTTTATTCACACACTATTGCTACATGCTAAAAAGGTGCTTAATATTTTTATGTCATCCTATCCTTTTAAATTAAAAACATTGAGTGCTCTAATTATGTCATGGAATAATCATCACACATTCCCTTATTATTATTTAAATATCAATGTTCTAAAAATTGAGCCCATCATCAACATCAAGTTTGTTGGTATGTCAAGTGTGGATAAGAACTCTACATTAGATGAAAAAATGGATGTTTGAAAAACATATAAATGATAAGATTTGTATAGTTGATGTCTAAGTGTTTTTGTTAAAATGTGGTATTGAACTCCACTTGCGGGTCCAATGCAATGATCCCCGAAATCCTCTCATAACCCATCAATGTTACCAGGGAGAGGTTTAACGGGCTCCTTATATCAAAAGTTAACGACACGGCCTAGCTTATAAGCAAGAGATAGTAGGGGAGGTAGTTAAATTAATTCATACAAAATATAAAGACCGAATCAAATTATAAGATGAATGATAATTTGGTCAACCTTCTTTTTCTCTTTTTTATTGGTAAAAAAGAAAAGACAAAAGAGATAATAAGAACATGACCTAAGAGAAAGTTCAAAAATTGTCACAAAATAATCGTACAAATGTCATTTCTCAAATTATAATTCCTGGACACATGGCTAGGCAACCTTATATTCCTGACTGTTAATGTTATTGCTTGCAGTGTCCCAATCTGTCAGATATCCAAATTTATTTCTCTGCACCTTATCACGCCCACATTTAACTGTCGCATCTTTATATTCCTATTCATTCATTTTCATTTTAAACTTTCTCAAATTTTCAATTCCAACCTAATTCTATGGCCTCACCAACACTTAAACCAGAGAAAAAACTTGCAGAATTTCTAAAAGACAAACAAGAACCTTTCATCCTAGAAGTTTACTTATTAGAAAGATCAAATTGCTCAAAAAACTGGAGTTCAAATTCAATCAAAAATTTGGAAAAACCTGCAAGTTCTTGCTTCTACAACAAAAACAGAAAACCTCTCTTTCCATTTTTTAAAGTTTTACTAACTGCTATACATGATAAGAAGAAGAAGAAGAAGAAGGTTGCAACAACCAAGGACTCCAACATTACAAATCAACATGCCAGTGTTGCTGTCACTATCACTCACGAACACGAAGCTAACAACGTTCATCAAGCACCTATTGAAACAGATCGTTTCTCAACTGCTAGCAGCTCCACCTTGTTCAATTCATGCTCAGATATTGATGATGATGAAGAAGACAGAACCTCGATTTCGTTAAATAAACATTATAATCCTCTGTTTTCTTCAGACACTTGCCAAGCTTCCGATGTCTGCAACATGAGAATGCAAAGGTATGATATGAAATGAACTCAAATTCTGTTTTACATAATTTTGAAATTTGATCATAGCTAAAAAATAACATGTTAATTCATTTTGTTACCATTATGAACAAATTAAGCCAGCAAGATACAACCAATGGAAAGCACCAGCAGAGATGTATAGAAGGTAAATTAAGTTAGTTTAGTTCTTTTACATTTTCATAATCTAAGAATAGTTTGTTTCTGCATTTATTTAATTACATAATTGGTTAGAATTTGACTTTATAACCTCAAGAGACGAATTTAAAATCTCATTAGAGAAAGTTGTAAAATGGTCGAGTGTCACGTTAATTAATTACTCCTTTTGATTATGTATCAGTCTGTGTGACAGATGAAACATTGAACAAGGATGTTTGTGTTTGCGGCGTGGTTGTGCCGAAGAAATTCACGGAGGAATCTCTATTATCAGCTGCTCTATTTAGTTCACTTATTCAAACAGCAAAGAGAGATCATAACTATACTAAGGAACTGCAAGAGATTCTAGGGCATGATGTTTCTCATGTGATGAAATCTAAAAGGGTGTTGCACAAAACAAAGAGGTTATTATTTGATTGTGTGAGAGAACTTACAAAAAATCTTCCAGAAAACAATTGTAAGCAATTCATGGGACCTGAAAAGTTGGGGAAGATGTTATGGGAGAGGACAAAAGAATGGAGTAGTCAACGAGGTGGAAATTATGAGAGAAATCTAAGTAACTTGCTGAATTTGGATTACTTGGATTCAATTAATGAATGGAGTGAATTTAAGACAGAGTTGAAAGATGTTAGTATTAAGATTGCTGATGCAATTTTGGAATGTGTGATCAGGGATGAAGTGGTATCAGATATGATTGAAATTTTGTCACCAACCACACAACAAAATTAATTTCTATTGTTGCAAGTAATATTTCATGTCCATAAGCCATTCCTTTTTAAATGATGGGTTGCTTGCTCTCTCTACCTCTTTTTAAATTCAACCATTCATTTTCAAAATGGAATATATTAGATTTTGATGATTCTTCTTCTTCTTCTTTTTTTTGGTTTGTTGGTTACTTATTGATTATGAGGACGAAATTTAACTCTATCCGTCAGATATGTGATAAGCTGCTTTTAATGTTGTAACTGCAATCGAAATTTAAGTAATAATCCGTCAAATAAACTGTTTTTTTAAGGAACAATAGTGACAATGAAGCTTGAATTTATTACTTCATGCATGTTTCTTAAGATCTTCTGACCAATTCTAGTTATGCTGGTACGCTCTTGATTTAAAATTACTACCTAGTAGCATCTGCGTCTAATTGCAAATAATTGAAATAATGAATGATGTATTGAGTGGATAAAAGTATTTGATGTGAAACTTAAGTCGAAAGTCAGAAGCATTTCACACTTGGTTTTCTCGTTAGATTCTCCTTATGAGTTTAAGTTCTTTTAAGAATGGTTGTGTTCAACGAATGTTTGGCCAAAAAAACTCGGTATGTTTTATTAAGGTACTCTACCAAAAATTTGATGTGTGAGTAAAGTTGTGAGATGTGGATATCAACTCTTAAAAGAGGTGATAAACTTAAGATTCTAAGTTAAATTATATATAAAAAAAATGAATGTAATGCTGAAGTTATGAAAAAATAATCCATCCGATGAATCGTCTTTGTTTTTGGAATGAATGTTTGAATCGGTTATATAAAGACATACATGAAACATGTATATATGAAATGGACATTTGAACAACCAAAAAAAACCCCATAGCCAAGACCATGAGGGCTATAATGTTCCAAGCATTTAAAGTGAAAGTTACGTGCGTGGTACGGCGGTACCCACACAGACACAATCCATCGGTATCACTATTCACTTACAGTATTAATATTATACTTTGAAATTGGAATTGCTTTTGTTTGTGAGAAGGACAAAATGATGGTATCTTCAACCACTATCGCCGCTTCCATTCACCTATTAATCTTTCCATTAAAGAATAAAGATGCGTTTTGCTTCCATGTAGCCTCAATGCTACACATAATAGGGATGTGTGACTAAAACTGTCTACTCACTATATTTTCAAAAAGGAAAAATGCTATCATGCATCGTTAGAGTATATTATATGTTAAAATATTAAATATAGAAATATAATTTTAAAATAAGAAATGTTAACTTGCGTCTTTAAAGTACATTAATCGTCGATCACTGTTTTAATTAACTTTATAATTTCTTTAATTTAGAAGTGAAAAAAAATTCTTCCCCTCTCTTCCAAAACATGCAATTTTGCATCAACTTTCAATTAGATTTAAGTTAGTTAATAAACAGAGTGTCACCAAACAAGTTAAGACAAATGTATTCTTTGTTACTAGTTGTTGAGTAAGTGAAATTTAGAGGTCAAAGCTGAATATAGCCAGCCCTTACTAAAACTATAATACCATAAATTGAGATAAAGTTTCTTATTTCATCAATCATCATGGTGCCTTTGCTTTATTAGCTTCAAATTTAAAATTACCATGCAAGTAAATTCCCTTCCAAATTCTTCAGAACCAGAAAGAGAATTTTTACCTTAACTCATTTCATTTGTGAACAAGATCTTCTGATGCCGCGACTGCAAAGTCATCGCAAAGATCTAAGCCTCCTTTATTCCGTTTCAGAACCATCACCCTGAAATTAATCGCCCCAGATATGACTCCACCATCCACCATGGTTTGCTGGCGACTATAAACTCACACAACGCCGCCTAGTTAGTTAATAGAGGAAAACAAACGATAACATAGGTAAAGTTTAGTTTCCTGATGTAGTATTTTCCTTTTTTTTTTATTTTAGAAATAGCAAAATTTATTCACGTCGAGAGCGTGCAAGAAGCACTGCTAACTCGTGGACAGAAAAAAAACAACGATACAAAGGTCACCTACATGCTGGAAAAACCCCAAAACAAATACAAACCTACACCCTTCTATTCCTAGACCCAAGCCCATCACAGGAAAGGAAACAGGAAGCAGAAAACAGAAACTGCAGCTTTAAACCGAAGCTGATGTAGTATTTTCCTTGTTTTACATGGTTATTGATTTCACACTACAGGTAAATGGTGTGGACCTTGCAAACATGGACCCAGTTAGGCAAGAGGTTGCTGCAAATTACACTGATGTTGAGTTCATTAAGCTTGAAGTGGATGAGTTAATGGATGGTATGTTACAAGTTACCCTTCACTTTAACTAGTTTATAATTTAATGTAAAATCAACTAATATGTAAGGTTTAATTACTCGGTCGATATCTAAACTATTTCTAATCAGATATCTGAACTTGTAATTGAGTTCCTGGATTTTAGTCAAGATATCTGAACTTTTACATAATTTACAATCAAAACAGGCAGAGTAATTAAACCTATTATAAATGTTATTTATTTTTACTGACATGATTTCCAGTACTTGAGAACTGGTTTGTTCACAACATTAATCGCAACAGAAGTAAGAAAATGTCTCAAACATTCCAGGTGCATTATGTGGTTGATAACTTGGTAGGGGTAAGAAAGGAGGAACTACAAAGGATGATTGAAAAATGTAGAAACTAAGTGTATGATCATCATCACTGTAACAAAAACACAGTCTCTGCAACACATTTTCCTATGATTACAAGGGAACAGCCTACAAGCTCAAAATGTAATAAATTGGTACATAGAAGGATATCCATGAACTACAATCGATATAATTGGATTCTTCAATGCTATTTGATCTGATAATAATCAAAATCTTCAACAACTTGCAACATTAAACTAACATAGTTGTGTTCTGTCTTCTAAGAAAAAAGAGAAAGAATTCTCGAAAGGTCGTGCCAAATATAAGGTATGTAAAATTAACACCTGTTTCCAAAACTAAATATCTTTCTGTATAAAAGAATAAGAACGCAGCTATGCTAGCTCTAATATATAATGTGTACAAACTTCATATACGAATAGTGGAATTGCATATTAAGTTATTTAGAGTTCATGGAGAAGAAGGTTAATGAAAGTGTTAAAAACATTATACTAGAGTAAAATATTGGTTTAGTTATCAGCATCACTCAAAATCATTTGCAAGTGACATACCTTGATTATCAGGGAGCACCAACTCATAGCCTGGTTTCACAAACTTGGATTGTGATATCTCTTCTAGAATTAAAATATCTTTTGGATCATTACCAAATCACTTCCATCCCTCTTGAACAAGCAGGGGGTCTCTCATTCACCACAAACTGGATGTTGGTTTCCATTCCCAGGAAGAGTAATTTTTGTGCCCTTTTCCTACAAGGTTTAATGTCTATATTCAAGATTTCTTCTATACACTTCAACTTCCTGTCAAAATCAACTTAGAAAAAATGGCTCCTTGTTAAACCCTCTGCAATTGCGGTTCGAACAAAGCAATATCAGATAAGCTTTAGAGGTTTCCGCAGCAGCATTGTAACCGCAACCGTGGCCGCGTCGGTTGTTGTATTTTACTGCAATATCAAATTTTGCAGCATAACCACAACCGCAATTTAGAACCAAAAAGTAGTCTTCTCTTATTATCTTACTGTCATTAACATCCGGAGGGCTAACAAAAATCCACAAAACAATATAGAACATGTGCGTACAGAATACAATAAATCTATATGCATGCTCCCTGCCCAAGTATGCATGATCAAGCCAAATAAGTTTACGATTGAAATAGAAAACAACCAAAACAACAGAATATAGTTGGCAACTGTAGCATAGCAACAACAGAGGCAACAATATTATTTCAATTGCAGCAACACCATGGCATCAACTATCGAGTAAACATCTGAAATTAATTATGCAACTAAACACAATAAATGTGTCGCAATAAATGGTACATTAGTATTAGATGTTCCATAGGGTCAAACAACTTAATTAAGCGACATCTTCCTTCAAATTATTCCCATCACCATTTTCATCATTGAAGCGTTAAGAGTTAAGTGGATATTGACCATTGAGGTCGTAGAATTGACGCTTCTTGGGGTCAACAAGAACATCACAAGCGTTAGAAATTTTTCTTGAACTTTGCTTCAAACTCTTGTTTCTTTTAAAGGGTACTGGTTATTCTAATCCCCTGTTAATACACAGGTTAATAAAATGGACAATATAGCACAAATGTAATTTTAAAATTAGAAAGAAAAAAAATTGGAACCGTGTATAAGCAAGTTTGGACCATTTTCATTCATTATAAAGTTTCTTGCTCACATTTACTCCAAAAGATACAAAGTTACCAGAAAATTGATTAATGACATTGCTAAAGTTGTTGCACTGAATAAATACTAATTGCATAAGGAAATCAATCCAGCACAACTAGTTTCTGATACTTGGGGCCAGCAATTGCAGCTTCCATAACTCCTACAGGGCTTATATCACCTTCATTGTCTGTCAGCAGATGGCTTATATCACCTTCATTGTCCAAGAACAATTTCAGCAGATTCTTAGAAAATCCACTTACCAGCGCCACTCCTTTCTGAGTGGCCGGCACTGGGGTCGCTATCGAGTCTCTCAGATTCCAAAAAACTATCTGAGGCACAGCGGAACCATACCCTTTCTCTCTATACTTCCTAGTGATTGCTTGGTAATCAGTTTCCCAAGAGTTTGCAGATGCTTGATCAAACTCCATGTCACTGAATACAAATATCCTCTTAATCATCTGATCCTCCTTGACATTCCCATTTACCGCGACATCCAATATGCGATCAAATACCTTCTGGAAATCAGTGTTCATCCCCCAATCCATGTGCCTCACAAACTCTGTCTTGGACTTTAGATTATCCCCCTTGATCAAATGAAGCTGAGGCTGAGCAGTGAAAGTGATTACCTTCCCTTTCCAAGGTTCCTCACACAATTCAGACACCAACAATCCCAATGCCACACACACTTCCATAGGGATCCCAAGCATACTCCCGGACACATCACACACAGCAAGACAATTCCTCATCTTCCCTTTCTTGAGCAAATCATCCACCATTCTCTTCCACTGTAACTCCGCCACCTCTCCACCATCTCCATCCCCCAAAGACTTAATAATATCATGAGGAAGCAAAGCACCAGCAGCGATAGTAGTCTTCCCCGCTTTCACATCCTCCAAATACTTCTCAAACCTCTTTTTATCATGCTTCAAAAACTTCTCTTTATAAAACTCCATCGCCACAGACGCAACCCTGTTGTAAGGAATCAAATTCCATCGATTAGCCCCAATAAACACCTCAGGCAACTCCAAAACCTTCCTCAACGGCACCAACACATCCTTCCTCAAACGATCACGAACCCTATAAGCATAATGCGCCTCCTCCACACCTTCATACTCCTCCCTAGGAAAAATCCTCTTCGCAATACTCTCACACAACAATGTCGCCCTATCAAACGAAGAGTCCACCGAAGGACACCATTTCGCAGCAAGACTAATTTTTGTGGACGACCCACATTTCAAAAACTCAATATCTTTCTTCAAACAATCAGCAAAATGATCAGAGATACAATCATGAAGAAACTTAAAATGAGGGTCACGATTATAACGTTCAACAAGCTTCTTAGCCAATACAATCTTCTTCTCTTTCTTCGGAAGCTTCTCATAAGCTAATGCAATCCTCTTCTCTTTCTTCTCATTATCTAATGCAATCCTCTTCTCTTTCTTCAAGAGAGAAGCTTTTTTTTTCTCATCCCTCTTAGCCCTCGCCGCAGCCCTAGCCGCATCTCTCACCGCAATCTCTTCACTCATCAAAGAGTCTTCATCAGTATAATCATGAAGTACCGAAAAGGGGTTTTGGTTTTTCTTAACCAGAGGGGGTTTAACTTGAACCAATGGGGGTTTAACTGGAGTAAACTCCCATTGTTTTTGATCGAATTTTCTTACACCAAAACGGGATTTTGATTTTGATTTGCGATTTTTTTTCCTATAGGCTGCTAATTTCTTTTGATTCCATTCTTCTTTCTGGATTTTACGTATATTGGTACCTTGCAGAAGACGGTAAAGGATTTCTGGGAGATCTTTGAAGTAACCAAATTCAGCAAGGGAAGGGACATTAGAAGCTAGGGTTTTAGGGTGGTGGTGGTGAAACCAAAGAGCAGCGGCGTAGAAACCTTGACGATCGGACTTGCCTGTACCGCGGACGCCGCGGAGGTTACAGACGAGTTTAAGGGTGGTGAGTGGGTTATAGGTCCATGCTAGTTGGAGTCTTTGGAGGAGAGTTTCGGAGGGAGTGTCGGAGACAACATGGAAGAAGAAGTCGAGACATGGGTTGCCTGTAGTGAGAAATGTTGGTGACATGTTTTCTGTTAGAGTCATTGGTGGATTTTGGTTTGTTTGAAGGGTGTTGAAATTTGTTAACATTTGATCGATGCAAGTTTTGGTGGTGACGGTGGTTTTAGAAGTGGTGGTGTGTATCTCGGGTGGGCCAACGAGTGTGGTGGCGGAGGCCATAGTGGTGATGAGGAAAAAGAGAAGATTTGGATTGTTAGGGATAGGTAGGTTAAAGGAGAAGGTTGTGAGAATCGATGTTGATTTTGACCGTATTTATAGAACGATGTCATATGCGTGGCGTGGGCACCAAGTACGTCAATGCAAATCTTAGTCATTAAGAATATTGAAAGAGTTTGTTTTGTTGCGGAGAGAAAGCAGGAAGGGATGAAAACTAAGTAGATGAAGATGCATGAGGTTTTCTATTCCCTAACTTGCTAAACAAGTTTCATTTTTTGTTTCTATTTTATTTTATAGTTATTATTTGTCTCCACTAACCTCAATTAGCACTCACTACTCGTAAATAGTCAAAGAACCCTTCAGAGGATTTTCTCTTGTTTTAGCATGGTGTTATTATAAAAGATAAAACGAGTTACAATTGTAGAAGGATGAGGGATACTCCTCCATACAAACACATGTTGTTATTTTGTTGAGAACATGACTTAGTTCTCTTTTCTTTGATTTTTATTTAATTAAATGAAGGGAGCACTGTTTTTTCTGAACCAGCAGAGTAGTTTGCCAATTCCAGTAATTTATTTCTCTTTGTATTATTGTTTGGTGTAAAAGAAATGAAAGAGAAATTCAGAAGAGAAAACTTGTGAAAAATCTAAGAATTCATATGCAAACATGGGTTAAAGGTTTTGGTAGTTTAACTAATTTGAGTCAAAAGATTAAATAAGTTGAGAAGTTTGAAACCAGGGTTCGAAAAAAATATTAACGTACTAACAATTATCTATCATATTAATATTTGTCAATAAAAAAAGATGCAAACGTGGGTGAAAAATTATAGATTTGAAGACTAAAAGTTCGTAGAAAAGGTAGATTTGAACCTTAAAAATTCATATGCAAATAGACTAAAATGATCAAAATAAAGTGAAAAAAAATATCACAAAATTGTTACGTAAAATTAAGTTAATGGATCACATGAGTAGTTTTGCCTTAAAAGAACAATAATGTCTTTGAATTAAAAATTTGTGCATAAATATTATAATTTATTTTTATTTTAATTTAATCAAAACATTGATTCACTCAATTATTTAACTAATTTTTTATTGATTTAACTATTAATGTAATGGTTTAAGATAATTGATTTATTACCAACAATGAATTGGTTTAGTTGGTAAGAAGCGTGAACAGTTAAGTAAGTAATCATAAGTTTAATCTCTAGCTACCCCTTGCGTATGTCAAAATAACTTAACTTGAAAAATTGAACATCTATGTCAAAATAACTTAACTTGAAAAATTCAACATCTATGTCTCACATGTTGGATACTTCCAATTAAGTTATTTTTACTAACATGATAATAAGAAAAATCATTTAATTATTACTTAAAAAAAACGGAATCACATTTAAATAAGTCATACACTATGGTGAGTTAAGACATCTATATCTATTATAATATGTTTTTTATGCAGATATGTCTGAGCAGGAGAGGTTGGATAGACTTAGGTTAGGGAGGCTTGCCCCTACTAGTAGTGCACGTAGGGAGAAGCAAGCACTACAGCCTTCGGACGGTCGAGGTCGAGGGAGAGTGGGGGGCACGAGACTTGCTACCGTTGATGCTGCGAGGGGATCGACGTCGCAGACGGGTCCATTCCAGATAGTGGACCCGACACAGTACCAGCATGAGCAACATTATCAGGAGCAGGCATATGAGGAGCAGCATTATTAGGAGCAGCCTGAATTTCAGTCAGGTTTTCAGTATCAGGAGGGGTATGAGTATCACCAGGGGTATCAGCCTCAGTTTGACGAGGGGTATAAGCCTGAGTTGCCTCCTCAGCAGCAGTACGTCGACCCTCCTCAACAGTAGCCTGGGCAGCATCCTCAGCATCATGCAGATCCTGGTATGGAGGATGAGGATGGGGCTTTCCAGGGGGGCCTTACGAGTTGTCACTTTTACTAGACTTCGGTAAACACGTGCCATGTAAGCTTTGGAACGATAAAACAGTAAGTATAATTTGTTTTATTTAATTTAATGATATTTTACTATTATGTCAAGTTTACTTTACGTAGAATATGTTATGTTTATTTAATTTAAGTATAACTACGTAGAATATGTCATGCTTATTTTACG
>Ga0228710_1004775_pt1 | contig 21330 bp, 19 predicted proteins | sample MedpolnodulmetaG_FD_177995 | JGI IMG/M metagenome (GOLD analysis project Ga0228710, IMG submission 177995) | Root nodule microbial communities from Medicago polymorpha collected in Santa Monica, California, United States - pink nodules | ecosystem: Host-associated > Plants > Roots > Nodule... | reverse complement strand
TTAGATTTGTATTTCATGGAAAACCTATTTGCAAGTAGTTAGATGTTTGCATAGTTGAAAAGTTCAAAGACACCAAAAGTGAAGTGATATACAGGACTTGGACACATATCTGAGTGCTCCATTTGATGAGACGGTCTAATATGAATTTGGTCTGACGGCAACCTCTATTTAATCATGCTTGTTTCAAACACCTGCCGCGCGCAGCCTGGGTGTTGATGTTTTTGTTCGATTTGTTTTTAAAATGTTTTGTTGTTTATCTTCAACTTGAAGAGCAAGTTGGTGGAACATTTGTTCGAATTTTGCACACCATATGATATGCGTACCGTAATTCCTAAAACAGACGAAGTTGCCGTGCTAAACATGCATTTTTTGTGGATTCCACCTTTACAATTTTCAAAGCTATAAGTATATCCTAATCCTTTACAAAAAAAGCTATATATATATATATATCTAATTCTAATTACTACCTTCATCCCTAAATATATGATCTTTTTATCAAAATCGCGAAAATTAAGAAAGTTGGTATTATTATTAAATTTGTATATAATTGTTATTGTTTTTACAATTTTATTCTTAAGAGAGAGAATTTGTTTATGTTTTCAATATAATATTTATTGTTGATTGAAGAAAAATATGCAAAATAAATAAGGGTATGTTGGTAAAAAAATACTTGAAAATACCAAAGGAGTCTAATAAAATGAGACAAATAAATTGAATGGTTACATTTGCTTTTGTAATTAATAAGTTAATTATATTTCTAATTAATTAATTTTCCTTTCAAAAATTAATTATATTTTTATGAATATGAATTAAAATATTATTTGTAGACTTTTGAACTTTAAAATAAATGTTTTATAAAAAAAAAATTATTTCATTGTCTATACTTTTAACCAACCAAAATAAGCACCTTAATTATGTATATAATTTTTTGAAGCAAAACTGATAATTTTGACTTGGGTGGTTATGATTGAAAATAGAATCAATAACAACCAATTGAGGCAAGATGCCGATTCCAATGTCTATTAACTTGAATTTGTTAATACTTAGGAATATCAATCATATGACAATTTGGCATATTCTCAGTGTGACAAGTATCAAAACTTGGGATATTCTAGCATATGCCATGTGTGCATCCGCAGCAAGTGTGCTTCAATTTCGTCCTTCTCATCATTTTACAATCTTACCCTTCAACAACTGAAAGCAGTACCCAGCAAAGATACAAAAACACACCTGCATGCATCATTTTTTAAACTTCCTTTTCCTTCAAATCCACTTGGGATTACGTAATTTTTTGCCTTTATTATTACTCACTCATTAAACTTCATTTGCATTTATTTGACAGTACCTTTTACTACCTAAAATATTCTTATTCCAACCAATCATCATTTAATATACTTATTATTTTAACTTTGTAAGAAACTCTAAAAACTATAAAAACCACCACGCTCTTTTCATGTCAATATTTTTCATTTTCATTGCAGTACCGTCTTGTGTACTTGTGTTCAAACTCTGAAATTGATCGTTGATTCCGACCGATGTCGTCGGAGCCGTTGATTCAATCGTCTGATTCAGTATCAGCATCCCGGCAATGCGGAGAACCGGTGAGGATTTTCGAGGAATTGCCCAAAGCTAGTATCGTCTCCGTTTCGCGACCGGAGACCGGAGAAATAAGTCCGATTCTACTTTCTTATACAATTGAGTTGCAGTATAAACAGGCACGTAAATTTGTTTACATTTTTCTGTTCTTTTTGTTTTTCTTTACTTCTTGAAATTTAGCGGGAAAACTGAATCAATTGCTATGGTTTTCGTTTTGCGTTGTGTTGTTCAGAACGAGTCTCAAGGAATTGTGGAAAACTATAATAATATTAGCAAATTCAAAATTCTTTTTCGGTAAATGTTTTTTTATGTGTTATAGTAAGTAAATCTTGGTCAGAGTTGTTCCATCAGAAATCAAGATTTTGGTAGACACCACTTCAGCACAATTGCTTGCTTGGTTGCAAATGAAGTTTTTTTGTTTTTTGACTCGAAGCAAATTATGAATATTTATTTTGCTTATTCAAATAGATATTAATTAGTTATCTTTTTTGACTAAATTAATTAGTTATTGTTGGTTTCCATCTATGAAACGGCGAGAATTTTTTTTATGATATTAATTAGAATTTAATATAGATATTAATCAATGTGTCTTTACATTTTTTTTTTTTTGAAAGAATGTGTCTTTACACTTTAATTTGTTTAATTATATGCTTTTGGTTAGTCTTTTGAATTTTGAATTATGTATAGTAACATCAAGCTTTGCATGCAGTGTCCACGTGAGCTTAGCTCAATTAGTATGGACAATGCATAATATATGTAGGGGTCGGGGTTCGAACCCCGGACACCCCACTTATTCACCTTAAAGGTGAATTTATATCTGACTAATGTTAAGGTAATTGCTTTGATTTGTTTCACAGTTCAAGTGGCGTCTAAGGAAGAAAGCATCACAAGTTCTCTATTTACAGTTTGCTTTGCGGAAACGTGCAATAATTGAAGAATTTCATGACAAGCAAGAACAGGTTTGCAGTTTGCAGATTGCAGCAATGCTTCTTTTAATTCATTGTGATCCCACCTATGAAGCAGTGACAGAATTGTTTACACCAATAATAATTTGAAAAAATAAATTAATTGAATGTAATCACAAGTGTTGGTGCTACATAAGATGCCACAATACACACATGCATATAGGTTCCGTGACTATCTTCAGTTTCCTTCATTATGCTCTACATGTTTCCGTCTAATTTATTATTTATAACTTTCTCATGAAGGTAAAAGAGTGGCTTCATAGCTTAGGAATAGTAGATCAAATGGTAATGGTGCAAGATGATGACGAACCTGATGATGGAGCTATACCTATACATCATGAAGACAGCGTTAAAAACAGGTACTAGGACAGGAACTTAATGACTTACATGAAAATAACTTCTTCTCAGTTGTAGGACCCAAATCTTCCCTTGAAGAATTTTGGCAAAGCATGGGATAGTTGATTCTTAAAAAGGTGAAGCAGGGCCAAAACGGGTTGAATTCAGACCTGCATTGAACTAGCCTTTCCAAACATTATTTAGAGTATAGTTTGTGTAATTTATTTTAATAAAAAAGCGTAGTCATTTATATTTCTAGCCTATATATTGTTCTTTAGGTCTTATTTCTCAAGACGGGCTTAAAGAAATGTACTTATAAATTTTGTTCTTTGTACAGATACGTCCCATCTGTTGCTGCTCTGTCAATAATTCGTCCATCATTAGGAGGTCAGCAGTCAGTTGCAGATAGAGCCAAAGTTGCAATGCAGAATTATTTGGATCTCTTTTTAGGAAACCTAGAGATTGTGAATTCTCGAGAGGTAACAAGTGAAGCTTTGCAGTTGATGATTGTATGATTTGTTTAGATACACAGATCTGTTATATGATTCTCCAGTACTGTGTATGTAACGTGTCTTCTACGGAGCTAAAATAAGCCTTTGGATTATAGGTCTGCAAGTTTTTGGAGGTCTCCAAGCTATCATTTTTACAAGAGTATGGTCCAAAACTGAGAGAGGGATATGTTACAGTGAAGCATTTGTCAAATATTTCACAGGATTCTGATGCAACATGCTTTCCATGTCATTGGTTTCACTTTTGTGATAACAATTGGACAAAGGTTTGGTTCTGGTGTTTTTATTTCTTCTGCTTTTCTTTTTTTGGTGATAATCGACATCTTAGTTTGTTTGGCTGCATATTATTCCAAAGTTAAATGCAGGTGTAGCTCTGAACTGAGTTAATATAACCAGATAGGCCTTTGGATTCAGTGCTTAACTGCTTTCTTTCCTTTCTTTAACATTAGCTTCAAAATTTTAACATGCCCAATACTTCCTCAATGATCTTTGGATATAAGTTTTGCTGACTTTGTCTTTTAAGTACTCATTTAATTATCTTATGCTCACTTGTCTTAGTGGGATATAAATCAACATTTTTCTGTGATGTACAGTTGATTCATACCTTTATTATGAACATCTGCAGTCACATCTTCCATGTAACTAAGTTTCAAGGCTGAATACTTCAATACCAGGCATGCAATGGTAGATTGTATTTAGTTTAAAAAATATGATATAATTAGTTACATTTACATAATTTATCTCTAGGATTTTCTTCATAAAAACCTGACATTATTACATTGATATGCATCGCTCTGCGGCATAGGAAAAACTGAACACATCATTTCCATACCAGAAACATAAGCTGTCCGTGTAACATGGAGAAAGCAAGGGTTGTAATCAACAGAAATATTGAATATTAATGTGATCATATTTGCACATTTTATAGTAATGTCTTGGATTCCATTGGCTACAAATGTCAATTACCTGTTACCAATATTAGAATTACAATTGATATATACAAAATATTAGGTGGGTCCTATCAATTTTTTTGTTTTTGTTTAGTAGATCATGATCTAGCAATTTTGGTCAACATTAATTGATAGAACTTATAATCAACCAAAAATCCTCAAAGCTTAAGCTATTAGGTGAAGAGACATGATGACGTAAATGATTTAATATTAACAGCAACTTTTATAAGATTTGATATGATGATAAAAGTAGGAATAGAGAACAAATTTAAACATAGAATATCTCTGGAAAAACTCCACTTTATATTTATGTATCTTCTCTTGCAAACTCTCTTTTCTTCATCCGATCTTAGTTTTTTTTATCTAGACTACATTTTCTGCTCACAGGTATGGGCTGTTTTGAAACCTGGGTTTTTGGCCTTGCTGGATGATCCCTTCGACAACAAGCCACTGGATATAATCATGTTTGATGTCCTTCCATCCTCAACTGGCAAGGGAGAGACCAAAGTATATTTAGCTGAACCAACAAAGGAACACAATCCTTTGCGTTTCGCATTTAAGGTGATCAGATTTTGTCTCTTATGGAACTTTTTTAAACTTGAAGATCAGAGATAGTTAAGTCTCTTGGATTGTGTCAATTCTTTGTTGCATCGGCCAGTCATCGCAACTAGATTGACCTGACATTTCAAAAACATGATTATATAACTCTTTTGTTTTCTGTTTAGAAATCCAAATTGAATATTTTAGGTTCAACATAACTTACACTTCAAAGTTCAGACAATAAAATGCATCTAGTTATGGCATGTTCTAGATGATGACCTCCAAGTTGATTAAAAAATTTCAGATATTGTTTTAATTTAATTGATATGTGCTTACAAAAAAGTATTAAAGAATGTTCTTCTTGAGACATATAATGTTCCTAACTATCTTTTTCCCTTTCTCATTAACCAATAAAATCATGGTCATCAAAATTTAATATGGAACATTTTTTTTCCTAATTGTTTCAGAGAAGAGTTCAGTCTATATGTATTGGTGAAAACTAATGATACAAAAATATATTTTTGAAATTATTAATAGGTTACTAGTGGAAACAGGAGCATATGCTTGAGAACTATCAGCAGTGCTAAAGTTAAAACTTGGGTTACTGCAATTAATGAAGCTGGTCTAAGACCTTTGGAGGGTTGGTGTAGTCCTCACCGCTTTGGTTCATTTGCTCCCATAAGAGGTTTGACAGGAGATGGGAGCCAAGCCCAATGGTTTGTAGATGGACAAGCAGCATTTGAAGCAATTGCTTCTTCAATTCAAGATGCAAAATCAGAGGTACATGTTTACAATTGTTTAACAAGAGTATATTTAAGTTGTTTTGGTGTTCCCATTCAATTCTCAATGATAAGAAATATGGAAACTGGCTGCAGATCTTCATAACAGGTTGGTGGCTGTGTCCAGAGCTATACCTGAGGCGGCCTTTTGATAGTTTTCCTACCTTTAGGTTAGACTCATTATTGGAAGAAAAAGCTAAACAAGGGGTTCAGGTACACATTATTCTCATTGATAAAGTCAGTTCTGTTTGTTATTTTCCTATTTATATGCTTTATAAGAATGAAGTGCATAAAAGAGAATCTTACTTATCAGCATATGCCATTAAATGATTGTACAGATCTATGTGCTTATCTACAAGGAGGTTTCTATAGCTTTGAAAATCAACAGCTTGTACAGTATGAGAAGACTGCTCAAAATTCATGAAAATGTGAGGGTATTACGCTCTCCCGACCATTTTGCTTCTGGTGTGTATTTATGGTATGTACTATTTATTGATAAATAAATGAAGTATGAAAATTAACTTGGTATAAATTCAGGTCGATATTATGCATGAGTGTATGATCAATGCTGGCTTGATTTCTTACAGGTCGCACCATGAAAAACTTGTAATTATTGATTACAAGATTTGCTTTCTTGGAGGATTAGATTTATGCTTTGGACGATATGACACACCTGAACATAAAGTGGGTGATAGTCCCTCTGTAATATGGCCCGGAAAGGACTATTACAACCCAAGGTAATTCTTTTTTCTTATCTTTATCATTAAAAATATTAATAATTTTGCAATACCGTCCAGTGCCTACAAGTATGTATTACAAAAGTAAAGATTCAGAATCCTTAACAGTCAATGCTGTGTGGTCTCTTGTAAGGATTTACCTGTGTGTTGTATGTATTACATCCATAAGAATGAGAAGTAGAATTTAAATCCTAGATTTGTTGATGAATGAATGAAATCCATAGGAATAGGAATGAAAAGTCATCATCGTTGCTTATGAGTGAATGAAATCCATAGGAATAGGAATAGGAATGAAATCCGTAGGTTGGTGGCTTGGTGCACCTTTTTTCCTTCATGTGTTTGGAGACTTGATTTGTGGAATTTTTATTTGTGTATAGAGAGTCTGAACCAAACTCATGGGAAGACACCATGAGAGATGAATTTGATCGCCAAAAACATCCACGTATGCCATGGCATGATGTCCATTGTGCTCTCTGGGGACCTCCCTGTCGTGACATTGCTCGGCACTTTGTTCAACGTTGGAATCATGCTAAGGTATATACTAAATTATGTGTACTTAATCTTAAATGCTTCTTTTTATTGTCATCCTCTCTTACTTGGCGAAACATATCATAGAGAACTAAAGCTCCAAATGAACATGAAATTCCTCTGCTTATGCCTCACCATCACATGGTCATCCCACATTACATGGGAAGAAGTAAAGAGATTGACATTGATGATGAGAAAGACGAAGACAACAAGAAAGAAATTGACAGACAAGATTCATTCTCCTCACAATCTCCACCGCAAGATATACCGCTACTTTTACCTCAAGAAGCTGATGGAGCAGTCACTTCAAATGGAGATCATAGGAATTCCAGCGAATGTTCTCCATTATTGTCCCAAAATCTGGAAGGTGAAACTTTAGTTTCAGATAACCAGAATAAAGGGTTTCAAGATGAGGCTGTTCTCTTTAACTTGGAGGCTCCTTGCATTGTTGATTCCATAGCTGATTGGTGGGAAACACCAGAAGGTACCAATGATGCCACTACTTTGGAATATGGACAAGTTGGCCCACGCACTACTTGTCACTGTCAGGTTGGTTATGCCTTCTGGGTCTTGCATACCTGGTGTGAAATTTTTCAATTTGCATCAGTTCTTGAATGAATTTGTTTATCACTCTTAACACATTCTACTGCAACTGATAAAATATGACTCTAGTCATTGGTAAAAAGTATTAAGGATATCAAGATTACATGTTCATACTAAGTTTACATTTTATTCTGTAACCCATCTTAGTAAGATTAACAGCTATATTAATTTTTTATCAGAAACAGATGCTTTAAAGAGTCAGGGTTTGTAAAAAGAAATTTGTAAAGTTATGTTTCTAGAACAATTTCTGAAAGAACCATTAACTGATTCTATTTTGGTTGGAAATATTGTTATCTTTACTTGTAAAATAAATTATTATATTTACAGATGTGACATCCTCAATAACCCTGACAAAGGACCTAAAGCTGTTAACCGTGTTTATGTAATGAGTCCAGCATAAAATATTTCTTAGTTTCTGACTTTCCTAATTTTTATCAGTATAACTTTGTGACTATTTATCTGGTGCCATGCATCTTGGATGGATGTGAAATCTACAGATAATCAGAAGTGTAAGCCAGTGGTCTGTTGGAACAAGTCAACCTGAAGAAAGCATTCACACTGCATATTGTTCTCTTATTGAAAAGGCAAAGCATTTTATCTTCATTGAGGTAAATCAATTATGTGAAAGTTGACTTCCCTTGATCTTGCTTCAATATGGATAATAGTCTCCTGCTTAGTGTTTTTTTTTTTTTTTTTTTTTGTAACCACATGAAACATATATTTCCATATGATCTCGACTTGATTTCTGATTTTGCATAATCTGATACTTTATCAAGCATTGGAGGGATCATTTTATTTTATTGTGCTTAAAATACTTAAATGACATATACGATTGAATGACGCTGCTATTTTGAAAAAAAGTTTCCTGTGAGTATCGTACAATAATATATGGCATCTAGGGTTGTTAAGTGGCATAATGTAAATGCTAGCCAGTCAGGTATTAATGTCCCAATCTCTACATTGGGTTGGTTGACAGTTGATAGACACGATCAAGATTCAATGTCATGATGTAAAATCATCATCTTCAAGTATTGAATTTGGGGGTCATTTTAATAATGATTGTTTGGCGAGGACGAGGAGGAAGAAAACATAAAACTTTGCAAGAATTAAAAGAAAGCTTGAAACTTTTTAACTTTAATGCCGGTCACATGTGGCACCTTAAGGTTAGAACAGCGTTAATAACCATCTGGTCAAAATATGGATTTTATAAAATACAATAACATGATAACAAATTATGGTTTTGTTAGATCTTAGAACTGAATCTCTTCCAATATTTTTCATGGGTTATTACCACTTACACTATACCCTCTAATGTTCCCGTTGCACTGACTCACTGAGGCCATAATACAAGGGAAATGCCATATTGTGCCCTAAGGGCACAGGTTAAGAAACCAAATGTAGAAGTTTTTCTTGGAAATTATGCATTTAATATCTTAAAGTTTCAAAAGTTATCTTTTCAATATTAAGTTTGTCTTTTAATTCCATTTTTAGCTTCTTAACTTGTGCCCTTAGGCACAAGTCAGCATGACCCTTAATATAAAGATACTTATGTTATTACAATATGGTTGTGTGTAAGTATTGAATTAAGTTTTGAATGACCTATAGTATCAGTGACTGGATACCGTTTCAAAAAAAAAGTATAGGATCAGTGAATTTCATACTTTGACTAATAATAAACTCATATATATCTCACTTCTTTTCCCTCTGTTTTCCATTCAGAACCAATTTTTCATATCAGGTCTAGCAATGGATGATACAATACAGAACCGTATTTTGGAAGCAATATACAGGCGCATTTTGCAAGCCCACAAAGAACAGGAAGATTTTAGAGTTATAGTTGTGCTGCCCCTCTTGCCTGGCTTCCAAGTAAATGTTACTCGCTTTTTGTTTATAATGTCAGTCCTCTTTTCTTTGGGCCTTAAATTTTTTACGTTTTTGAACTATCATTCCCTAACAGGGTGGTCTGGATGATGGTGGTGCTGCAACTGTGAGAGCCTTAACACATTGGCAGTATAGAACCATTTCTAGAGAAAGGCACTCCATATTACACAACCTTGAAGCTATAATTGGTCGTAAGACACATGATTATATTTCCTTTTATGGTCTAAGATCTCATGGTAGACTTCATCCAGATGGTCCTATGGCCACAAGCCAGGTGATTATATTACTATCCAATTGAAACATATTTTGATTTTGTTTTTAAAACATCTAATCAAATCAGGTTTTACTTTAATTCAGTATTTCCACTCGGGACTATCAACTAATCTTGAAATGATTATAGAAAGTGTAGTTTCAATTTCCCATACCAAATACACATTGTATATAGCTCTTTCAAAGATTTTAAAAGATCAAATGTTTTCCTTTGTTTGGTCTATACTACCATATTTATACAGGTATATGTGCACAGCAAGTTGATGATAATTGATGATCGTGTAGCTTTGATAGGATCGTCTAATATAAATGACCGGAGTTTGCTTGGGTCAAGAGACTCTGAGGTACACTTGATATCTGCTTCTTACACTTAGTCTATAACCTGCTACTTCTAGAGCTTATGTAATTATGTTAAAATGTTCATACTATTGTTGGAGTGTAACTAATTTCTGCTTTTGAGATTACCGCTGTTCAATAAATTGATAGCATTCTTTTTAATTCACATTATCTCTAGTATATTATGCTATAAAAATTTATCTAATCAGATTGTTCAGTTTACATGTCCCCCCAAGTTTAAGTGATAATAGTAGCTTTCTTATACAAGTGTATTGCAGCTAAATTGAATTTCAGTTTTGGTCGGGGATAGAATAACCTCATAATTTATGTTTTCCCTAGCATATTCATCTATTTTCTGCATTTTGAGGACATACATTTTTTCCCAACTGATTCGAATAGAGATTAAGTTGATAGCAATAAATATGTGTTATGTTGCTATTATTGTTAACGCATAATTCAATGACTTCCCCTTTTTAATATGGAATGCCTCTGTTCAATTGCATATCTGGTAGAGTTCAAGCAATTGATTTTGATGCTGTCAATCATTTGGAAGAAATGGTTTGACACATCTTAAGCACAAAACACTACCTAACAATGTAATATAAGTATAGCAAAGGTTTCTAGTTTTTTTATTTTTTATTAAGAATTATCTCTATATATCTGGATTTAAAAAAATGACTTTAATTCTTCCTTTCGGTGTACTAGATCGGAGTAGTTATAGAAGACAAAGAGTATGTTGAATCATTGATGAATGGAAAGCCGTGGAAAGCTGGGAAATTTTCCCATAGCCTCCGCTGTTCCCTATGGTCCGAGCATCTTGGTCTTCTTACTGGCGAGGTTAGTCAAAATAATCAGATTTAGGTTTTCATATGCATATGCCACATTGGAGGAAACAAAGGCAATGCTCTAATGTTCGTCAATGAATTGGCTACACACTTGTAGCTGATCCCATTACAACTAAGAAATGGAAAATTGCTCGGCCTTTGTTTCTCTATCTGTTTTTCTAGTTAGCTCAACCATAATTCCATGAGTAACCGTGCTGACAATATTAGTAATATTTTCCTGTTCATCCTTTATAAAATGATTTCCTGACAATAGTATTGTTCTCATAACAGATCAGTAAAATCATGGATCCAGTGGCTGATTCAACCTACAAGGAACTGTGGGCAGCAACTGCAAAGGTTAGACTTTGCTAAATCTAGTATATCATATCTTACTGCTTTGCGTATTTTCTCTTATATTGAGTGATTTATGAAACCTGTAGAGCGTTTTTTAAGAGCATCCTTTTAGCTGATCACGATGTTAAGAAGTCATATCATCCCTTAAGCCCTTATATTTTAATAATTAAGTGTAACATTTTTCCTGACAGCACATTGTCTGATAAGATATTTTGCAATATAGTGGGATGAAGAGTATAATGAACTGCTGTATGTGTTACAGGAAAATGCAAGAATCTACCATGAAGTCTTTGCTTGCGTTCCCAATGATCAAATACACTCAAGGTATGGATTTATCCCAGCTTTCTTCTGTGTTATTTCGTCTCTTTTTGTTTCTAGTCAATAATTCTTATAATGCACCGTTATTATACTTCAATATATGCAGAGCTGCACTTCGGCAAAGCATGGTCCAGTGGAGAGAAAAACTTGGCCAGACCACCATAGATTTGGGAATAGCCCCTGATAAGTTAATATATCATGAGAATGGAGAAACAAAAGTAATAGACCCAATAGATAGATTGAAGTCTATAAAGGGACATCTTGTTTCCTTTCCTTTGGATTTCATGCGTGATGAAGATTTAAGACCAGCTGTTATTGAAAGTGAGTTTTATGTAGCTCCTCAAGTATATCATTGACTATGGTATAGTTTGGAGATAAAGGAGATGTGGATGCTAAACTGGGAGTGAGAGATCTTTGTCAAGATATAAAACTGAAAGAGAAATGATTAAGTATATAGATATGAATTGGTTATTATGACTGTTAACAACAGTTTTAGTAAGGGAAATGATAGTGCAGAATCCATTGTTGTAAATAACGGCAGTTCAAAACTAGGTAGCATTACTTTAGTATATAATTCATGGTATGCCCTGCAAACTTTCACTTTGTATAGTACTAATTCTTTATTTGTGAAGGAAATTGTAAATATATATTCTTCTTTGGTTAGTTTGACTTCTTCAAAAAATATTCTTCTTTGGTTGACTTGAGAATTATTCATGTACTACTGTAAGAACGAGTGTCATGTAGGAGGCGAAAATTTTCATTTGAAATTATTTAAATTTGATTAGAAATGGTAATATGTGAAAATATTGTGATGGAGTAGCTTTAAAAAAGAAACATATCCAAGAGATTATTATTTTCTTTTTGACAGAAGATAATTTTTTTGTTGTTGCATTTATTATAAAAAGTAATAAGAGATTCATTTATATGCAGTAACAGCGTAAATTTTTTTACACGTATGTTCAATCAAAACAGGGTAAAAAGGTATTTATTTTTACAAGAGCTAAAAATGTATTTGTAGAGATATTTTAAGAACCAACTTAAAAAAGTGACAACATTGAGGGATTTGATTGGATGCATGTATTAAAAAGTTTTACACCATCGTGTATAAATTCAATCCAAATGATAATACACAACTGATTCGTGTGAGGAGTTATGGTAATAAATTTAGCAGAAAATAAAATAAAATTAGTTATTTTCTTTTGTGCAAAAAATGATGTATAACACTATAGAATAGATGATGATTTTACTCGAAAAAATATGATGATATTTCAAACAAAAAGATATATAACACACATACTGCCTTTTGTAAATCTTATTTGTAAGTAGTAGATTTCAAGAAAAAAAATCTATCAAATAAGCTATCAAATAAATCTTAGAGGATGTTGACGTTCAATCTAAATTTGCCAAAAGTTGTTGTTTCTGTATGTTCATCTAAGTATATGCGGATTATGGCAATACCTTTCAAACATTTACAAATCTATAACAGGTAATCCGAGCCTATTTCTAATAAAATTTCCTCTAGCTTGATCAGGAACTATCTGTATATTAATAGATAAACCAATATTTGCTAATCTATCAGCACAACAGTTACCTTCTCTAAAAACATGAGTAACTATAAAATTCATCTGTCTTGTTATAGCTACATAGTTATCCCATCGGTTCCTTACATTCCAAGGCACCATACCCATACCTACGTGACAATTCAGAAAGTATTTTATCTGTCGTATAATACCTACGTGGGTATAAATCTCGTGTAGTGCTTTTCAATTATACACTTCACATACCCATTATATCTTTGACGACTGCATTTTGCATTGATATGAGATTACTGATTGAGCAACAACATGGGTTTGTTGTCATGGATTTCTTATTTAGCCAAAAAAAAAAAACTAGCAAATCAAATCAATTGAGAAACAAAATTGTACATTGCAAACGCTAAAAGAAAATTTGTCAAACAATCACTTCAGTGATATCACTTAGGCAAACCTTGGAAGTCTTTTACACACACAAGTATCTTTTATATCACATGGAATCTTGTTATTGCTATATATCATCAAACCAACATAAGCCAAACATCGCATCTATCAAGTCTTCATTGTTTGATTTGTTGGAGAAGGAGAATAAAAGGAACAGAAAACGTGAAAGTTATAGATTGGCAGTAATGTTTCTTTTCATTGCAGTACCTTGTCAATACATAGAACCTCTAGTTATATTGATGCATAGAAGGTTCTAGTAAATAAGTGAATGCACCTAGGAATATTAAATGACATTTTCTGTAACTTACAGATACATGGAGAGACTTCTAGATACATTAAGGAACCTAGGATTATGAAAAATTACAAATTATCATTTAACATGATTCATCTTTCTTTGAAGAAATTGGCGTCTTCCCCTTTTCATCAACCGATCTTGTCTCACATGAATGCATGTGACTAGCATTTGAGTCTTCTGAAACCTTTGGTGTACCGAACATGGATTCTAACAAACCACCATTGCATGAAGAATCTGGTTCAAACGACTGGCATGGAATCTCCTCAAGTGGATACTTATGAATCAGCGGAGAGTCATTAGATTGAAAACCTGAATAGTCTGGAAATTGAGGTAGGTCTGATTCTGTTGTTGCACACATAAGAGAAGTTTGACCCCTGAAATTGATAGATGTGACTCATGTAAATATAGCATAATTAAAATTGGAAGAATTTAGAATATAAACGACAATGGTATTGAATCTAATCACCTATCAATTTTTGGAGAAGTATTATTGCTTATAGAAGTATTGACCACGTTACTGTATAGCATATTTGAAACATTGATGGAATTTGGAGATTGAAAATCTGAACATTCCGAAAATGGAGGCAAATCTGATTCCATGGCCATAGTCATAAAAGGAGTCCCAGACCTGATTTTGATAAATACAACTCATGTAAATATAACATGCATAATTAAATTTGCATAATTATTTTTTGCTTATAAACACCAATATAGTATTGAATCTACATACCTATGAATTAATGTTGGGGAAGTATGATTGTTTGTAGAAGAGTTGACAACATTATTGTAAAGCATATTTGAAACCAACTTTGGAGATTCAGAAGATTGAAAACCTAAGTATTTTGGTTTTGGAGGCAGATTTGATTCCATGGCCTTAGTCATAAAAGAAGTTCCACCCCTGAAATTTGTAAGTGCAACTCATGTAGAAGTACCAGGCACATGAACACCAAATTATGATATTGAATCTACCTGTTAATTAGTATTGTGGAAGTATTATTGCTTATAGAAGTACCAGGCACATTATTGCATAGCATATTTGAAACATTTGAAGGCTGCATAATTGAGATATGCACTGGGTTTGCAAGCATTTGAAAGTTGTTTCCATTTATCCCGTGCAATATTGTTGGATATTTTCTGCTGAAAAAGTCCTTTTGGAACTTCGCTCCATGTAGGTCTGATTTGTCTACTTGTGAGACATCAACTTGTTCTAGCTGGTTGCTCAAACTACTTTCTCCATTGTTATTAAATTCTTCATTGTAGAGTGGCAAACCATCTCTTACGCGTAACGCGTTTCTTTTCTCTTATATTCCAATTGTTGTTTATCTCTTTATTTGTTCTTCCAGACAACTAACACAGATGAAAGAAATACAAACAAGTATATGAAACATCATATGAACATGATTTTCAAAAGGTTTCCTTCACTTATATACAGTGAGAATTATTAACTAGAAAATAATCCAAAATAACATTGTGTGACACAAGTGGTTGTATATTTACACTTTGATATCTTAAGCACATTGTCAAGTGTTTGATATATGACAGGTTCACAGGTGCATAAGAAAACAGTTTCTTTAAGATATATCAACCCTTTAAATAGATATCACATGAAAATACATTAGCTTACAATTATAAAAAACTAATTCAAATAGGATCATAATAGCTTAAAGACACATAAATAATTAATAGAGTAAATTACCCTAACATCCCTCCCTTTTTTCTCTTATACAAACGATCTAACACTGAATGGTTGACATTACTACAAATATTTGATTTTAAATATATTTATAGTAAAAGTCATACAAATGAAAATCAATCCAATATTTAAAACGTTTTAAACAAATCTTTATAATCATTTGTGAGAAAAGAAAAAGATATAACAAAAAATCATTTTAATTTCATGTTTTTTTTTTTTTTTTTAAAAATAAATCGCGAAATTAAAAATCTGATAGAACTATAAGGACTTGCATGTTAATTTAACCATAAATTCAACCGCATAATTTGTGACTTTTGATGCATGCAATTGTAGATTAATATTATACAAATATATTAACCAAATAAAATTGCAAGAATATACAAACCTCTTGAGCAGTTTTGGACCATTTGGAGTTCCACATCTGAAATTGAGGCAGATTTGATTCCATAGTTGCAATCATAGTAGGAGTTTCACCCCTGAAATCGATAAATGCAACTCATGTAAATTTAACATAATTAAAATTGTTTTTTTTGTGTGCATATAATCCCCTATGATATTGAATCAATTTACCTATTGATTAATGAAGAGGAAGCATTATGGCTCATAGAAGTGCTAGCCACATTATTGTCTATCATATCTGAAACATTTAGAGGCTGCATAATTGAGACATGGTAAGAGTTTGAAAGTTGCTCAAAGTTTTTTCCATTTAGCTCATTCGAAATTGAATGCTTTCTACTGAAAATATATTGGTTGCTCAAACCACTCATACTGCTTTCTCCGTCGTATAATGGCAAACCATGTTTTTCGCATTTCCTTATTCTTATATTCCAGAAGTTTTTTTTGTCATTATCAGTTCTTCCAGGCACCTAACACAAATGGAAAAAATACAAAATAAGTATATGACAAAATACACAAACAAATAAATGCATATAAACTAAATTGGAATAATTTTTATCATATTTCTCAATAGCTGTCATTCACTTTAAATGAGAATTGTTGACTACAAAATAATCCAAAATAACAGTGTGTGACACTGGTGATATATTCACACCTTGATATCTTAAGCATATTATCAGCACACACATATGATAAAGGACTTGGTAAAATAGATCAACCACTTAAATAAATCTCACGTGAATATAAACTAGTTTACATATGATAAAGAACTTATATTTTTTTTAAGAATTTAATGGATATACACTCATGGTACTTCAATTAAAAGTGGAGAATTAAACATTTGGGTTCAAAGAGAACTTACAAAATAAAGGACATGATATTTTTATTAAGAATTTAATGGATATACACTCATGGTACTTCAATTAAAAGTGGAGAATTAAACATTTGGGTTCAAAGAGAACTTACAAAAGGTTGTCATTTACTTGATCTAAAATGATAAGCGAGGCTCAAACTCAAGTTAAAAAAGTTCTCATTTACATATACGGATTACTAATTCAATTCATTTATATACTAGCACCAATATTTATTTTGAAGAGAAAAAATATGAATCCCTAAGTTAAACGCAGATAGCTAGTTTCACCAAAAAATAATACTTCCTCCGATCCTTTATATAAGAAACAAAACACATAAATTACATAGACCAAAGAAACACTTTGAAAATAGTTATTTGCATTTTATACTCCTATAAATTTAAATTTATTCCATTAATACCCCTATATTAATTATCTTGATTACACCAACTTACTTACTTTTAATGTTCTCTTTCATAATAAATAAGAGACACAAATGAAATTTAACCTTTAATGTATTTGAAAATTGGTCAAAGTTTCTTATAAAAAAGACCAAAAATTTTATACTTTTGTTTCTTCTAAAAAGGACCGGAGGGAGTAATATAAGTATATCATATCACGTCTTATTTCAGTGTTTGATGACACAACATGATAACATAAGTTAATCCTGAATCTTATCATGTCCTGCCTCATTAATTAAAATTCTTATCCCGAGTATGAGTTGCGTTAGAAATCAGCAAAGTAGGATAAGAAAATAATTTACATACTCTGCATATAGTTAAAAATAAAAAATGAATCCAATAACATATAATTGAAAAATAATTTAATATCAAATTAAAAACATTAATAATTTCTTTTGATGAATATAGATATATTTCAGAATAATTGAAAAAATATTAATAATAAATTTTAAAAATATGAATTATATTATCACAGAGTAATTATGTAATTTATAATCTAAAAAGTTAAAATCTATTAAAAGTAGAATATATGAAATAATTATTAAAGTTAAAGAATTTTGAATATATTTTTTAACAAATTAAATTCAATATAATTTTCTTGCAAAGGCTATTTTTCTGATTTACATATAATATTTATCATACCTTAATTTAGCTTATCAAACATATATAATGTAATTATTTAGTTAATTATTTTCTGATAAAAAATTAAATTGTTTATTTAGAAAAGTCAACATTTTTTTATGAATTATAAAATTATTTAATTACTTTTTAAATTCTTTTTTATGAAATTTGAAAATACTAAAAGCTAATTTGAAACCAAATCGGCTTGTAAGGTGCAGAGTGCCTCCTCTTTATAAGCTCTTATTAAGAGTCGTATCTATCCGATGTAGGACGTTTGGTGTGTGTACATAAATGACAGGTAAACCAATCGATAGACTATGATACCATGTTAAAATTTGGGGCCTAACTCATCCTTACAAAACCGGCTTGTAAGGTGAGGAGTATTTATTCTTTATAAACTCTTATCAAGAGTCCTATTTTTCCAATGTGAGGCATGGGTTTTTCGCAATAGTTCACAACGATAAATTTGTCATTTGAATATATATATATATATATATATATATATATATCTTACCATGTCATTATGACATGTGTACAAAAATATGATATAATAAAATAATGTTATGATATTTGTTATATTGTCTGCACAAAACACATGATAGAATAATTGTTATATATTTTGTATCCTATCATTTCAGGCACATCAAACGATCCATAATAATACAATGTTTAAATCAAAATATATGATAGATAATTGATATATGCATGCTATTGCTTATTACCGATGATGATGCTGATTATAGAGAAATACTTCAAGTAAAAAATTGCAATAATATACAAACCTTTTAAGCTATTCGAGACCATTTAGGTCCAATTTTGGCATACAGTTCAACGATTTTCTGTCCTTCTTCTTCGATAATCGGACCCTTTTTTAAATCTGGGTGTAAGTGATTAAACCATCTTAGTCGACAACTTTTGCCACCTCGAAAAAGTCCGATTTTTGTTTGTATTGCATCCCAATTACACTCTCCATATTGACTTACATACGCTTTTAATTTTCCATCCTCTTCTTCGTATGTCCATGATCTTTTTTTCAACTTATTAGGATCACCATCATTGCCTTTTTCTTGATTCGAGAATGAAGACATAATTGTTGCCTTTTTGACGGATCATATAAGTAGAGTTTGAAAGGTGGAAAATGGGGAGTATGAGTGTGATAGAACTATTATTTATATAGGGAGCTAAAGAACATGACTTTATATACAATTTATTTTTATTAAAAAAATATATAATTTATTTTAATAGCTTGTTAAATTTAAGATAGAGTTGATTTCTATGAAGTTCTAGATTTCTCTTTGACTATATAGGAGGATTGACAAATAAGCCAATCCTAGCTCTAGGGTACAAAAATCTACGGTAGTATTCAATTTGTCTAGAAGAAATAATATTTGTACAATTATTTTATGACAATTTTTTTGATAATTTTTTCTTTTATGAGTAATGATATTTGTACAACCAATATGTGACAACTTTTTTTTTCTCTTCTTATTGCTAAATAAAATAGAGAGAAAAAGAAAGAGTTGTTCAAAAGTTGTCACCGAATGGTTGTACAAATATCATTTCTCTTTTTTATACTATATGTTTATTTTATTGTATTTGGTTATAAATTTTTCGAATATATCATAGTCAAATAAATATTTAAAGCTATATTATTTCTATTGTAGTGAAAATTATTCTTATTATAATGTGATTTAGCTGATTTTTTTAAAGATGTAAATAAAATAGTTGTAATTTTAAGTGAGTAATATAGTTGTAATTTTTTTTTGAAGGATAATATATTCCAATATATATATATATATATATATATATATATATATTTGTGTGTGTGTGCGCGCGCGCGCGATATAGTCATTAAATATTGTTTATTTTTCCAATACAAGTAGATACTATTATTTTTCCAATATAATTGTTATTTTTTTTACTAAATAACAATTAATTCATTTTTTTCTTTAAATAAAACAATTAATTCATTTTTTTGACTAAATTAATTAGCTATTGCTGGTTTCCATCTATAAATCGGTGGGGAATTTTTTAGGATATTATTATTTATTTGTTTTTTGAAACATAAATTAATTAATTATTAATATATTAACAAATATAGATATTAATATTAATCAGTACTATATTTTCAAACAACAACTGAGGGTCAATTTATGTATTTTGTTTTTTCTTCTGAATATTAATTATAGGGTTAAATATATTTTTTTTGTCTCTATAAATATTCTAACTTTTCATTTTAGTTTCCTTAAAAAAATTCTTTAACTTTTGGTCCGCCAAAAGTTTTACGTCGTCACTTTTGGTGGGACTAAAATCATGCATCCACTTTATATATATGTATGTGATATAGTCATTAAATACTGTTTATTTATACAAAATTATAAATAGATACTATTATTTTGTCATAAAAATACATATTTTAGTACAATTATTTTTTTACTAAATAACAATTAATTAATTTTTTGACTAAATTAATTAGCTATTGTTGGTTTCCATCTATAAGGCGGGGATTTTTTAAGATATTTTTATTTATTTATTTTTTGAAACAGATATTAATTAATTATTATTATATTAATAAATATATATTAATACTAATCAATACTATATTTTCTGAAAATATAGAGCTGGAGCTGGAGCGATTGGAGAATAGGGTTTAGCGCCGCTTCACCAAATTCTCAAAGTAACAACATGAATCATTGATTCTTGATTTATTGTTGTTTTGTCCTTTGTACAATTAAGCATTTTATGTGTTGCAATTTTCTTCTGCTGTTCCGTTTCTAGATTACAGCTTCTGCAGTTCATAGATGGCATACACGCGCCTCTGGTCGTGTGTGTCTGAAGCTGCACCTTCTGTTTCAGCGGTGGTGCAATCTGCAGCAACGGTACAACCGGTTTCAGCACCAACTCAGTCATTCGCAGCAGCTCTTGAGGGTGCAAACGTAACTGATGACAGACCTTTACCTTCTCCTTGCATAAAAGGCGATTCATTGAGTATCAAAATATGTCAGGACGAGTACCATAAGGGAGTTGAAGAGTGCAAGAATGCGTTAAGGGCTCGTTTGACTCTTAGCAAAGGAGATAAACCGTATTCTGCTCGTGACCTAAGTAACAAAATTGGGAAGCTTTGGACAACAACGGCAGGTTGGAAAATAGTGCCTCTTGGCAAAGGGTATTATGACTTTCACTTTGACTCGGCAGATAATCTAAGAAAAATATGGGCAGCAGGCACTGTTAACCTTAAGCCGGGTTTGTTGCGTCTATCACAATGGACCAAAGATTTCAAATATCTGGCACAGAAATAGACACATGTATCGATTTGGATCCGATTGGTGGAGTTACCGCAGGAGTATTGGCGGGAGAGAACTTTGAAGGAAATCGCAAGTGCGGTTGGTACCCCGATTGACATAGATGGACCGACAAGAAACCGTACCTTTGGGCACTATGCAAGAATTTTAGTCGACATTGATCTTTCAAAGAGAGCTTATGATGAAATTCTTGTTGAAAGAGAGGGCTT
>Ga0228710_1004774_pt1 | contig 21330 bp, 11 predicted proteins | sample MedpolnodulmetaG_FD_177995 | JGI IMG/M metagenome (GOLD analysis project Ga0228710, IMG submission 177995) | Root nodule microbial communities from Medicago polymorpha collected in Santa Monica, California, United States - pink nodules | ecosystem: Host-associated > Plants > Roots > Nodule... | reverse complement strand
GTTGGATTTTTGATGATAAGAGTGCATTAGCATATTCTTAGTTTTTCTCCCCAAAATCAAGAACACTTCACACTAGGTAAAGGCTCATGATACCACTTGAATTCATTGATTTCACGTGAAGAATAGAAAAGAAGGGTGAGCTGAGTGTGAGTTCAAAAAGAGAAGTAACATGGGGAATCACCAATAGAAACTTCGCTGCACGAATTGCAAATATCTACTTCTTTTTCTTTCTTTTCTATTGAAACAGGAAAAAGAATAATGGAAGGAAAGGAGAAGAAGAAACATTGCACATTTGGGTGTATTTTTGGATCAAGCGTTTGAGATTTGATACTCTGAAATTATCCCTCTCAAACTTGTAGAACAATCTCTCATTCTCCATTACAACAATGGGTGTCAATAATTTGTGGGACATTCTCGAATCTTGCAAGTAAACGGTTCCTCTCCACCCATCTCTAGTTAACTCACTTACTCACAATTTCTCCTTTCAAGTTTCTCCTCCAAAATTTGATTTTTCTTGTTGAATCGAGTACCCTTTTGGATGAATTAAAACGTGTATGTGTTGGATTTTTGAGTTGTTGCATGAACAAAAGGGTGTATTTGGATCTGTCTTGTTTGAGGATTTATGAATTTTTGGGTTTGGGTTTAACACTAAATGGGAAAAATGGGTTTATTTCTGTTCCTGTTGTGGTTTAACATGTGAGTGATGCTTGGTACTTTCAGACTAAAATATGTTAATGCTTAAGATGGTAGAGTTTTAATTGGGGTTGGAGATGAAGCAGAAAAAACACGAGGGAGAGGAATGAACAAAATGTACGTTTTTTTAATTTCATCCCTCTGCAATTTTGCGTTTTTGGTTTTGGTTCCTCCTTTCTAGCCACTCATCATCTCTCTTGACACATAAGCAAGTTTTTGCCAACTCACACTTCGCCGCATGTGTTTCCGTCTGCCACCACAACGTTTTTGTATTGGGTGTTAACGGGAAGGACGAATAGCAAACGGTTAGTAACTTACTGGGATTTTTTGAAACAAAAAAGGTACAAGGACGATTTGCAAAAACACGTGAAATTACAGGGACGTTTTACATATTTAAGCCATAAAAAAATATGCTAACTACTCAACAACAAAGACTAAAATTGTTTGTACTATAATTTTATTCTAACTAAAAGAGCAGTTTTTTTTTCTAAAGATAAAAAACAATTTTTTTTTGTGTGGAGACAAAAAAATATATTTAACCATAATATATTTGAGTGCAGGAATCACGTTTAGAGTTAAAAGTTATATTCATCTTTTAACTTCAAGTTAAAAAATAAAAACAATTACTCGTACATCTCTAAAATCAATTTTGATGCTTATTGAAACGAAACCAACACACATTCAATTCTAGAAAATTTGATATCGGATAAGAAAAGAGATTTGGCCAAAACTCAACCACCTGGACCCTTCCTTATATGCTTATAGTCGTGTGAGGCACGAAATTCAAACGATAAGAGTGTAATTTAAGTTCAACTGAGTCACCACTCACCTGGCCGATTTAGACAAAATTGAAAAAAAACACGTTTGGAATGAAGTGAAGATGGAATTGTTTCACCGGCTACTTGAAAAGACATTGAGGAAGATTATGTCCAAATATTCTGGAGGGCTTATTGGTTGATCAGATTTTAGACCAAGTCAAAGAAAATGATAACAAACCAAAACAATCAAAAAGGACCCCACAAATTCTAAGTGGCACATGGTAGTGACATTTCTATTCAAGTTCAATGCAAGTAGCCGTCTAATAAATGTGAACCAAGTAGTCAGGTAACCATTGACAAAATCCACACATGGAGTGGGCGGATTCTACTCATCAAATTGAACTGTCTGCAAGTCTTCAAACCGAACTATACGCCATGTATAGTGCAGACTACATGAACCTGACCTAAAATATAACTCTTAAGGTGAACTAATGTATCATATCACCGTGTTCAACTACGAAAACTAATCTTTCGACTTAGCTAAGATATATATAGAAATTGACATCTCGCACCAATCGTCAATCAAATTTTAAACCAAATAATTAATAGATTTAAATATATGGACTACTCACATTCCTATTGGTATTATACGGGTATAACTAAGCACTAACACAGCTTAACATTTTAATTACCGACATAATTTTATTGCTCTAATTAGACAAGTATATTTTTGTTAGATTTTTGAAGGCGAGTCCTGATCACCAGTTCACCACAATACATGTATGAAACTTTAAGACCGTGTCCCTCACTCCAGGGCAAGTAACTGACAAACTCTGGAGATATTATAAACCCACATCGTACTATACCGCAGAGCATGCATATACTATATTACTGTGACAAGTACTATGATGTCTTGCTCAATTATGCTATTTTAGTATTTTATGGGCCACAAATTGACGATGATGATAAGCATGTGCTTGGCTGTGAATTATGCTTAGGGCACGGTACACATCATGGCTTGTAATCACACCCTCACCTCACTATATACGTGATGAGCCTTCCTTTTCCATTTATTTTGAACGACATTTTAGTATATAGTTTAAGAGACTTTGATGCTATATTTTTCTTATTGAATTCATAAAAATTAGTCACATAAGTGAATTTGCAAGTAAAGTGGAAGTTAGATTGTGGGAACCACTTGCATATTTATTTGTTGGGCTAATTTTGATTGGTTGATGGGTAAGTTATCCACAATTTTTAAAGGTAGTGTAGGTCTCACCTATTCTACACATGCGTTGTCACATCATTTAATAAATATATAAACTCACGTGCTTTCATATTCATTATGTGACTTACAACAAATCATTGAATGTATGTGTAAAATAATGTTACATTGTCGGTGTATAATAATTATACTTTAAGTATTATTTGTTCACAATTTTTTTCTCAAATTTAATCACAAAATTAATAAATATAAATAATAAGTCAATCAATAAAAAAAATCACTTAAAGGGTTGCATAACTCAACTAATTTGAGATCTGAAATTTCAATTCATACAAAGGAAAAAAAACTAATCTAACAACTAATTTCTAACTTTTCCATTAAAAAAATGTATTCTCTTACTAAAAAATGAATCGTCTGTTATTATATATTGATAAGATATACACCATCTGGTCACTATTATAAGCGAAAATTTATATTTTAGATTCATTCAATTAATGATACATATAGTCTTTATTATAGACCACATACATCATTTAATGAATGAATCTAAAATATTGATTTTTGCTTATAATAGTGACCGGGTGGTATATAGTAGAGTTCCCCTTAAAAAATATATAAAGGCAAATGTTTTATATAGTTTAGAAGCCGACAAGGGATTCCTTTGAAAACTACTCTCTCCGTTCCTTTTTAAGTGTCGTTCTAGTGCGGATTTTTCGTTTCGATTTAACTTTCGTTTTGATATTTTAAGGGTATGATTTGTCAATTATACTATTTGTCAATTACTCTTATCTTTTTCAATTAATGTTATATATTTGAAAAACTAAAGTTTGTTTTTTTAAAAACAAAGTTTGTTTCTTGTTATCTTAAAATTTAAACAAAATTTTGTTTCCTATAATAATGGTCTCGTGAATAGTTTAAATTCTATAAATAAGATTAGTAGTAATTATTGAAAATTTCAAGTACAAAGCAAAAGAACAGGGAAAATTAAAATAAAAGATTCCATGAATGTTCAAAGGAAAAAGAGTGGAAGACTCATTGGAACGGATGTGAGGAGGGAGAAATAGTTGAAGACTTCTTTGACAAGATAGAAGAGCAAGAACAAGGCGACCAGGATTTCCAAAACATGAAAGTCAGTGCTCTCCCTCTGTCCATTTTTATAAGGCTAATATCTCTTGTCACTTCTATAAACCACATTTTTTTCTTTTTTCAGATTCATCAAATAAGTGATGTTATATTTTAGATACATTAATTATTTAATGAAACTAAAAAAGTAAAAATTGTTTATAAATGTGACAAGAATGAGTACTTTACAAAACCAGATTCATTAAATAAGTGATGTTATATTTTAGATACATTAATTATTTAATGAAACTAAAAAAGTAAAAGTTGTTTATAAATGTTACTGGTCACGGGAGTGAATACTTTACAAAAATCACGAGTATTAAAAAAAGTTATTAGATTGATAAATTTGTCATGTGTTATTATTATTAAATTGTCATCTTAGTATAAATGCATTCAATGTTTATTTTTCATATTTCAAGATAATTGGTAGTAATATTAAAAAGGTATAGTTGGAAAAAAATTGTAAATAGTTTTATATTTTTTTTTAAAAAAAACTTCTAAAAATAGTTTTATAACTGGGACCGACGAAGTAACTCTTTTTGTAGTTTTATAATGAGGGACTAAGAGAGTAACTCTTTTGATGGACATTTACAATTTTGAAGACATACTCATATTTGCCTACTAAAGTAGTAGTGGCAACTTTATCTTTTGAACATTTTCTCATATACTCAGTTTCTTATTTGTTTAAATTCATACCTTGAAAATAGAATTCACATAAAGTGATAAGTCATACATTAATTTCATCCAATAAAAGAGTACCTCTCCATCCTTTTTAATAGAAATAGTTTACAAAAATCGCGAGTATTAAGAAAAATGTTTGAGGTAATAAATTTGTTATAAATATATATCACTATTAGTAACTTTTTTTTTTATAGAGATATTTAATGTTAGTTTTTCATATTTCAATTATATTGATTAATGAAGGGTGTATTTAGAAAAGGGAAATGTTAACCGGTGCCTCCGGGGCACTGGTTAAGGATACTAAAAAGGGAAATTATATAGTAATTATTGCATTGAAAACTGTGTAATTAATCCATAAATAAGTCAACAGAGTTTCCTTTTATAGTAATAAATTCCTTTTTTTGTATGCTTAACCAGTGCCCCGGGGGCACCGGTTAGCATGACCCTTTAGAAAAAATGTAATAAATACATCCTAAAATTGGTGGATAGTCTTATACTCCATCCGTCTCACAATAATTGTCTCTTAACATTTTTCTTTTTTTAAAAATAATTGTCACTTTAGAATACAAATGCAACATTTATTATTTTTTTTCTTATTATTATACCCTTATTTATTGAATTTCATCAAACTTAACTACTCCACTAACTATAATTAATAAGGGTGTTTTAGTAAATGATACTAATTTTATCATCAAAATCAACACAATTAATCATTTCATTAATAACCGTGCATAAACCTTAAACGACTACTCCCTTTGTTCCAAATTGTATGACGTTTTGAGCATTTCACACATATTAAGAAATGCAATTAATATTGTGTGGAAAAGAGATATTATGAGTTGTTTTACAAAATTGTCCTTAATAAATAACATGGAAATGATAAATGAAAGAATTGAAAGAAGAGAGAGTAATAAATAGTTAATATTATAATAGAAAAAGTAACATTAATGTTGCATTTGTATTGTAAAACGACGTATAATTTGGGATAAATTTTTTTCCCTAAAGCGATATACAATTTGAGACGGATGTAGTATTATTTAGAGACCGAGGGAGTATATAGGAGAAAAAAAAGAGTATTCAAAAAGTAAATGTTATTAAGCGTTCTTCGTTTTATTAACCATAACATCCATGTTCATTGTATTGCATTTTACCGACATCAACTATATTGAGACAATTTCTTCATGCAAAAAAAATATACTTGGACAATGTATTGTCGACATTATGTAACACATTAAACATGCATAATTTGTTTTCAATTTACTTATGATATGCAAATCTTTTCTTGACGATAGTAATAAACTGTTGATAAACAAAAGGACCTAAAGTCTTTAAATATTTCCGGAAGTAGCCTACACCGGTAGCAAAGTGAATCAGCATTGATGTTGGGACTAAAATCAATGAATCTTTTTCTAGAATGGGAAATAAAATACTCCATCAGACATCATATACAAACCTTTGTTAAAAAAAAAAATGTTAAAGGTGTCTTACGACATTGGTTAAAAGAACAAATTTAGAAATATTGTATTAAGAAATTGTGAAAATGATAGATTTAGCTTTTTAAAAGTTAAAAAATTGTTAAATTCAATGTTAACTTACTATTTTTAGTTTCCTTAACTAGTACCCTGAAGGCACTGGTTATCATAACTCTAAAAAAAAATGTTAATAATTAGATCTAACCTTCTCTCTTCATTTTTTGTGTGAATTTCGTTTAATATATTATAATGAAATAAATGAGTGTTTTAGAAATGTAATAATATAGAGTTATTAGTTGGACCTATTAATAAATTTTGTTGTGATGTTGGCTTGAAAAAATTTAGTATTTATTAAGTATTGATATTAAAAAATTATAAAATAAATTATATGTACATGTGGATCCATTTAAGCACCCAAACATATGAGCCCTGTTGTGTATGGTATAGGAACTTTTGATTAGAGAGGACTTTTCTGAAAGAGAACTTGTAGTTATAGACAGAGAGAGTAATTTATGGTAACTAATTGGTCATTAAGAAACCGCTAAAAAACGTGATTGAGAAAGGATTTATTGTATTTAAAAAAAAAAGAATTTATTGTATTTAAAACGAGGAGTAATTGTCAAGTTGAATTAACGTGACAAATCCGGCAAAATAAAACACTTATATTCATTCATTTAGATTACAAACTATTTTTTATTCAATTTGGATAATATATTTTTTCGTGACAAATTTGGATAATACTTTTTTTCAAAGAAAATTTGGATAATTATTTTGAAAGGAAAATCACTTAGGTGAATTTGAGTTCAGTAACTTTGGTAACTTTAGTTTATTTTAGATAAGAGAGAATGATAATACTTTTTTTCAAAGAAAATTTGGATAATTTTTTTGAAAGGAAAATCACTTAGGTGACTTTGAGTTGAGTAACTTTGGTAACTTTAATCTATTTTAGATGAGAGAGAATGAAAGATGAGTGATTAAAATAAATTATTTCGACGAAAAAGAATTATTAGTTAGGAAAGAGATAGAGACGAAGTCACCAAAGTCACCGAACTCAAAATCAACGAAGTGCTACCCAACGTTGAATGCTCGGTGGTCGAAGTGCAGTGTGTGAAAGTATTTTTGAAATATCAAATTTGATTTCCATACATCAAAAAAATATTCGATTAAAGAAACTATCAATTTTATAGAGATATCTTGAAAAAAAACACATTTTGGTGCAGACGTTGAAAACAATCTTAAATATTAAAGTAAAATATCAAATCAAACAATTTAATCAGTTTGGTTTTTTTTATGAAACAATTCTTACTCAAATAATTAATCAAAGTTAGATGAATAGACAAAAGATTGAATAAAATAAATAAATTTTATTTTAGCCAAATAAATGAATAGACAGAGAAAATATGAATAGACAAAATATATTTTTTCCTTGATCCAAACAGACAAAAGATCTTGAAATTTAGAAGGTCTGACAAAAAATATATTATAAGAGGGTACATGAGGTTCCTTCAAAATTCCCTAAAAAAAAAAAAGAGGAGGTTCCTTAAAAATAAGAAAAAAGGTACAAAGAGGTACAAGGCTTACAATGAACAACCAACTTTCTCAAGGCATTTCTCTATTAAGGTACTGAAGCTTTTGATTTTTTTTTCCTTCTTACAATAAAGACAAAATTATATCTGCGACTTTTAAGTTTAACTATTTATTTATATTTTTTCAGGGAAACTATTTATTTATATTGATTTTTTAAAAATTGGTCTTTTATATTATATTTACAACATTAGTCTTTAAATTGTTCATGTTACGTTGTGTCATTTATGATATATTCTGTAATTGTGTATATTATATATTTTTTCAACAAGTAGAGATGAACTACATTCATATGTAAATTCATAGGCTTCTTGTTAGAGAGGAACGATTTATTGTTTTGGGTTTTTAAACTAAAAGAAGAGGAAGTGAATGGGAGAAAAGAAATACACAAAACTAACATGTCTATACCATTTTTTTCAATATTAAAATGTCACATATACTTTTTTTAATTGAGATCTATTTACTACAACTATAATGTCACACATATTTTTTTTAGTAGAGTTCTATTTACTACAAATCAAACTAATATCTAATATTTATTACAACTTTGTTTATGGTTTTATCTCGTGATGGTCAAGTCTCTTGGTTTGTTTTGGCATTGGCTAACACCTCTTTCTAACTTTGTCACATTGTAATTTTTTTAGAGGTCTACTTGGTACACCTTGTACTTTAGAGATTCCCCATCTTTGTTAATTATTACCATTTTTCATTGTTAAAAAAAATATTTATTACAAATAGATCTTGCAATTTTTTAAGTATCAAATTTGCAACAAGTTAATTACTCTATCTGTCCCAAAATAATTTTTACGAGTGAACAACAAAAGATATTAAATGCTAAATTATGCATTAACATGCGTGAAACAATCAAATAAAATAAGTTATTTATTTTGGGACTAGAGAATAGTTTGTTTTTTTTATCAAATTGATCTCAAGTTATATAACGTTTGGAATGTTACCCTTTTCCATTCAATTCTATTAAAGTGTGTTTACATGGTCATTAAACGTCGACACCACAATTTCAAATCAACAAAAAAAAAAGGAGTGAATCATCAACTTCATCCTTAAATTTGCAAGGATCAATCAAATTTGTCGAAATATCTAATTAGTCATTGAATTTAACAAATGTCCATCAAATTCATCCCTCTGTCCAATCTCTCTGTTTTTTTTTTTGAACAAGCCAAAATAGAATATGATATATCAAAATATGTGGTTCATCTTGCACAAGGTGTGCAAAAGAGGATCATCCAAAAGTGTTACAAAGTCAAGTTACTGATACCACTACACAATAAACATCGCGAAAAGAGAAGAAACAAAACAAGTCACAACATGACACTCATACAAGATAAAGGTTGCCGCAACCAGTCAGTGTAATTGAAGGCGAAAGTATTCATACTAGCCTTTAACCATTGATAAGACACATGTTTAATGGTATCTGTTATTTGATGAAGATCCAAGGCCTTCTGATTGAAAACTCAATTGTTCCTTTCCTTCCAAATTTTCCAGACACTCGCGAGCCATAACAATGTCATGAAGGAATGAGTAAATCAAGGTAACCCTGCAATGTGACTGAACTGATGAAAGTGGCCGTGGACCCTGTCTGTAGCAACAAAAGAAATACCTAACCACTGCAAGACAAATAGCCACACGTGTCCAAATATAGCACAACTCAAAAATAAGTGACATGCAGTCTCCTCAGCATTGCAACCTCTGATACACTTGTCGTCGTCATGTTGAAGCACACGCCGCGACACAAGATTATCTTTTGTCGGTAGCCTGTTGCGAAGAAGTCTCCAAGCGAATGGTGACACCTTCAGCGGAACATACTTATGCCAAACATCGTCGAACATACCCCTTGAAAGAGGTTCATCAACGGTCATGAGAAAATGATAGGTCCCCTTAACGGAATAACCATTAAAGGGGTCTAGAAGCCATATCCATCTATCAAGAACAACATCCTACAAAACAACATTATCCAGTAAAACAGAGCACTCTGTAACACAATCCTCCTTCCATGCTAGCAGGCGCCTCCTCCACATCCAAGCACCGCCCCCGTCATGCCACCCACCCCTCCACCGTCGTCCATTTATTTACTGCCAAAGCAAAAAGGCGAGGAAATCTAACCCGTAATGGAACATCTCCCACCCAATTGTCTGTCCAAAAGTAAGTGGTATCTCCTCCACCAATCACCCGACGAACGTTATCATCAAACCAACTACCGAGACCCAACCCCACACCTTTCCGGATACCCACCACCATCCGCCACCAAATAGAGCTCTCCGACCCCCCCTCCCTCAAACAGCCCCCTTCGTCCCCGTACCTTGCCCTTAAGACTCGATACCAAAGACCCTCCCTATCTAAAAGCATCCTTTAACACCATTTAGCTAAAAGCGAAATATTAAATTCCCCTAACTTCCTAACCCCCAGCCCTCCATCCTCCTTAGGTAAACAAACCGAGTCCCAATCGACCCAAGCAATTTTCCTAAAATCCTCACCTCCCCCCCCAAAAAAAAAATAAAAAATTAATAGAGGAAATTATACATGTGGGAGCCTTGAAGAAGGAACGAAAGTAAACCGGAAGAGACGACAAGACAGATTTCAGGAGAATCAGGCGACCTCCCAATGAAAGGAATTTACTGTTCCAGTTCGACAATCTAGTAGTAATGCGGTTCAACACAAGTTTCCAGAAGTCCAACCTCTGAGCATCCCCACCAATAGGCAACCCCAAATACACAAAGGGAATTGCTCCCTTTCGATAGCTCATCACCACAGCAGCCTCAGACAACCAAGAATCGGAAACATTAACTCCCGTTAACAAACTTCTATGGAAATTAACCTTTAGGCCAGACACTTGTTCAAAAAGAATCAAAACAGCCCGCATGTGACGCACATTAGTCCAAGTTTTTTCACCAAGAATCAATGTGTCATCAGCAAATTGAAGATGAGATAAACAAACACCGTCGTGATGCCTAACATAATAATCAGGGTACAATCCCACATTCACAAACGACGTCATCAACACATTGAGACCCTCTGCCGCCAGTAAAAAAGAAACGGAGAGAGAGGGCCTCCTTGTCTAAGCCCCCTCTCCAAAGGAAACTATTTCGTAGGGCTGCCATTCACCAATACTGAAGCCGTAGCTGATCCAACACACTCAGATATCCACTTCCTCCAGAGTGTGGGAAACCTCATTTTCACCATAACATCGTCAAGATAATGCAAATCAACCGAGTCGTAAGCCTTTTCAAAGTCAACCTTAAATAGCAACAATTCCTTATTAGAACAACGAGCTTCATCGACAACCTCATTAGCAATAAGAATGTCATCTAGAATCTGCTTCCCTTTGACAAAGGCTGATTGTGAATCTGAAACAACACTCCCAATAACCGCACAGAGTCGATTTGCAAGAACTTTTCACAAAAATTTATACATGCAGCCCACCAATGATATAAGTCTAAAATCATTCAATCTTTGAGGGTTATCCACCTTTGGAATGAGAGCAATGAATGTGGAATTGATCCCCTTCGTCGGCTTGCCGTTTTGATGAAATTCAGCCAAGAAACACATAAAGTCATCCTTCATATCTGGCCAAAACTGTTTGATGAACCCAAATGAAATACCATCAGGTCCCGGACTGTTGAAGCTATCACAGTCCCACACCGCTAGCTTAACCTCTTATATGGAAAAAGATACAAATATGCATGTGTTGTGTTGTGTTGTCCACGTCTCATCCAGTCCTCCAAGTGTACAAGGACCATTTTGATTGAAACGTTACAAATTTCACTTTTCACTTCCAAATTTTTCTGTTTTTCCTCTTTTACCCATCCTTCCATCCGCACGTTTCATTTAGAAACATCAATCTAGTCACTGAATCTTCTTCTTCCTACTAAAACCTTAACCATCTTCATCTCTCCAAAATCATCATCATCTTCATCGATCAACGTTGAAAAAGATACCGTTTTAAAGGAATATTTCGTCGTTTGTGAAGGTAAAGTCATTCTTGTTTGTTTTTCCATTTCGTGTTTGTTTTCTCCTATTTTTGTGACCATTTTTATTTATTTTTTGTTTTCATGATTAAACTCTGTTTGATGCTTGCTTTGTTGTTTTTTGTGATTGTTTTTTTATTTATCATTTTAGGGTTTTCGATTTAAGACTTAAAGTTTAGTTGTTTTTCTGGTTTGTTTCTAAAATTGATGAACACGAGATAATTAATGAAGGAAATTATTGATTGAGTGACACAGTTTCAAAAAGGGTATCTTTTCTATGGTAGTGAATTATGTTTTGCATTTTGTTGTTGTTTTGTTTGTGATTGTGCATCAAAGATCAAATTGACATTCGTTTATATAATTCAAAGACTTATTTAATGGTGTTTTCATATAATGTAGGGATCAATTTGATAGTTAGTCAAATAATTCAGGGACTAAATCGAAGGTAATAGTATGACATAAATGTTATATTCATTCATCTTCAACCTCCTTTCATTGAGGGTATTACACACTCCTAGTACAATACAATAACATGTTAAAAAACTCAAACAAACAAATTGTGACTATCAAATACTTAAACAACCTAAGCACACTTCCTACACAGTCAAGTTTGTCCATCAACTTTGCCCTCCAATCCTCTTCATTACCACTTTCCTTAACCTTAACCATGGATTGAACCTTCTCAATCAATCTTGCCTTTTTCCATGACCATCACCAATTCCATTTTTTTAAAGTATCCTAGTTCTTCAACTGAGACAAAAAATTCACAATCATCATCATCATCATCCTGTACAAAGGGAAATCAAAATCAATTACCATTAAACAAACCCTTCTGACATCACTTAACCATTATTAAACAAACCTCTGTGAAAGGGCAAGCATAAAAAGGCATTCCTGGATTTTTGATAGCATTGACTTTTCTTACAACACAAATTCTGGGACACTGATATTCAAGCGTTCACACATCACAATTAAACATAGAGCTTGAAGATGAAGCTCGACTTTTAGAAATGTTTTTGCCCATACGCCCACTACCCATCGTTTCAGATTCAATACGAACTATTTTGCTAGAAGAATTTTGGGAATTTTAGATTTCGGAATCAATCAAAACAAATTAGGGTTTGAAGTTTTTAAAATTGGGAAAGAACGTTGTCATTAATTAATGGAATAAACTTTCGGGATTTTGGACGGTAGATTACACATTGTAAAATTAGGATTTCAATTTTATATATTTAGGGAAGAAAGAGCTCCTATATAACAACCATGAACATGCCAATGATTTTCTACAATTCAATCAATTTCATACTTGGAAATTTTGTCACTTTCGGTCATATTAGTTCCTGCTGGTTTGGCATCTAACACGACAAGCCATGTGAGTGGTTAACAGTCGATGGATTTTAACCGACGGTAGTTAACTACCAATTAAAATTGAGGGTTAAATTTGTCATTTCATGGTGTTTTTTAGCACTGAGTGAAGTGTAAAAAACAATTTTCCTCAAAGAAAGAAAAATAAAACAAGATCCATGTTTTTATTTCTAAGTAAAAAAAACATGTTCCATGTTTCTATTTATAAGTAAAAAAATGTGTTCCTTAGTAAAAAATAATTGCTAATTTTGATTTCGATGGTTAATTATCATTATACGGATGATATTTTCAACTTAAATAGAAGATTGCTCTTTTAAAAATAAGTGATTTTTTATTGCGGGTCTATTTTTACTATGAGAGCTAAACCTTAGGACCATTACTATTATACATGTATCACTAGAGAAGAGATCTATATATACTTTCATTTATCTGAGTATTTAAATCTGCACACTTCTTTCCCTTCTCCAATTTCAATTGCAACAGATCCCACTCACACTCTCATCAACTACAACAATTCAGAACATGACGAGCAACTTCATTCTTTCAGACATATATGATGGATATGATATCATATGATATGAAGTGAGCTATAATGAAATTCATTTTCCATTTAAAGCAGCTGAGAGAAAATATGAAATAACTGTATCTGACAGTAAGCCAATAAGATTTCGAAACGTATCTATTAGTAGTCAATGTAAAATAACGTTGACTTTTGCATGTGTACGTCTATCATAAAAGTTGATTAAAATAATAGTATGTCAATTGTTCATTTTTTTTTAACGGTTTGTTTGGGGACGGTGAACAAGAAATTTTTTCATGGTCAGCCCTAAATCAAATGGTAAAATTAAAGCAAAAATAATGCTCAAATCAATTAACATCATCTAATTTTATTCTCATTTAATTTTTTCTTATTTGATCTAAATGTACTCAAATGTTTTTCATTTAAAGTTGTGTCTATGAAAGAGTTTTTCTTATTGAACATTAAATGTGAATATTCTCATAAATTTTAAATTTTGATTCAACACCGTAAAATAAGACATGTTTAATGGTGAAGTTTTAAATTTTTAACACTCGGCACCTATTAAGTACTTTTACCGGGGAGATTATTTTCTAAAGTTCTATAGAATACAGAGTTTCACTCAAGACTCCATTTCTAAGGGATCAGCATTTTTTAAAAATAAAAAAATTAATATGTAATGATATAAATTTATTGATACTGTAAATTTTTTTATTAATATTTATTTAGTGAGTTTTATTTAAAAAAATTGTATGAGATACTTGTTGGATGGATTGAGTGCTTATTACATATTACTATTAAAATAATTATAAATGAATGACGTCTACACGTACTACCCATTAATTTACCATATTACTAAAATTTATTGATACTGTAAATTTTTTTTATCAATATTTAATTAGTGAGTTTTATTTAAAAAATTGTATGAGATATTTGTTGGATGGATTTAGTGCTTATTAAGTAATATTAAAAAAATTATAAATGAATGTTTTATACACGTACTATCCATTAATTTACCGAGTATCGATTGTTAATTTTATTAACTGTTTATTTATTTATTTATTATTTAGAAATAAGTACACCTTTTAAAGGGAAAACACCTGACCCACTCACCCACCCAAGTCCCTTACAATATTTTTTAGTGTATATATACATGCTATGTCACATTTAAACTCATCTTCCTCGAAGCTACTCGTTCTTCTGCTCCTTAATCCCAAAGAACTCTATTTTGTGTGGTTGTCATTTTCCTTGGTTCTTTCTTTGTATTTTCCTCCAAAGATTATATATAATGGACACCAAAGTGCTTTCTTCCGGAATCCATTATTCAAAATTACCCGAAAGCTACATCAGACCCGAATCTGATAGACCATGTCTTTCTCAAGTCTCTGAGTTCGAAAATGTTCCTATCATTGATTTGGGTTCTCACAACAGAACACAGATTGTGCAGCAAATCGGTGAAGCATGCAGCTCCTATGGTTTTTTCCAGGTCCAGCCTCATATTTCAATTTTTTTTGTTTATTCATTATTCAATAACCATAGACGAACAATGAAGATTGTTTTAGATAAGCAAAATAATCTTGATTAACTCCTCGTTTCTGTTAAATACAATTTGATTTGTCACATGCAAGCCTGATGCCACTAGTTCTAACGTAAGTGGTTGATGCGCGGTGTCTATGATTCGTAACCTTAGAGAACCTAGTTCAATTTTTAGTGATAAAATAAAATGCCATTTTGGTAATTAAGTGACATTGTAAAAACAGAGCTAATTGAATGATTGTGCAAAGAATAGTCACTGAATTAATTTTATATATTAAACACCGTAAGTTTTGGGAGGCTAATTAATATATTGTTAATTAATTGGACAGGTAGTTAATCATGGGGTGCCTCTAGAAGAATTGAAAAAAACAGCAGAAGTGGCATGTGATTTTTTCAAGTTGCCAGTGGAGGAGAAAATGAAGTTGTATTCAGACGATCCCACGAAGACAATGAGACTATCTACAAGTTTTAATGTGAACAAAGAGGAGGTGCATAATTGGAGGGACTACCTTAGACTTCATTGCTATCCTTTGGATAATTATGTGCCAGAATGGCCTTCTAATCCTCCTTCATTCAAGTAAGTCCACTCTCTTCATTTTTCTGTCTCTCTAATTTCAGCCACGTATCTATCATCGGACAAGTGTCACTGACTAGGTCTAGGCCTCACCTTGTGACATGTTTTATACATGTGATGATGTATTCATCATGAGGTCATTCCCTTGTTTATAAAAAAAACTTGTGATGAAATATATATAATACATTTTTTTTTACTTTATGAAAATGATAAAAATAATGTTAAATTACACCAGGTCTTTTAAGTTTAAGGTTTGTAATATATTAATCATTTATTTTATTTTGTTTACACATAAGTCTTCTAAATTTGAAGTTTGTAATAAAGTGATTCTGTAAGTTATTTTGGTCACATATAAATTTTTTAAGTTTGTAAACGTTTTCAATTTAGTCATTTTGTTAACCAAATATTTAAAAAATGATGATTTTGCAGAATGACTAAATCGAAAAGTTTACAAACTTAAAGAACTTATGATTGACCGAAATAATTTAAAGATCAATCTATTATAAACCTCAAACTTAAAGAACTTTTATGTGATCAAAATAACTTAAAAATCAATATGTTGCAAATCTCAAACTTAATAGACCTTATTGTAATTTACAAAGGAAAAAACGAGTCATGCTAATGAATATGTTCAAGAAACTTTAAAAAAGAATTCTCTTAAAAATATAAATTAGATACTTTCAAAGTCATAAATACAAGTTTTTTATTCAATATTTTTTTTAACAATGCTCTAAATATATTTATGTTCTATTTCTTTTTTTATGAATTTTTAAAAAGGAGAAATGATATTCGTACAACTATTTTTTAACAACTTTATTTTTCTTATTCACATTATTTTTTTACTTGTTTTCTATTGCTTTGGTTTTTGTGTCAATACCTCAATTTCTTTGTAAAGTTAGGGTTGTTTCATAAGTTATCGTTCAAATAATTATTTAAATAACACAATTCTTTAAAAATTAAATTTTAGTTTTTATTTCTTTCTTCTTTTCATAGGTTATTTTAAACTAACAAAATGAATGTTAGAACATAGATTTTTATTTTATTTTTTATTTATCGATTTAGTGGCCACACATACTCAAATAAAAATTGTCTCCCCATATTCTTTTTGATTTATCTTTATGTCATTTTAGCCTTTAGGCATATTTACTTTTTTTTTTAATAAGTCAAATGGAGCATATAACATTAATAAAAGTGTTTCAACTCGCATAAATTGTATAAAGAAAAATACTCAAAACAATTACAATGTTAAATCACCGATGCCATAAAACAGATCACTACATTAAAGTAAATGAAGAAACTAGTTTTTTTACTTATTAGGCGTGCAGGCCCTTTAACTTCCACATTTTTTTTTGGTGGAAAACTTCCACATTTTTTTACCATAAAGGGAAGTTAAATGGCATATACTTTTCGTAAAAAAGTATGGGGTCCTAGCTATATGTATACGAAATAAATAAAAGAGATACTGTTAAGTCATTTTCAGCTCCTATATTTATAATATTTTTTTTATCATAGATTTTTTCTAAAAAAATAATCTTATTCGATATGTGGAAGACTGGAACTGGAAGACATTAAATGTGAAGATCTAATTTCTGTTAGAATTCGAATCATATATTATTACTTTATGTGATAATCTAACATCTTTAACCAGACCCAACCATGTTAGTCTATGTACATTTGTTATATTAAAATTTCAAACACATTCTTGCATTTTTCAATTAAAAGTTATTGTAAAAAATTATTAAAATTAAAAGTTATAAAAAACTCCCTCCGTCCCAAATTGTATGTCGTTTTGTAAAAAAAATTGTCTCAAATTATATGTCGTTTTACAAAACCAATGAAACATAAATGTTACTTTTTCTATTATATCCTTAACTATTTATTACTTTATCTTCTTTCAATTCTTTAATTTATCATTCCCATACCATTTATTAAGGACAATTTTGTAAAACAACTCATGATATCTATTTCCCACACAAAATTAATTATATTTCTTTATACGTGTGAAATGCCTAAAACGTCATACAATTTGGGACCAGTGGCGGAGTCAGGAATTTTATAGAGCATGGGCAAAAATTTTATCGCAAAATGTTACTTCCTTCATGCGAATAATTTCAGATTTCCTGCGGATATATCTTTGCAAAAAATGTGTTTCCTACGGAATTTACACAAAAATCCGCAGGTAAATCCGCAGGAAAAGCTAAAAGTCCTAGTAATGGCTGGGCTTGCGACAAAGGAAGTTGGAGCTGAGCCTGGGCTAGTGCCCAGGCTAGCTGGGGGGTGGCTCCGGCCCTGTTTGGGACGGAAGGAGTATCTATTAGTAAAGTTATATGAACTTTAAACGCTCTACAACAAAATATTGAAGAATGGAAAATCAATGTTAATAACACCAACGATCATTTGAACATAACCATTAAAAAACGGTGACACTATCGATCAATTAAACAAAACCATTTTTGACATGAGTTAAGGGCAATCGATAGCCTAATTAATATTGTTTGTATTATTATGTTGAAAGTTAGGATCGAACTTGAAAACAGATATTGATCCTTTTTTTCTTTTAGAGAAGATATTGAACCTCTTATTTATTTTATTTTTGACAAATATTGAACCTCTTTTTGTTTTTTTTAAGGAAAAAAAATTAGGAATATATTTGTAGATATAGTCAAAATTATATTATATTTTTAGATATAAAGTTGCTAGATTTAAATCCCTTAAATGTGCTCTTAAGAACAAATTAGGAATCTGCAAGACCCTAATTTTAAGCTAGTACTCTGTTAAGAAAAAGATGGGTCCTGACATCACTAGATATTTCCGTGTTGACGTAAGCTCTTCGTTGTCCAGATCTTATTGTCCTGAAAAACGTGGGCCCCGGGATCTGTTTCCCTTTACGATTTAAATAGTCTCGTCAAATCAAACGTGTATGTGCTACACTTTACTGCTATACTCTATTCGGCTCGGCTAAATCGCTAATAATAAGGAAAGGTTTTTTTTTTTTTCTTTTGAGAGATAAGAAAAGGTTTTTTATTCACCAAAAAAGATAAGGAAAAATCTTGACCAAATAAAAAAAGTATTATTGGTAGTACTAATTTTTTTTTTAAATGACCTCCTCCCATGTTTATGTTTTCTCTATGGTCCATTTCTATTTTAAACCATCAAATTGGTCCATTACAGAGTCAGAGACTAATTTAAGAATCCTCATGGATCAATTTGGTAAATTTTTTATTTCATTACCAAATTTAAGTATTAATACCCCATTCATTTTTAATTGTCACATGTGTAGAAAATTAATTGTTCATAGTTTCTCGTTGCTAGGGGTGTTCGTGGTGCGGTTTGATTCGGTTTTGAGGCTAAAAGTCATCCGAACTGCAAGATAAATAAGTATGCGGTTTGGTTTGGTTCGATTGACTTTTAAAATAAAATTCGAACCAAACCAAACCAATGCGGTTTGGATTTGATCGGTTGGTGCAATTTTTTTAGACAATAATTTTTTTGTTGTTTCCAAGGGTAAAATCAAAGTAGAAAGCTAAAACACAACATATTTTTTCAACAATGTTTTAAATTTCATCCAATATTACAATTTTATTTTTATCCAACAATGTTCCCAACTACGTAGACCAAATTTAAACGCGGATAAAAAATAATCATATTTTGTAAGAAGTACAAAAGACTAAAATTTTATCATTATCTAAGAGTTCAAGTAGTACACAAATACATTTTTGAGAGAAAAGGCAAAGAAGAAACTTAACAAGAGTAAAAATATGTCATTTTATTAAAGTTTTCCATTGAGTTTCTATGATTATTGGTCCAAATGATATATATTTAATTAGTGTTTTTCTTATATTGTGGTTTGGTTTGGTTTAGTTCGGTTGGTAAAATCAAAACCGAAACCGAACCAAACCATGCGGTTGATTAAAAAATTGATATGAATACATCCGAACCAAATGCGTTTCGGTTTGGATTTGTTCGATTTGCAGTTTTCTATTGGAATGGTTCGGTTTTGAACAACCCTACTCGTTGCTTTGTTTTTTTGGTTTCTTATAACCATAGACCGTAGTTTTTCAAACCGGATGTAATCCCTATTTGAGACTATCAGCCATTGAATATGATTTGAACCTTGATTTGTCACAACCTTCATTAATTTAGTTACGTAATTAATAAATACATAATTTTTTCCTTAATAAGTTCTACTGCTTCATTAATTTTTGTAGTAGAAAATAAATAGATATTTCACAAACAAAAAAAAAAAGGAAGATAAAAATTCATATACTCATCAGTCTCCTTGATTAAACCTAGCTACGACAAGGCTTTTATGATTAATGATAAACAAGCCCCCACCAATAATTTGTGTTTCGGTATATGATGAATTAATAAGCAAATTAAGGTATAACATAATTGACAATTGTTGCAGGGAAACAGTGGCAAATTACTGCAAAGAAGTTAGGGAATTGGGGTTGAGAATAGAAGAATATATATCAGAGAGCTTGGGCCTAGAAAAAGATTACTTAAGGAATGCTTTAGGTGAACAAGGGCAGCACATGGCAGTTAATTACTATCCACCATGCCCACAACCAGAACTTACTTATGGATTGCCAGGGCACACAGATCCAAATGCACTTACAATTCTACTCCAAGACCTTCATGTTGCTGGCCTACAAGTCCTCAAAGATGGCAAGTGGCTTGCTGTTAACCCAATTCCTGATGCCTTTGTTATTAACATAGGTGATCAACTGCAGGTATGTAATAAGCTACTCATTTACGACAAATATACGCAACATTAACATTGTTAACTAAATTTAGGAGCATAGGTCCTTATTATTTTTGCGGTGTAACCCAACTTTATCCCTTAGCTTTGGTCCATTTTCTTAGCTAGGTTTGGATGATTCATGATTGGATCGAGCATAGTGAGCACATATATTATTGAGTTGAAATTGTTTTGATCAGAAAGTTGAAAATAAAGAAGTTGGGTAAATTTCATGTAGGTTTTGTATATAAAGTGCATTTATATTAAGAAAAATAAAAGGATGATGATCAAATTTAATGTTTTAGAAACAACTTTTGTTGCGTGTTCGTAGCAAATGGAAAGAGAAACGAATGGAGAACTAAATAAGAATAGGTAGGTTTATATATGAGAGCAACTTTTCTTACCCTTCACGTTTCTAAAAAGAATAATGGAAATGCTAGTTATAGCGAGTGGCTAAATCATCATGGGTTCATGAATGATTTGGCATATTTTATGTCTCTTAGATTTCCAATCTAATTCACTTTCGGATCATAAAAGAAAAAATATAAGACGAGTGAACGTGATTTCCGGCCAGGCCAAATTTTAATTGGCTAACTTGTTTTTCGTGACCATATCGTGATAAATTCTTTGATATATAACAATACTCAAAGAATAATTATAGATAGCGAAAACACTTGATAACAAGTTGATAAAAAGTTTTAATAGTCAATCATAGATCAATAAATACAAATTATAGCATAACATTTCGTAATAAAGAAGGAACAAGAAATTGTGTACCTTTTAAATTAGGTCGATGAAAGATAACTTTCAGAAGCATGAGAGAGATGACTATCATCATTCCGTTTAGCATCCAGAATGTTCAGAATAGTTTAACCGTCTGATAGGATGACGTTTAAATAGCTAAACGGCTGAGGGCAGGGACCTCTCATTGAGCTTAACTAAATGGTCCAACCAATCACGGTCCATTTAAAAAGAATAGCCCAATCACACATTCATCAACTAATTAGTACTTAACACAATAGACCATGATTTATATATATATATATATATATATATATATATATATATATTAACTTATA
>Ga0228710_1004767_pt1 | contig 21341 bp, 9 predicted proteins | sample MedpolnodulmetaG_FD_177995 | JGI IMG/M metagenome (GOLD analysis project Ga0228710, IMG submission 177995) | Root nodule microbial communities from Medicago polymorpha collected in Santa Monica, California, United States - pink nodules | ecosystem: Host-associated > Plants > Roots > Nodule... | reverse complement strand
TTTAGATGTAACAAATAAGAGTTATAGATAATATAATAATAAAAGTTGTTAAAAAAAAATATAACAAAATAATAATAATAATTGTTATAAGAATAAGATAACCTAACAATAATAAATAATAATAAAAGTTGTTACAAGGTTAATATTGAGATTTGAAATTAATTTAAGGATAATTATGGCAATGCAATCAAATTTTAAAAAGATTTGCTCCCCTCCCCTCCCTTCCAAAACTCTTGAACCAAACGGACCCTAAAGGTTTACTAAGAGAGTTTTATCTCACATTACGATTCTATCTGCATCGAGTGATTGATATACGTAACTACACATAAAGAATACCTAATTTGCACCAATACTTTTTTTTTTAACAAACAACTAGCCCACTGAGATTGACACCGATGAATATTAAATATGAGAAATCACACTCCAATGTCCCAATCTAACACAACCAAACCAACTCAAGTGGATTGTTAGAATACACTAATACTTGATAAGATTGATACGGTAAGATTATTATTTTATGAATTGTGACAATTTTTGTGATGGGAAAAGAGTATGCACACAATTTTGTTTTTGAAAGATACTCTGTCTGCACCTTTTGAAAAAAACCTCCAAATATAAGATCATTTTCAAATTAATATATATTTTTTTAGGGGAAATTAATGTTTTTACTTTTTTTGGTCTAAATAAACCCATATTATTCTAATATACATATATAAAATGATAATTTAGGTACATCTATACATAAAATAGGCACATTAGACTTACCAAATATTTCATATGTTATATTTACTTGTCTTTCCATAAAATCTCCAACCACATTCACTCCCATCGAACAATTTTGAAGAAATTAACCTTCAAACCCAATGACATTTCAAATCCCCTCAACAAAGCCTTCAACGTTCAAAGGTTCTCCGTTGAGGCTTTCCCAATTCAAAGCGTATCGTCGGCATATTGGAGATGAAAAATAACCATCCCATCACTCCTAGACAGGAATCCTTCAATTTAAACTAGTTAAGATTCACCACATTCCTCATCAACCTACTAAAACCTTCCACAACCAAAAGGAACAAGAGCAGTGCTAACATATCCCCTTGTTTAAGACCCCTTTGAATATTGATTTCCGCCGAAGGACTACCATTCACAAGAATGGACAGACATACTCTGCCCAAACACACAACCCATCCTCCTTAACATATACTCCAAAAATTCCAATCAAACCAAATCATACGTCTTCACAAAGTCCACCTTAATAATCAAATAATCTTTCTTTGTTATCATTTCTCTCACTAATTTCTTAAAGTTTAATTTCTATGTATCGTACTGTATATTAAATATTATATAGATTCATTCAATTATATTTTATTATTATTCCTTAAAAAAAAATTATGTTTTATTATCCCCTTGAAATCTTGTGCTAATTTTTTCTTTTGACTGTCTTGTGTGTGCTAAACATTTGTATAAATATCGACATGATAAAATATGATCGAATATATGGTCAATGTAGCGAATAGTAATTAAATCATTTTTCAATGTATTCCTCAAAAATACATATACTATAGCTTCTCTCTTCAAAAAAAAAAAATACTATAGCTTTTCATTTATTTCACCTTTTTAAGTAGTTTATTTGACTGGACAATCTCATTTGCTTGCGTTTGTATAGAACTTGAAGTAATAATACCGTGTTGTGAGGTTAGAAACAATTTAGGTCCATCGGCATGTGCCTACTTCTGGCCTAGGTCTGACCATACTTTTTTAAATAGATCAGAGTAAAGTTTTTTTTTTTTCTGACAAAAACAAACAATATTCATTCATTTAAGTCGATAGAGTAATATAATACAAATTCAAAGTTGCTATAAACAAAAAGATGAATCTGCGAACAAATTCAGAACATCCTTGTTAATAGCGTAAAACAACATATGATTATATTCAAGTCTCCGGAATACTCATGTATCCATATCTGCAACGTTGACACACCAAAGTCATTGATTGGATCTGCACTTACTCAAAGCTAACATTTCAACCTAAATCAAATAAACACCGCCCTAAGACCAAAATAAAAAACAAATCGCAAAAAGACGGAAAATCAAAATAAACAGAGTTGTGCAAAAACGACAAAATGACAAAAACAAACGGAAGAAAACTCAAAATATGTGAAAATCACTTATTTAACTAAAACAATTCGAAGAGGTGATTTTTGTGTCAAAGTTGATCTTAAATCACACATTTTTAATAGATAAGAAGAAGAAAGGTGGCGACGGTCAGGGTTTCAGAAGAAGAGAAAAATCTAATATAATAAGAATAACTATAAAAAATTACGCATATTTATTTAAGTAAACCGATCTGATAAGTAACTTAAAAGGATTCTTTGGAGCTTGAAACCTAATCATTTTAGCTAAATAAACGTTTATAAAAAATAATAAAAGAAATATGTTTTCATCCCTTAAAAATAGTTTTTTTTAATGTCACACTCACTAATATCATGTTAATCATCAATATATAATTTAATTTCAATGATATATTAGTCCGTGAGTCTATTTAAATATATGTCAAATTACTTATTTAAAAACATTAAAATGAAATATATTTTTAATTTGGCTTGCAAACTATAGCAAACTTTCAAAAACGCTAGATTCAAACACAAAAATAAGATTATAACAGGTAATATGTCAGACTTTAACTTTGCATTTTTTCGTCGAGCATTAGACTTAAAGATTGTAAAGCCTAACTCAGCCTAAGTTATTTCCATTCATACTGTGCTGTATGCTCACAGTTATTACATTTTTCTCATTATATATTATAATAAATATAGTATGGATCCATGAAAAAGAAAACTTTGTATTTAACGTAACGTTGTCGTTTTGTTACCTTTAGTTAAGGATTCAAATAGGGCAGTCCATTGAACCAAGCAGCAGATAGAGCAAGCTATCTCTTTCATTAGCAGCAGGAGCCATATACGTAACATGGGAGTGTTGTTGCTTGTTTGCGAGTTCCAAACCTATTCTTTAATTAAAGTTTGAACCGAAACCTCAAAATCCAATCATAAGCTAAACAAAATGAGAACTTTTTATATTTAATTATCTTAAAATAAATTTAAAATTTTAAACTATTCTTTGTATATAGGGTATGATTACCAACCAAACTAGAGAGCACTCAATAATTCTCTCAATTATGACATTATTTGAAAAAAAATATATTTGAGAGAGTATACTCAACAAAAATGAGTTAAAATTTTTGGAAGTAATTAATCTTCACTTACAAATTAAGAGTGTACTAGAGGAATAAGCAAATGAATTTAGGGACAATGTGGTTAATGGTGTTCTGGAGTAGCATCATTTTCCCTTGAAACTTGCATAGAAAAATTCTAGCTAACAAGTGTTCCAACAAAGACATTGTTTAAATTTTTGTACAGAGAAATAATGTAATTATTACTTTGATAATGAACTGATTTGTAATATTTTTAAGACAAAATTTGCCACTGTAAATTATTTAAACAATGTTGCATGGAGACTTAAATTAATTATATATTCCACCACCAATTTTTTTTTTAATTATATAGAAGAAGATCCAATCTCATCATAATCACATGGCAACAGTGCTATGATATTATATTTGTGCTCGTGAACCTGCATGGATCCAAATTTGCTATGATATTTTATTTTCGTGAAGGCATAATTAAGACACAAGACCATAACTATTCGTAGATAACAACGGAAAGTGTTTGAGCCGTTTGTGAAGCGTTGGGACAAGCTTGTTTGTCTGATTTGTCATAGAGCTAACACAAATTTTGGATTATTTTTTGTTCTTATTTTCACCTGCAATTTTACTTTGGAGAAATAAGCATTAAATGTAGGATATGATTTTTTTACTTCTTTAAGAAACAATGGAAGAAATTAAAAAGCATCTCACATGGCAACCGACACTGGTATCTGAATGTAGTATAATTTGGATTTGGATGGCCAAAGCATTTGTCATTTTGTGGGACATAAATTGCATGTTGTAACTGTTTCACCTAGTAGGTGATCTCGGTCTAACGACTCTGACGCAAAGTAGTTCGACCAATTTTACATCATTATTGCTTCATTTCTGATTGGACGGTCTACGTTAACGCAGTAACGACATGGAATCCATTTTGCGATTTGTGATGTCAAATCCTCTAATATTGAAACCATTATATTCTAATTAGGTCAATAACCTTGCATTGACATGCCATCGATCCACACTGTATTTATTAGGTTAGGTCCATTTGAAAGTACCTTTGGATTTAATTGTTTTTTTCATTCATCTACGCTTCCTTTTTGAATACTTTATAGGATTCAATTATAAGTTTGTACAAAGTTAAATAGTGAATTTATAACTATAACAAGTGTTGTAAATTGCAATGGCAGAGGATTAATGTGACAAATAATGGAAGAACAGGATATTTAATTCATAAGTTTGCTAGTCAAAGAAATTCAGAATGCCTTGCATTCAGTTCAACACAAGTCCCAATCACAATATTTAATGTTTAATAGGATTACCTGAATTTTTTTTCCTTCAAAATATCAAAGTTGAAAACTCTCATTTGATGCTTTCATCTCAACGACTACTACTTACATAAACCACCAAAAGAGTGGTAGGTTCCCACAAAACGCTACATAGACGGCATAACGTTGTCCACATGAAATTTCCATCACATTTTGGAGGAAATTAAGGTCACATTACATGGACCTTCCTCTTCTCGACCTATGCTTAGTCACTCTCAATCCCAATACGTTAGAAACTATATAGAATGTGTAAGTTAATATTGACCGTGCAATCTTACAATTTGACACAGTCTTCAGATCTAGATTGTCAGTATTCATTCATGATACTATATATTTACCATAATTTATTGAGAAAAACTTAAGACCATATCCAAGATTAAAAATAAAAAAAAACTATGATATCATAGTCTATTCATTTTGTTACAAAAGCACATGACAAAAATTTAAGAAGTTAAGTCTAAACTACTTCTCACACTTACCACTTAATTTATATTTGTTTTTACCACTCAAACCCTTTTTTATATCTATATATTCATCATAGATATAAGTCTTGAAGTGGAAGGTCAAACATAGTATTAACAACAATACACAGTATCAAAGTTCACACTTCACACATATTCCATTAACTCAACAGCCATGGATTGGTTTTCTTGGCTATCAAAAACCAACCTTGAGCCATCTCTTGTATATGAGTATGGCCTTGTCTTTGCACAAAACGAGCTTGAAGAAGAAGACATGTTTTACTTCAACCATGAGTTTCTACAAAGCATGGGAATCTCCATAGCCAAACACAGATTAGAAATTCTCAAGCTTGCTAAAAAAGACAAGAGAAAGAGTCCACACACAGTTGCAAAATTTGTAGCTGCAATCAAGAGGACAAAGAAGTACTTAGCCAACTATGTTAGGACTTTGACTCATACCGAAGAATCAGCACTTATGGTGATGCCAACTAGGCCTAATGGTGGATTAGGGAGAAGATGGAAGAGTGCTATAATGAAGAGGAACACAAAATTTGTGGTAGCTAAGAATGAGAAAATGTTTCTAACAAATGGAAGGTCTTCCATGCCAAAAACAGTAGCTCCTGCTTTGTCTGGTGATCTTGATGGTTTTTCTAGTCCTGTTGTGTATCATTTCCAAAAGGAGCAAAAGATGGATGGAGATGATGGTGGTGATGGTAATAATGATAATCATGATGATGGTTATTGGTCTTCTGCTGTTGAAGAGATTAAGTGGGATACCATGTTTAAGGATCTAAAGCCAAACTAAAAGTTTTCTCGAATTTGGATCCTCTCCTTTCAAATACTCTCTACCTCGATCCTCTAAGGCTGCAACACGATAGTGCAGCCGTAGAGGATCCAATTTTCTCTACATCCTCTTCAGTATCTAGTCAATTGGATCAATTCAAATGCTAAGATATAGTCAAGGATGCTGCAGAGGGTCTAGGTTCAACAAATGTCCTTTAATTTAATTACATTGATAGGGGAAAGTTACATCTCTAGATTCATGTCTTCTGTTTTTTTTTTTGACAAGATTCATGTCTTCTTGGCAGTGAAGTATTGAGGTAGATATTTAGTTTTGTAGCAAAAAGTATATAATTTGAGTTGAGTTTGAGTCTGCTTGACTTGAGTTTATGCATTGTACTAAGTCTTATGTAGTGACAGTACATATTTACACAGTATATTTGATGTTATCTTGGTGTTTATATCACTGAATAATTGAGCCTTTTCTATGAATCATCAAATTATGATGTTAACTTCATTTAGCTAGAAGAACTTGGGAAACAACTTTCATACCATAGAACAAAATAATCAATCTCGGTCATTGATTTGCAATCAGACGGTTCAGATCACACATTCACTTAGTCTATTTTAAACGATCTAGACCATTGATTTAAATCGGACAGACGATGTTAGTAACTGTGGTGTCTGCAGAATCTAGACCTAAACCCTTTGATTATTATTTGTTGTGTGAAACAGAAAAATAAAATTTAATAACTAAATTAAGCACTACAAAACAAGCTTCAAGAAAATGACGAAAATTGACGTCTTTGGTTGGCATTAAAAATTATATCTCTTAAATGGATTATACTTGATAAATTATTGTGGAATCTACATGATTTTTAGGTAGCAAGTGAACTTGTGAATAGAGACCTCTACATTTTTTATTGGAGGCTTCAAATGATGAGACACCAAGACAGAGTTGGTTGGTTGTATGTTGAATTTCCAAAAGATTGTATAAAACATTCAGAAAGAGAGAAAATTTTACCTTATTTCAATTTGTATAGAACTTTCAGAAAGAAAGAAAAAGGAAAAGTAGAAGGAAAAACAACTTGGGAATAATGTAAAGCATTAGCAGTAATTTATTTCAAATTACATCATAATATCATGGTATGACATATACAAACCATAAACTTCTAGTTAAATATTGGGAAACTCATTAATATACACCCAAAAAACTCTTGATCACATTCTCAGTGTGACAAAGAGAACAAAAAAATTGTCTCATACAATATGTTAAACAATACCAGGGACCGCCTAAGGCTCGGAATTTTTCAGTAGTAGCACATAAAGCCAGAAGTATGGTTACAGTAGTCTGTAAATGCTCTCATTGAATAATGGCTGGATAAATTTGGTAAGTTTTGTACCTAGCAATTAGCAAACAATTTTTTCAGATCTCATTGATTTGAAGTATGCGAGAAAAGAAATGAACCGCCAGCATAGAGCATTTGATATACCAGTCTTATTCCAACTGTCAAAACCATACTCTGGTACCAATTCCACATACACCAGCCAAAATCACAAAAGTGATTCTGAAGCAATCTACAGCATAACATGTGAAGTTTCCTTGCAAGGAAAACATAAAGAAGCAAACCAATTGGATTTCCTAGCACCATGAAGCTACTAATTACACAAAAATGCTTCAAACCAATAGCTAAGAAATAGTTGAAACCATTATAGAATACTGAACTCCATACCACATCCCAAGTAATGCTGTTGCAGCATAAAGCAAAAATGCTATGATCTTAATTACTTGTGTACTTGTCATGATGATATATAACCTCATCAATATATGCTCTTACCAAGCATATAATATAGGATGATAACAACTGGTACAAGACAGTTTCATGATTCAGATCACAACCAATAGTACTATGTGGGAAGCTATGAGGTACAAACACTAACACCAGACATGACACATATACGAACAGCGTGACAAAAAATCTATAATGGGAAGTCCTTGTACAATTAAAATATTGTTTCCGTTAAGTATGACTCATTCGTTACAAGCAGGAAGACACTCAAGCATTACGGAGCGAGGCTGCCCTTTGGGTTTGGCCCATTCATTTGTTGGCATATGATTAGAAGGGTTCTTGCTCCTTCACATGACATTGTCAAAAGCAAAGCTGATATACCTTACGCGTAGAACCGACACATAATAATAAATATTTATTTGATGTACGCATCAAATACGCATGTAGTGACATTCAATTTCTTTCATTTATAAATTATTGTCGGTGTCGACGTATTAGTGTCATGTCTGATTCCCTATAGTTAGGAAAATCATGTAGTCAAGGGACCATAACTATTTGATGAATATTCGATGACTAGTAGTATGCTGACTCCACCAAATAAATTTTAAATCAAAACTAGCGAACATAACTTCATTCAGACGAAACTCATGTGGTTAATGACTTCACGACACCAAAAGGTGAATAGTTCGGTAGAACCCGATTCAAACCTAGGTGGAATGATATTTTTGTCTGAATTTATTTACTCATGGTCGAACTCTGGAGTTTCAAGGTCCTTCTCCGGGAACTAGAGGGTTAACACCGACCAAGAAAACACTTCATTCAACAGCCGAGATCAAGACTGCAAAGAATCTAATTATAAAAATAACTCCATAAAACAATCATAATGATTAACAGCTCCCAGCAAAACGATGTACTATATTTCATCAAATGGGGTTGCTAAAAAGAAGCTAAGACAAGAGGGAAGCGTTTAGGTATTAGTAATGTTTATTTGAATAAATAACTAACAAATCAGAGTGGCGCAGCGGAAGCGTGGTGGGCCCATAACCCACAGGTCCCTGGATCGAAACCAGGCTCTGATAAATTCTTGATTTTTTTCCTCCATTTTCCTTTTATATATATTTTGGGTCTGTTCCTCATATTTTGCTTCATCGAATGAAGAAACTATGATTTTCTTTTCTTCTAATTGATGTGAATTCAAATTTCAATACTACAGTTTTTTAATATCCAGAACACTACCTTACACCCCCAATTTGAAAAACCTAGAATTGGAAGAAGGATTTTGTGGTGTTAAAAAATAATTTATATTTAATTCTGGCTGATGGAAAAAACTCAATTGTGTTCTCAAAATAGTAGCTATGTTTGGTGATTTTTAGCACTTGGGTTTGGATGTTTTTGAGTCAGAGTTCATGAAAGTTTGTAGCTTTGGTTATGAGATCCTTTCAAATTTCACATGTGGTTGGGCTAAATATTAGTGTTATGGAAAATAACGGTTTGTTCAAATTTCACTATGCCAGCGGGCTTTAATCGAATGGACACCCAACACGGATTCCGGACACTTCACCGGTAAAACTTTGAAAACTATGAATTAGTTGAAAGTAATCACATGTGTCGGTGTTGTGTCTGTATCCAACCCAGACACTAGACATGCCTTGCATCTGCAGCCAAACATCCACTGTTGGATTTATTGAACTGCATTTCAATCATTTGATTAATGTTAGGGATGTTGCAGAGGATCTAAGTTGGTTGAACATACCTCCTTTTCTTCATTGAGCCTTTTCACTGAATCATCAAATTATTATGTTTACTTCATTTTGCTAGAAAGTTCATTGGATGGATACATACATATGTCTATTTGCTTAAGGTAGTGTCTTTTTAGGAAAAAAAGACAAGTGGAAAATTTGTGTACAATAATGTAAAGCACTATAAGTAACTTCAAACTACAATATTATATTACGGTATGACATATACAAATCATAAGCTTCTTTCTACATATTGGTAAGTTCATTGATCTACATCCAAAAAACTCTCGATCATATTCTCAAGAGTCACAGAAAGAACCAAAAATTATTTTGTCTAAGGCTCGGAACTTTTCAGCGGTGGTACATACAAGCCATAAATATGCTTAGAGTAGTTAGTCTCTATCCTCATTGAACAATTTTACCCAATCTCATTGATTTGAAGTTTGAGACAGACGAAACGAACCACCGGCATACAACATTTGGTATACAGGTCTTATTCTAACTGTCAAAATTATACTCAAAATGGTACCAATTCCACATACACCAGCCAAAACAAGAAAAGTGATTCTGAAACAATTTGCACCGTAGCAGGTGGAGTTTCCTTGCTTCGCCGCTTCAGTATCATACAAATTTCCAGCAAGGAAAACAGAAAAAAGAAGAGCACCAATTGGATTTCCTAGCATCATGAAGCTACTAATTACACCACAGTGCTTCAAACCAAAAAGCTCAGAAACAGTTGGGACCATTATAGAATATTGAACTCCATAGCACATCCCAAGTAAAGTTGTTGCAGTATAAAGAGTGCCATATAGAGCTGAAGCATAAAGCAAAAATGCTATGATCATTATTACTTGTGTAATTGTCATCCAAAATGTTCTAGGAAGTGTTTTCAACCTGTCATCATGATGATAACCTGAGTATATGCTAACAAAGTGTCATAAATTGTGTAGTCTATTACTTGTTCAATAAGATACCTAACAAAGTGTTCAGAAACAGCACCAGCACCTAGACGACCGATAAAATTGCCAAAGCTGAAGACTGAGAGCAATATGGTTGTTTCTACACCCAAAGAAGCTCCAATTTGAGCCAAATTATTGAGTACAGTTACTCCTGAGCCAACCCCTACAGAATAAGCAAACCAAAGTAGCCAAAAATCAGCTTTAACTAAAGCTTTTTTTGAACTTAAAATCATCTCCTCTTTTTGGTCTTCTTTTCTTCCTAATGGCCCCTTCCCCTTCTGCAATTAGTATCCCAACATCTGAAGAAGCATCATCATTGTCATGAAAACTTTCAACATATGCAGCTGAAGAAGATGATGATGTTATCAATGGACTTGTTTCTGTTAAAAGATCAGAAGAACCAACTAATGGAATGTTGTTTTTTCGAATTGCAGGAAATAGAGTCATTTTCAAAGGAATTGCAAGTGGAGTTGTCAGAAGTATAATCATGATTGAAACTAAGATGTAGGAAACAACATCATTAATTGAAATCATGTTGCTTAGTATCGTCGTCATAATAAGATATGTGGCAAGTAAAATACTTGAAGCTTGTGTGAAAATAAAATGGACATGGATTGAAGAGTCTTCACCCGAAGGAGTACAAGGCCTAATGAAGTACATCAAAATTAAACACACAATAGAAACTCCGATTGCTAGAAACAAGAGCAGCTTAGAAGCAGAAGCTTTTAGGAGTATACTATATATTAATGCATATACTGAAGCACTAATCCCAATATAACCCTTAAGAATGCCAGATATTGTGCCTCTACTGAGAGGAAAGTTTCTCATGTTGGTAACAAGCACGGCTGTGTCAAACCATGAACCGCTGTTTGTCGAAACGTAAAGTACGAACCATAACTGCAAAGTCATGAGAACCAAGTTGATTTGAAAGTCATTCATGTAACATACAAAGCATGTGTGACAGAATGGTTATTTGATTTCTTTAATTATAAAAATTGACTTATACATAAGAACTTCTATGACTAGCATTTATGCTATAAACACTTAATTAAGTTATTTATCCAAAAGTGACCATTGTCAAAAGCAAATCAGATATACTAGATTATGTGGTTAGGAGAATTACGCTATGTGATCAAGATTGAATGACCGAGAGCCATGACTGTGTGAATGCATGATTGCAGAAAATCCAATTTGTAGAAATAAAACAATGATTAACAGCTGAATTTAAGCTTTAACACAAAATCATAGTTACCAGAAGATAGGGCAAGTTGGAAACAGTTTGGCTAACAGCAAGCCAGATAACACCATAACCAAAGAAACAAAGGACAGAACCAACAAGAAGCAAAGCCCAAGGAGGGAATTTGTTGCAGGCAATACCAGGTAGCAGACCAAAGTTTTCTCCAACATCATTGGCCACTCCAAGAATAGTAACTTGTTGTTGATTGAGACCCAACACAGTTTTGAGAGCAGATGAGTAGAGTGGAAAGTTGTAGGCATTACCAGCAGCTATTTGAATCCAAACTGCTACCAGCTTTAAGAATCAGATTCGACATTTTCCTATCAAAGTTATCTTGGCCGTGGCCGAATAGACCAAATGAGCTATGAAGCACAAACACAGGCACCAGGCACAATAAATAGAATTGGTGTTGATTGTTGAAGGGGGCAGTAATTCATGAATGCAATGCTTGTAGATCACTGAACCACTATGCTAAGTTTTTTAAATAGAATATGGTATATAGAATTGGTGTAAACTGAAATTTCAAGTCTTTAGGCTAAGTTTTTCTAGTTTGCATGTCATCATCATCATGCCTATGCTTTCAGTATAACCAAACAGTCCAAACCTAACTTTCAAGTCACTAACCTATGACTTTGAATGACATCTCATTTGTCCGGTCTCTGTGTCTTTTTTTTTAATAATAGAAAGTTTAGGTGATTTAGATCTCGAAGTTTAGCTAACATGGTAGGCTTAAAGAACGATAAAAGATATATGAGTAACTTTCTTACCAATTAGCCAACCTCCATTGATTTCTCTTTGCGTCTCAGTTGTGGGTACTAAAGCTTGCTACATACAACTTTTAAAAAACATGCGTGTTAAGGTGTCATTTTTTACAAGGATATAATTGACATGCACCAACACGCTAGAAAAAATTATACAGTTAATCAAAATTATACAATTAATCGATTGAATTGTTAAAAACATTTGACTTTAAACAAATCTATCTTAAACGTTAGAGGAGTATGACTTAATGCTTCTTAGGAGTTTAACTTATTGACACCAAATTGATTACATTCATTGAATTGTTAAAAAGAAAATGCATGTTATAACGAAGACTAATTTCACGAACCGTCATGACATGTTAAAACACAGACCCTTTTATTTTTGGAGATCACATTTATGATAAGTGTGAGCCATATTTTTTTTTTGTTGTCATTGCAATTTCCAATTTGTGATACATTCGCGAGAATATTCATCGTGATATATAGCATTACCATTGTTAAAAGCATTTGACTTTAAACAATTCAATCTGAAAATTTGTTTATATTCAAGAGGTAAAAATGTACATGTAAAAGATATCACTCTGTAGAAGAATTCAATTGAAGGATTTGTCTATTTTATCTAATTGTGTACAAGATCACTCTGAAATCTCACCAGCTTGATTCATGAACCATAAAATATAAAAGTAAAATAATAATGCACAAACTTAATCATAGTGGCATAGATATTTGAAGCATAACAAATTGAAATTGAAATTGAAATTTAAACAAATATATGTTGCTTATTCAATTATAATGTTCTCCTCATATTAAGTTATTTCTACATAAAATTGGAGACAGTTCAATAAAAGGCAAATTAAAAGAGAATGAACTTTGAATATTAAAATTGATAAGGCAACAGTATTCCTATTTTTCTAAGGAAATAACGAAGTAATACACAAAATAACTTTGAAGCAATAATATTTATGATCTGAGTGATTGACAAACCACTTTTTAATATACAAAAGTAAAATTCTAATAAACACAATCCTAAAATTCCAAGGTGCAAACACGAAAAACCAATTACTTATTTATTCCACCAATCGAGAGAAGACTTTTATTGTAAATTGCAATATTATAAGAATGTGCTTCTTTAACACCAACTTCTTCGGCCTTCTGGGTACCTAAATTGAAAGAAACTAGTCGGTCATCTTTTTTATGAAAAAATATATCACCATTTTTCCCTGCTCCAATAAAATACTTAATGTCGAACAATGGTCCAACAACGAAGAGTTTAGTCCACGATTCCTTCACACCAAATTCACCCAAAATTGATATGTGAAAAATAGGTGTATTTGAATAATACCATGAGATTGAAGAAAGGAATTTATTAAGCAGCACCAATCGTCTTACCACCAAGCCAAGATAAAAATCTGTATCTACGTCGGATTGTACGTCTATGGGTATAGGTGTTGTAACAAACATCTCATTGCTAAAGTCAAATGAAACTAAAATATGTTCATCACGATTTTCACTTTCATACCACCAATGAGACATTCCATCAATGTTCAAAAGTCGATATGAACCACTTTCATCATGATTAGGCATATTGATATCAAGTTTACTGCAAGAGTTATACCTTAGGCTATAAATCTCCCATTCAGGTTCATAAGATATTTCGTTCCATGGAACATCTTCGTATCGCACATCAAGACGTTCAAGTTCTTGGCCACTTATTGCAGTAAATCGCATGTACCAAATAATTTTAAAGTCATCTTTGATATTGTCATAACCAAACCCATGAGGATCTTTTGATGCCAGCTCCCGATAAGGTGGTACAACCTCGAGAGAGCTGGTAGGAATGACTTTGTATTCATTGGTAGTTGGGTTCCACAATACAAGTGGATATCCCATAAGGCAAATAGTTCCAGTAACAGGGTCACAACCATAATAATCACAAGTATTAAAATCAAAGAAAGAGTTTTCCTCTTGAATTGGATTTGGAAAGTCTAATTTTACTTGATTCTCATACCTAGCTATCACCAGAAAGCAAATAGGAAGAGCAATGAATAGAAAACTCAGGACCATAATAATCAGAGGGGACAATCTCACATTCAACCTCGTATAAGAGGACAGATGTATCATTGTAATCAAAGTGAGGAATTGATAAAAAAATTAGTGCGGAACAAGAGTTTTCAAATAAGAGTGCCCATGGCTTACATACGCATTCAAATCGTTTAAAAGATTTTAATGGAAGTTTTGACAGAATAGAGAATGCAAGATCGTTAGGTATGTGATTCCTAACCTTTTTTTCACTTACAGATTTGGCCATCTTCAAAAATATTCTAGCAAAAGTGATGATGAATTCAATTGTAGTTGGATTTTTTTGCGACCTTCAGTGAGTGAAAGTGAGTTTCTACTTAGCTGTATATTTAAACAAAAGAATACTTAATCGAGAAGTAAATGTATTGTAATTTTTTTTGCACCAAAAAAATATTTATATTTTATTTATAGACATATTTAATCACTTAAATAAGAAATAATATTAATTCCGTAAAAAACAATAAGCAATTTTAGACCCAAAATAAAAAGAAGTAACATTAATTTGATCAACAAAATAATAACTAGCATTTATAATTCGAATTCGGTATTCCTCTTTTATCTCATCATCATGACCAATTTATTGATTTTTTGTTCATTTTATATTACATTAATAATATGGATTTTTTACATTTTTTATGAGAGGATGAAATTTTCGCAATTAAAATTGGATATATTTTAATGGACATCGATTGACTATATACCAAAATGTAAAATTTAAAGTCATTTTGCAGTTTCATCGCCTTGTAAAAAAAAAAAATATCATTACTTTTCATTTAAGTATTCTTTGTTTTTTAAAGTCTATTTCAGTTAAATTTCTTATACAAATCACTTGCTCAATTAGGTTATGTAATAGTATTTCATAATTTCATGCTTTTGAAGACCAATTGCTAGCAAGTCACTTTTTCGATATATGTTCAAAAAGGAAAATAGAAGCATTTACAAGAAAGTAAAAGCCCTTTAAACAAAACTTAAAAAATTAGAAACTTTGCTTTTTTTAGGGGGGAAGCTTTAGTTAAACAAAAATTTTCTTGTTCAAAAAAAAGTTAAACAAAATTTAGTATAAGAGGAAAATTAATACTACCATCTATGTTCAAAACATAAAAACAAGACTAAAGTACAAAATAAAATAGAAATACAAGACAAAAAAGAAGTTCAATTACCACCTTTTGATTTTTTTAAGAATGAAAGTTAAGTAGATGAAGTAAAAACAATATGATACCACTCTCTAGTCTCTATGACGACGAAGTTAGATTGTGGGGAACGTAAAATCACAAAAATGATGCTCACATTAGCTGTCGGTCCATTTCTTACCTGTATAGTGTTCTTGAGAAGATGATGATTTAATTTTCCCAGATGACTTTGTTATAATTGACAAGAAGGAGGATTATGATGTTCCTTGATAATCATTATAAATGTTGGTTATTACTTAGCAATTATCCCCATATCTTATGAGAAATTGAATGATTGCATGACCTATTCCATATGATTAGTGACTATATAGGAAATTAGATTTAATTTTTTTTTTTGAGGGAGGAAATTAGATTCAATTGTTAGTTAGTTATTTTGATATAGTAATACTCGTTTTTTGAGGGAGGAAATTAGATTCAATTTCCATTTATGTTTTTGGAGCATTTGAGATCAATAGTAAACAACTACTCATCATACCATACAACAAAAATGGTTAATAAGTAGTTCAAAAATTAACAAGATTTGCTATCAAAAAAGAAAGAACCCAGCAAATAAATAGATTAAACAAATAAATTTTGATTATGGTGCAGAATAATGTGATGGGAATTGACCCAACATAAAACTAAATGTTAATGGGAGCTTCTACGGTGCAATCAGAAAACTGACTTTTTTGAAAAATTAAACAAATAAATTTTGATTATGGTGCAGAATAATGTGATGGGAATTGACCCAACATAAAACTAAATGTTAATGGGAGCTTCTACGGTGCAATCAGAAAACTGACTTTTTTGAAAAAGTTAATTTTGATTTTAATGTTTGATTCATTTTTAAATTGTTGATTACTGATTAATGATCAATAGTAATTCATCTAGTAATACTTGCAACATCTTGGAGTTACAAGTACTATTTTATCGTTGACATCTTTAACATGCAAACAAATTTGATGATATTATGTGATAGTCTTAAGTGTTACACTTTGTGGGGTGTTACACTTAAAACAAAGTATAAAATTAGATTAAGTGTAGTCTTGTTAATCTGATGAATTGAGGATACTATGGGGACTAAACTTTTGATGTCACTGTACAAACAGTGGGGTGTTACTCACTACACTTTTGATGTTATAGTGTTAACTTCATCAGAAAAGTCATTTTCACGACTTCACCATAGAATTTTCCAATGTTAATTGCTTGCCTATAATATCTTTTGAGTCAAATACAAAAAAAAAATCAAGTTCAAGGAGCATTTTGCACATAAGTGCAAAACTTCTGGGGGGTATTTGTAAAACGTCATGTTGACTAACAGAAAAATTTGACGGAGGGGGTAAATTGATTAACGTTGTGTAATTTCAGGGGGTAATTGAAGTTTTGTTAATTTCAGGAGGGTAATTGACGAAACTTACAATTTCAGGGGGGTAATTGCCTATTTACTTAGAAGAAAACTATATTAGAGTTTTCTGATGAATGATTGTTTGTTGTGGCCGAGATGTCATGGTGGTCTGCTACCAGCTTCGCCATTTTTCTATCAAAGTTGAAGTTTTGAGTCTCATTTTAAACTACCTTGGCTTTGGCCTAATAGACCAAATGAGCTATGTTGTTTTGTTGAAAAATGGAGAAAACAATTGTACTATGAAGCACAAACGCGGACATCAGACACAATAAATAGAATTGACGTTGATCGTTGAAGGGGCAAGGTAATCCTTGAATGCATCGCTTGTAGATCACAACAAGTTAGTGTATACTGAAATTTCAAGTCTTGAAAGTGTTTTGTTGTTTCCATTTTAGGCTTAGTTTTTCTACCTTGCACGTTATCATCATCATGCCTATGCTTTCGAAGTCTTTTTTTTTTTGGTCGAAAGCTTTCAAAGTTTCATCATGTGATAAATTCTTATTTATCTGTCAGTATTACCAAACAGTCAAATCTAACTTCCCAATCACTAACCTTGTGACTTTTGAATGACATCTCATTTGTTTGGTCTTTGCGCTTTTTTTTTTAATAATTGAAAGTTTAGGTGATTTGGATCAGGAGGTTTAGCCAACAGAGTAGGTTTAAAAAACGATAAAAGAGATATGAGTAACTTTCTTATTACCAATTAGACCAACTTGATTTCTCTTTGCGTTTCTGTTGTGGTACTAAAGCTTGCCCCATACAACTTTTAAAAAACATGCGTGTTCAGGTGTCATTTTTTACAAGGATTTAATTGACATGTGCCAACACGCTAGAAAATAATTATATAGTTAATCGATTACATTCATTAAACTGTTAAAAACATTTGACTTTAAACAAATCTATCTTAAACGTTAGAGGAGTATAACCTAATGCTTCTCAGGAGTATAACTTAATGGCGCCAAAACATTCACTGAATTATTAAAAGGAAATGTTTGTTATAGCGAAAACTAATTTCACGAATCTTCTCAACAGGTTAAGACACCGACCCTTCTAATTTTGGTAACCGCATGTATGGTAAATGGGAGTCATATTTTTGTTGTTGTTGTCATTGCCATTTCCAATTCCTGATTTATTCGCAAGAATATTCACCATGATATATAGCATTACCATTGTTAAAAACATTTGACTTTAAACAAATCTCTGTGAAACTTTGTTTATTTTTAAGGCCAGAGGAGTATAACTTAATGCTTCTCAAATATTGAACATATAGTTATTTCATCTCATAAGAGGTAAATGTACATGTAAAAGTTTCATGCATATATACTTATCTCCATTGAGTAAACAAAATTAAGAGTAACCATAGTCATTATCAAAAACTTTTTACCTCTGACAGATTCGTGAAACTAAAACTACATATGGAAAATAAAATGTTACTCACCAATGCTACAAATGCATGCTGGAAACAGAATGACAACCTTAAAAATGTACAAGAGATCTAAAGAACAACTCAAGTCAATAGATCACGTACTGAAGATTCATCATTTTCAAAATTTAAACATTTTATTATGAACAGAAGCATATGCACAAGTATTCCATTAAACAACTAGACTACAAACACAATAAATTTGGAACTGATAACTCAATTGAAGGATTTGTGTATTTTATCTAATTGTTTTGTAAAATCACTATGAAATTTCACCAGCTTGATTCATGAACCATAGAATATAAAATAAAGTAATTAAAGCACAAACTTAATCATAGTAGCATAGATATTTGAAGCATAACAAATTGAAATTCAAACAAATATATGTTGCTCATTCAATTATAATGTTCTCCTCATATAAGTTATTTCTACATAAAATCGGAGACAGTTCAATAAAAGGCAAATTAAAAGAGAATGAACTTTGAATATAAAATTGATAAGGCAACAATATTCCTATTTTTCTAAGCAAAAAGTAGAGCGCCAAAGGATCATAAGGTAAACTTGACATCCCAACTAAATAAACAAATAACGAAGCACATAAAATAGCTTTGAAGCAATAATATTCATAATTATCAAATATTTTCTTAATTTCTCATTAATATTTATGATACGAGTCATTGACAAACCAATTTTATTATACAAAGTAAAATTCTAATAAACACAATAATAAAACGAATTACTTATTTATTCCACCAAATGAGAAAAGACTTTTCTTGTAAATTGCAATATCATAAAAATTTGCTCCGTTGACACCAACTTCTTCGACCTTCTAAGTACCTAAATCGAAAGAGATTGGTCGGCCATCTTTTTTTTGGAAAAATATATCAGCATTTTTCCCTGCTCCAATAAAACACTTAATGTAGGGTAGTGGTCCAACAACAAAGAGTTTAGTCCACGATTCTTTCACACCAAGTTCACCCAAAATTGATATGTGAAAAATAGGTGTATCTGAATAATACCATGAGATCGAAAAAAGGGATCTATTAAGCACCACCAATCGTCTTTGCACCAAGCCAAGATAAAAATTTGCATCTATGTCCGTTTGTATGTCTATGGGTATAGGTGTTGTGACAAACATCTCGTTGCTCAAGTCAAATGAAACTAAGAAATGTATATCACGATTTTCACTTTTAGACCACCATCTCGTTCCTATAAAACTTATTTCGAAGATAACACAAAAAAATATGTCACAAACTACTATGTTTTAGTTTTCTTAATAAGTGTATTTTTTATTTTTTTTTGCTTATAATATGGGACGGAGGGAGTAGTTTGTAGTATAGTTTTTTGTATTATCCTTTGGAATAAGTTTCATAGAAAGATCTAAAAACAATTTCCATTGGTTATTAGTTATTGAGAAAGTGAAATGGAGAACATAATGAATGCAGATTGCATTTAATTTCTCTTTGGAAAAGATGATTTTTTGAAATAACATAATTAAATATGATAAAATTTAGTCCTTTTTGCCTATAATTTGGGACAAAGAAAATGAGTTTTTTTTGCTTATAATTTGGGACGGAGCGAGTATAAAAGAATGAGACACATATATATATCATTGATAAATATGAAAAAAAATACATGAGACAAATATTTTTCAGTAATGCATAAACAAAAAATAGACAAATATTTGCCACCGATAGTTAAAATAAAATTTTGATGCAAACCGTTGCTAACACCAATCCATATAAAATAATAAACATAAAAGTATGGAATACATATTTGTCATTGCGACATAAGAAAAAACGGGCAAATTAAAAAAAAAACACAATAAATAATTTTCTTCGAAAAACAAAAAACAATATATTCACGGAGATTGAAAAATAGTAGTTGTCGCCTGTACATTGCACGGATTAACCCACTAGAGTTAACTTAATCTTTTGTAGTTATGTACATGTAATTTGATTTTTTTTTGTTTGTATTCCCTCTATTGTTTTAGTTAAAACAAATGTGACATGCATACTTTTCATCGGCAACTTTCATCGTCTTCGTTAAATTCTATGTATGTAAAACTGTATATAAGGACAAACTAAAAAAAACGGTATATTTATAGCATCTAAAAATTTAGTTTAAATAATATCTTGCATTTAATCTCTTAATATACTATCTTATTTAACTTATATTAACTATGAGATTAAAATTTTATCTAAATAAATATTTGAAACATCGTTTTTTTTAAGGACACCATTGTTTTTTTACTCTGCAAAACATATAATATATTTTAGAGACTAAAAAAAAATAGTTTAGCGCCCGTGCATTGCACGGGTTAACACGTTTCGTACATTTCACTCTTGGTAGATCTCTAGGCAGTAAATGGGGATTTTTTTACCTCATCATTAACCTTGATTCTATTCTTTTTGGGGCGGTCTATTGCTCTTCTCACAACCGGTGGATTAATTGGCTCTATTGTTGATAGAGGCCTTCGGGACCATTTGTTGGCAAAATGATGTGAGAATAAATAGCCATGAAAGTACTCTTTCGAAAATAAAATGATGAAATCATTAAATTAAATACCTATAAAACGAGGAAACAAAATATTGAGGTTCTTTTTGGTTATGCCGTATGCATGTAATAGCATGACAAGATGGGAACCTCTTAAATTCCATTTCTAACAAGTACAGTTCTTTTGGGCTAAATTCACTCCAAATATGGTAAAATCATCATCATTATGCCAAGTTCAGCTACACTATTTGCCTTTTCAAGCTGTTGTTGAATTATAGGGCATATGTCCCTCTATATCTTTGTATGAGACCCTTATGCGCCCCAATATGATATGTTTGTCTCTATACTCAAATATTTCTCGATTAAATTAGTTACAAATCCGTGCTTCGCACGAGTTGAATAACGTAATTCGTAAGTATCTGATCTCATTACAAATAATGATATTTCTAAATCACCCAACCCAAGTCAAGTCTATGATATTTTTAAAATGAATAGCTTCTCCAAAAAATTGCAATCACT
>Ga0228710_1004765_pt1 | contig 21346 bp, 8 predicted proteins | sample MedpolnodulmetaG_FD_177995 | JGI IMG/M metagenome (GOLD analysis project Ga0228710, IMG submission 177995) | Root nodule microbial communities from Medicago polymorpha collected in Santa Monica, California, United States - pink nodules | ecosystem: Host-associated > Plants > Roots > Nodule... | reverse complement strand
TTGGTTCATCAAATTAAATACAAACAAAAAGGATAATTGATGAAGGACAATAAAGGAAAATAATAGGTTGTAATAATTAAAATATAAAATTTAATGGAGAATTGATTCTGGTTAACTCAAAAGTTAGGAATTGTAGCTTCAACCAGAATTGCTTTTGGAGAAGAGAATTGCTTTTGTAAAGCTGAACCAAACATGTGACAAATTGCTTTTTTTCAATTCTGAAGTTGTAGAAGCGATTCTAGATTAAAAAAAAGCTGAACCAAACAAGCACTAATTCGTGTGGAATATACTTCGAATCCCTTAACAATGTTTTAGGTTGTAACTTCGTAGATAGAAAATTGTGGTTAGAATAAAAGACTTCACTGAAAATGGTCATTAAATTCTTTATCCAACATTAGTCTTAGCAATTAAATTGATATTTTGCATCAATAACACAGTTATCAAAACCATTGCATAATGTCAATTTATATGATAAACAAGAACTAGCTAATGAATACAAAAAGTTGACAGTCAATAATTTGTATGGTATACAAAATTGCACATGTCAAAAGAACATATAAATACAAATACTTTAATTAACTAGTTCAACGAAATTTGTCCATATTGATAGCTTTATGCCACGCCAAAGACTTAGTTGTTTTATGATAGACATGGATATATAGGAGTATCTGATACGTATATTTGGGATTACCCTAACTTAACTTTCATAACCTTGAGACTGACAGAGAAATATGCTAACGTACATTTTCTGCTAATCTTAATTCCTTCCCATTTGTTTGTTTTCTTCCTTTCTTATTCACTATTTCAACTTCCAATGCATCGTGGTCCTCAGATGTTGCCATTTCACGTTCTCTTCTGACTCTTCCCATTTATCCACACTCTTCTCCATAACCACTTGTTCAATGTTGTAGCCTTCCCATTTCCACAGTCTATGCCAACTTATTATTACTCCAAAATTTATTTTTCAACAAGAAATGAATAAAAAATGAACAGGTCTCGTGTGGGTAGAAATGAATTGATTCCATTGTGCAATAGTAGGACCACCTCAATCCAAACACTACTCCACTTCTTATCTCATTTAATTGGTATACAATGATAACAAATGCCTAAGAACATCTAGGGCATTTGTTAAATATTTAATTATAAAAAATAATTTTGTTAATGTGTGTCTTAAGAACACATGCTCCATTTATTCACATTCGTTGTCATATAGTAATTCACAATTCACGTTGGTATTTGATACAAATACAGGTTTGCGATACGCGACATGTGAAGAATTCAGTACGTATGAATATATAGAATTCAGTTCACGGTTCGAAGCATATCAAGAGAATTATGTTGATGTAGAACAGAAGCAAGGATTAACAAGCGTTAAACCTAAAAGGTAAACAGACAGGTTGCAAGCGACAAACCTATCAAATAAGGGTTTTCGAAATCCATCAGAATTGAGAAAAGTACTCGATAATTTTATTGAATGAAAGAGTTCCCCTTAGGTTACGAAAGTTCTGTTTAAATATTAGGAGAAATATGAGCCGAAAAAAAACAAACTGAAATAAAACAGAAAAATAATAAATATGTTGGAATATTAAAATGCGGTTTTGGGCTTTCTGATGACTCCGAAGACTAAAATCACCCATATATCATGGCAAAGCGACGAGTTATGCTTGTGAGGTCTGAGGCTTTTGGAAAAGGTATAATTCGAGTCAATCTGACACTGAATGTCAAATCCACACTATTCTAAGTGAGTCTTTCTTGCATGTCACTTCATCTTTGATACGCGCTGCCGTTTTACTTAAATCGGATGTAATTATGAATCACATTTTGAAAGTGTGATATTTTAACTACTAAGGCTATTTAATTTCACAAGAGAGTGAGATAGTGACCAGCCATTATTATGATCTTTGTTTCTGGATACGATATGAATGAATGAGTACTTTTTTGCAATATCGTTTGTTGTCTGTTTATGATGATGATATTGATTCATTGATTCATTCATGTAATGTCGCAGAATTGGGTGTGATATTGTTTTGGAGCGAACGTGGTTCTTAAGCTAAAGCAAAGCTACAATTATAGGCCATCAATTTCTGTACATAGTGGGACTACTGATCAGATCAGATGGGTCTGATTCTCATGTCTCACTCTCTACTTCCCACATGCTGACGTTAAATGCCCAACAACATCTTACATTACATTTAGTCAATAGTACAGTACTGCCATTTCATTTTATTTACCCCACCTTGTTCTCTTGTGTTGTAGCATTCCATTTCAATTGGACAGTACTCCACCCACTTTCCTACCACCTATAATTGGAACCATCCTGATCCTACTACTACTTCTACAAATTTCTAAAGTTACTATATAAAGCAAACTAGATTTGGTTAAAAATAAGAAACTTAATCATCGTGTTTTCGACTAAAATCATGTTAACAATTACCCTAAAACATTGTCTATACAACCCACGAAAAAAAGTTTTCTTTTTTTCTGTCTAGTAGCCTAGTGGCTAGAGCTCACACATTTAAATGTGAGAAGTGGGGTGTCCAGGGTTCGAACTCCGGCCCCTGCATAAATCATGCAATGTCCCTACCAATTGAGCTAAGCTCACGGGGACACAAAAAAAAAACACGTGTAAAAGTTATCTTAAAATACAAGTCAAACACGTGTAAAAGTCATAGTTATACAATATATATTTGTTAGTATTTTTCTTTCAACATAAATAAACTAATAATAATTAGTAGTTCAATCGAAATATGGATGACACCGGAAATTAGGTTAAAAAAAATTAGTAACGCAGACTCATTTTAAACCTTTATTTTTTTTCTTCCAATATATACTTCTTATGATGAATACTATTGGGACTGTGCATAGATATAAGTGGTCGTCGTGACCTGAATCGATTGACGCGAATACCATTTATATTTTGCTAATTTATTTGTACATAATTGACTTGTAAGATGGAGGAGATGTCGTGCTATATAAACTTATATGAGACCTTCTCTTTATAAACTGATTCACTCTCCCACGCTAGCCTTCGCCTTAGTTTTATTGATTTTTTCTAATAGTGTATACTTTATATGTGTCATTTTGTAAAAAGTTATGAAATTCAAAATTAGTGTTTTCTATTATAATAGAATTAAAAGAAGTAGGGAAACAATAAGAAATATTGATTGCACGAGGGGGGGTAATATGATGAAAACAGGCACTGCATGCATGTGTGTGTTTTCTCCCCTAATAGAGATAAAGTGGTAGAATCAAATCAAAATTAACAAAAACCATAAAAGTGATAGAAGAAAAAACAAGTGATTCACCCCACAAACCAGATTTAAAGTGATTCGAGAGTGTCTTTTACTCTATTCCACGAGAATGGATTTTATTCTAAAAAGTAAAAAGCATAAAGATAGTGGTAAGACTTACAGAAAATAAGAAAAGTAAAAGAAAAAAGAATCAAAAGGCACTTGAATAGGAAAGAAGAAAAAGGGTAGAAAGAGGAAGATGTGTGAACATTTTTAATCATTCCATCCCAAATTGAGAAGAGAAGTACAACTAAAATTATACTTTCCTATTCTTTTTTGTGATAGACAAGTCACAAGACAAGAGTTTGTGTATTGGGAAAAGATAAAAGATAAAGTTTAAGAGAAGACTGAGAAGGATGGCTCTACCTGCATCTTTGGTTTATCAATATACATGTGGGTCACTAACTCATATTATTACTATCAGGGAATTGGACTTTAATAATATTTGCAATCATATAAGTTTTGACAGATTAAAAGCAGTTTTTTTTGGATTTTTAATATTTAATTTGTTTAATAATGTTTGTTTTGGATTTTTTTAAAATCTATTTCGTCAAGAAAATTAATTTTAACCTTAAAATGAAAGATTGTTTTTAATAGTTTTTTTTAAAAAAAATTTCTATTTCATCTAAAAACAAATAAATAAGTCTTAAACTTTCAAATCTTTAAAAAATGATTTCAATGATAGGTAACAAACCAAAATTAGCTTTAACATTTCTTAAAAATCTCTATAATTTTTTTTAAAGAAAATCATTTTTTTAAAGGCAAAACAAACACATCCTAAAAGGACAAAAGTGGGGGGAGGGTATTTAGTGTGTGAAATATTTATGGTTAAATATGTTTTTGATCCCTATAAATATGTTAGATTTTTGTTTTGTTAAAAAAATATATAGGGGTCAGGAGGATTAGGGAATTCAATATGTCGTTACTTGGAAAATGGTGTTGGAGGTTAACGGGAGAAAAAATGTTGTTTGTGGTATAGAGTCTTAGCTGGGAGGTATGGCGAGGAAAGAGGCACTATAAGCAATGGAGGGAGATCAACGTCGGTGTGGTGGAATAATTTGCTTAGTATTCAGAGGGGCGCTGAAAAGGGGGTTGTAGGTTAGTTTACTGATCACTTACGGGGTGAGGTGGTGGATGGTGTAGGAACTTTATTTTGGTGGGATCCTTGGTTAGAAGGAGGGATTTTGAAGGATGGATTTAGTCATCTTTTTATCTTTCAGATAACAGATTGGCAACTGTGGCGGACATGTTTTCTCTAGGCTGGGGAGAGGGCGGAGAGGTGAGAAAATGGTGTCGTAGGTTATTGGCTTGGGAGGAAGAATTGAGGAGTGAATGTTGTGCGCTTTTACTACCAATTGTTTTGCAGGATAATGTGAATGACAGGTGGACTTGGCAACTTCATGCCTCTTCGAAATACAATATTGCTAGTATTTACAACTTTCTAACATCAAGAGATCAAACTTTCAACAATGATCATACTTCAATTATTTGGCACAAGGACGTTCCTCTAAACGTCAATATTTTCGCTTAGCGTTTAGTGCGTAACCGACTTTCAACAACAGAGAACTTGATCAGGAGAAGGATTCTACAGCCGAATACATATCTTTGTTCAAGAGGTTGTGGGTTTGAAGAGAATATTAATCACATTTTCTTGCATTGTCGTTTTTTGGACAAATCTCGTAGGATATTTATTCTTGGCTAGGATTGGCTTCAGTCAAGCCAGCTAATGTTCACGAACATATTCTTCAATTATGTTATCTAGGTGGCTTCTCAAAAACCATTTATTCTACTTTCTACTTGATTTGGCTCTCTTGTACTTGGATTGTTTGGTGTGATAGGAACTATAGAGTCTTCCAACAAAAAGGAAATTCTATTCATCAACTTATAGATAAAATTAAGCTACAATCCTTCTGGTGGTTGAAAACAAATCATCCTAATTTTCCTTTTAATTACCACCCATGGTAACTTAACCCTCTTTTTTGCTTAAGAGTGGCTACTTAGCTTTTTTTTGTTTAGTTTTTTTGGTGTTCTTTGGCGAGCTTGTTATAGCTTTAGCGCTAGCTTTCTTTGTGTTTGGAAAATTGATGTAACATATACTTTATCTTCTTAGTTCCCCTCTGACACTCCTTGTGCTTGAGAGACTAAGTTTCTCGGCATTTTACTCCATTTTAACTTCTTCAAAAAAAAATTATTATAAAATGTTTCTCGGTCAAAACATATTTTAATTTTCATACTATATCTAGAGTTTTATTGAAAAATATCAATTAACGACACCTATTATTAATTGAAAAAAGTCAAAAAAATAATTAAAAAGCCATTTATATATATATATATATATATATATATATATATATATATATATATATATATATATATATATCAAAGAGCTTAAACTAGTACTAGTATAATTTTTTAATAAAATAAATAATTATTTACAAATAAAATATTAATTTGATTTTGAATAAAAAAGAATCACATTATTCTCTTTTAAGAGATGCTAAAATTACATTGCTCTTTCCATCTTTCCTCTCATGTTACAATATGCATTCCACTTTTATTTTAATGCAAAACATATCAGAGAAAATTACAAATTCATTTTTTTTTAAAGATGGTTGAACATAGCACGATCTAGTGTGACAACGTGCACGAGGCTTAGCGTGCACCTTTGCGGTGCTGCTCAGATGTAAAGCTTAGCTTTATTGGGCCGTTTTTGTTGGACTTTTCCCGTTAAGCTTTATGCCGGTCTGAAATAGTACTCAATCCAACAACCAACATGGTTGATGTAATGAAAGGGTTAGAATTCATCGCAACATGGAGGACCAAACTAAATTTAAATTTCGAATGAGATAAGTGTTTAATTTAGTGTCCAACGGTAACTTGAATAGGATACCTCCAATTGATGTAACCTATGAGAAACCAACCAATAATTTAGGAAAATCGATGTTCACACATTTGATAAAGCTGAAAAACACATTAAAAGACGAAAAGCCCCGGCGGCAGTTAACTACCGAGGAAAGGAACCGGCAGGAGTTAACTGCCGAAGTTACTTCGGCAGTTAACTGCCAATGATCTGTTATAAGAATAGAACAAACATAGGAGTTTCCAAAACTCCATTGTTGCGTTTTTTGCTTCCATAGGTGCGAATTTAACAAAGCATAAGCCATTCCAAGCCAATTTCAAGCACAAAATCAAGTAAATTTTTTGAATCCTATTACATTGTTGTTTTGTGATTGAATTGTTAGTTTTTTTTTTGGTTAAATTTTGATTATAGAGGTTTTATTGATTTTATGATAGTTTAGGTTTAGGTCTTGATGAATTGTTGTAGAATTGTTAGAATTGTTAGGTTTAGGTTTTGATTTTATGATTTTATGATAGTTTAGGTTTAGGCTGGAATTGTTAGAATTGTTGTTAGAATTATTTAGGTTTAGGTTTAGGTTGTTATGAATTGTTAGAATTGTTATAGAAGTTTTATTGAATTGTTAGGTTTAGGTTATGATGAATTGTTTAGGTTTAGGTTTAAGTTTTGATTTTATGATTTTATGGCATTGTTGTTTATTTTAGGTTTTGATCACCAATTTCTTTGTGTAGATATGTCTAAGAATCAGAATCAGGTTCAGTTGAACAAAAAGGAGGGTGATGACAAGAAGAAAGCAAAATCGCCTGTGACATGGCACATAATCGAATGTGATGGTTCCGTAAAAAAGAAGGGTTCGAAGGTGCTTGTGTACAATCAGTCCAGACTGAGGAGGAGTGGGAGGACATGCTATTTTGGTCCTCAACCAAAAGAAGGTGCTGATGAGCAAAACCGCAAGTGTACGGTTTTACCGAAGTAGTAAAAAGAGAGTATCGTTCCATCAGCGAGTTGTTCAATTTAATTAACTTTTAAGAGATGATTAGAAGAAAGTTTGTAAGGATTGGGTTTTTAGAAGTTTAAAAGAATAATAATAAAAAGCTCCTTGGGATTATTGGTTCATCGTAATGACGAATCCTTCACAAACAAACCCGAAACCATAACTTTATATTTGACCTACTTTCTAAAGACAAATTTCTCTTTAGCATATCAAAGCCTCTTTCGAGGTGCAGTGAGTGTGTTCCTCTAGCAACCACGCCTATTCTCATGGTTGATTGCTATTGGAATCCTTGAAGAACGAAACTTTATATGTCTCAAGGTTTGCTCGACTCTTCTCATGTTTCGCAACCCTTGTATAAATTCACTTGTTCCAATATCAAAGCTCGGCTGTCGCTTTATGAATTGATATTTGAGATGATGAATTAACAAATACTAACCCTCGGTTGTCGCTTTATGAGTTTGAGATTTGTTAATTCATTATAAAAACAGTGAATTAGATTAGAAAGTATATTTATATAAAATTAGGGTTCATGGCTTGGTTTGATTAGGATTACGTCATTAGACTTATCCAACAATCTCAAGACAAGAAGGGTCTACTCACTCATGATCATCGTAGACATAGAAGAGGAGAAGAAGAACATAAATTAAAATAACAAGAAAATAAAAGAAGAACTTTTATTAAGAAAGACAATTGTCACTATTGAATTCCAAGAACAAAAGATGATTTGATGTGATAGCTAGCTACTCTATTTATAGTTTACAGTGACTTAAGCCCTAAGAAATATAACAATAGAATGTTTCACAAGAAACCACGGGCTTTTAGGTCAGAAGTAAACTAATAGGTAGCTTGTTAGGAAAACAGAAGCAGCAAAAGTGGATCCTGAAGGTTGGCACGGCCGTGCTGCTGGTGGTACGGGCCGTGCCAAGTCTCTGACTTGGGAGTGACATATTTTTGTCCCATATTTCGTATTTTCATCCCGAATCAGCTCCTAATCCTCTTTCTTTTGCTCCAAGACTAAATCTTTAGATATTTGTTCCTGAAATATAATAACTTGCAATTGAATTAAAATAATTCTAAAAGGAAATAATACTTAAATAAAACTAAATCAAATCAAAATAAAATAGACTCAAATAATAAATTAAAAACACTAACTTATTGACTCATCAGGTTCCCCACGGACTCTCGAGGACAACCCAATTGACTTATGAGACGAGGAAGATGATTGAATGTAATGGCTTCTAATGCCTAATTGTTTTGGATCTTTTTTTATGTTTTTTTATATGTCGCGCACATTTTGCTACATTTTGCTTGACATTATGGTACTTTGAATAAAATCGTGTTTTGAATAATTTCGATTAAAGTCGTGTATTGAATAATTTCAATTAAAAATTGTGTATTCGAATAAAGACTAATTAAATCTAACGTGAATTCGAATAAAAATTGCGTAATGAATGAATAAATTCGAAAAGTGAATAAATAAATTATTGTTCCATTCAAAACAACATGTATTATGCAGAATCAACTATATATGTCATCACATCAAATTCCCTCATATAAGATGAGTCATCACATAAAGAATGAGGTGCATTCCGTGACACTCATCTTATATGAGGGAATTCGATATCATAACTTAAAAGTAACATTTCATTACATAAAGTTCCTAAATATGTCCTATCAGTACATTACATTACATTCGGCTAGAGCCTTCCAACTACAACAATTGTCTTACCTCTGAAATGGGGTAAATTCAAACTTGTTAAACAACAACTCTCAAACATTCACACGACATTTCTATTGTTCCATTCAAAAAATTAAATTATTGTTAGGCTTGGTTTAAATGATGGTATTCAAGTGTCAAAAGAATGAGGTGCATTCCTTGACGCTTCAATACCTTCATCTAAACCAGCCTAAGAATAATTTAATCTTTTGAAAAGAACAATAGAATTGTCGGGTGAATGCTTGGGAACTGCCGTTTAACAAGTTTGAATTACCCCATTTCAGAGTAAGACAATTGTTGTAGTTGGAAGGTGTCTTCCCTACCTAATCACGATCTTCTAGCGGAATCAAACTCTTGATAATATCTTCAGTTGATCACAGCAACGTTACACACATATCGATCCACTGGAACATGTTGTGCTCCCAAAACATGATCCTCATGTTATCGTCGTTCGTTAATTTACCCAACTGAATGATATTCTCCCATCGTCGTGCGTTGGACGTTTATACCCAACATATTCCACCCTCCTTATGTCTCCGGGGATGACTCCTTGGTTGAATTCATTCAGTTGATCCTTGCTACCTCTTAATGTGACACTGAGGTGCCGAACCTTCAACCTCTGAGGTTATCCACCGTTGAATTGTGCATGAACGTTGAACATATCGGTCATTGCTTCAAATCTACACAATAAGAAATTAAAAACAATCAATGAAAAACTCCTTCGAACATTTCATCAAACACTTGGAGTGCAAATTATACATCAACCCTAAAAATCATAAAAATAACCCTACAATGTTTTACTCTAAAAAAAACATAAAAATGCAAAAAATATAAAAAAATTATTCAACTTAATATACTCTTAAAATAAATCATACAATCTTACATGTAAATCTACTTAAAAACTAAAATAAAAAAATAAATATAAAACACCAAAATTAAAAATAACCCTAAAATTCTAAACTATAACATAAACATCATGCAAACATTTTAACTAAATTAATCTACTTCCAATCTATTCTAAAAATAAATTATAACATATAAATCTACTCAAAAACTAAAATAAAATAAATTTACTCAAAATCTACTCAAAAACTACACCAAAAAAAAAATTATAACAATTAAAATCTATGTTAATAGCACTATGATTTACTTGTGATTTTGTTGAATAAATTTGGTTGGGGTTTTTAGAGAGCTTTTGAGAGAGATTGGAGAAATTTTGTGAGATTTTGAGAGTAATAATGAATGAGAGAGCTTCTGCCAGATTTGTATTAGGATCGTATCAGCAGTTAACTACCGATGAAATCCTTGGCAGTTAACTGCCGCCGGTTCTTTCATAATTCGGCAGTTAACTATCGCCGGAGCTTTTAGTCTTTTACATGTGTTTTTCAGCCTTATCAAATGTGTCAACAGTAATTTTCATAATTTAGGATGGAAGACATGCATTTGGCCCAAATATATTTTCTTTAAATATTGTTAGTTTTTTTTAGAAAAAGATACATTATTGGGGGTCAGCAAGGGCGGAGCCAGGATCTAAACATCGAGGGGACCAAGTTTAAAAGATAAAAATAAATTCTCAACCATGGGGGGACCACTGTTCTACATTATACAATATTGACTATATCCTACATGAATATTACTAGTATAAAAAAAAATTGCAAAACGTGGGGGGACCACGGCCACCCTTGACCCCCATGGTCCCTCCGCCCCTGAGGTCAATATATATTTTCTTTTAAATGGTGGTTCGGTTAATCTTTTGGATTCAAAAAGATTAACTAATCATTACTAGGGATGGCAATTGGACCCAGATCTTATGGGCACCCGTAAAAAATACCCGTTATGCGTAGGGTAAAACCCCGCTTTCTTGGGTCCGGGCTTGGGTATGGATAATTACCGCAAACTTGAATGGGTATGTGCACGCGTATGGATATTGTACTACCCAGCCCCACAACCCGCATATATGTATTTATACAATGAGAAATGATATTTGTACAACCTTTTTTGACAACTTTTAGACAACTCTCTCTTCATACTCACATTATATTCTTACTCTATCTCTTCCTTTTTCTCTCTCCAATGTTTTTGACCAATGAGAAGAGGAAAAAAAGAGGTTGTCATAGAAGTTGTTAGCAAATGGTTGTTCAAATATCATTGCTCTTATACAATATGATAAATAATTTATTTATTTTTTGTGTACGATTAATTAATTTATGTAACTATTTAAGCCTAACCCTAAAACACCTTAATACAACTTAATAAAAACTTAAGTAACAATTTATTATGACTTTAACATGCAAGTGCAACTTTTTAACGTATAACTGATGTAAAGTATCTATTTTTTCTTTCTTTCTAGGGATATTTTGAATTTTTTTTATTTAGCTAAATACTACGATTCGTACTATTTTACGAGTTGTTTTGAAAATTCTTGGATTATAGTTTTATTTCAATTGTGATGTTTTTTACTGTCTTTTCGTGATTAAGTGCCCGTAGGTTATAGGGAAGGGCACTAAAGTTGTTGCCCACGAGGGTAAGGGCTCGGATACGAGCATTTTTTAAAAACGCAGGTACGGGGATGGGTACTATAGTACCCTGCCCATTGGGTACCCATTGTCATCCCTAATCATTACTTTCTTTTTACATATTTTTTCTTTACATAATTAGTATTAAAAAAATATTTTATAAAATAAATTAGGTATAACAATATATATTTCATGTATTAATTACGTGCTTGATATCCCTTTTAAGATCTCCTCAAAAAAATGTATCCCAGTTTAAAGAAAAAATAAATATTAGTAAAAAAAATGTTATATTTGTAAATGAAATCTTTTGAAGTAATTCTATAAAATTGGTATATATATTAATATATTACGGTCATTACTTTAAATTTATGTAATTTTATAATTTATCATAAATGTATTATGTACACATATTTGATCTTCTTTTTTTTTTTGAGGGAGCAATTTGATCATGATTTAATAAGTCTATCAGCCGAGTCAAATCCTTTATTTTATTAGAATTAAGTAACAAATTTTGTCTATTAAAAAAAAGTAATAAATTTCAAATTTGGTTTTTAGCTGTATATGCTATGTATTTTAAATTTGAATAAGTTGATTATTTTTAAGGGAAAGAATAAGTTGAATTGTCGATTGAAATCAGATAAAATAATAATATATGTCCATGATTTTGTTAGAGATAAATTTTATTTATTTTTTTCGTTGACTTTTGTCACAATTAATTATTTTGATAGAAAATTTAAAAGGCAATTTTCTTTGAAAACAAACTTAATTCATATCATTAAATAACTTGAAATGACTTGACCAAAAATAAAAAATGGAATGAATACAAGGAAAAGCACTCTCAAAGCTACAATGATAAGTTTGGTATAAAAAAAAACTACGACGGTAAGCCCATGAATTGCCACAGTAAGAATATGAGCAACCATATTTGTTTATTTTCTAATAAACGTAACCTCAAAATTTAAATGCATAAACAACACCAATCCAAATGATAAATAATAGCACTAAACTCATACACTTAATTACTAGAGAAAAGTAAAAAGGTGTTAATTTATGAAAGGTATTGCAAGTGCAAATGAATGACTGTTATTTTTAGATATACCCTCAAATCGATTATATGTGGTCTTTTAGATGGTCAATCAAACAACATGTTGACAAGTTTTTTCATGAGGCTTAAAGAATTATGATATTGTAGATAACTTCCACAAGTCCCTTACTTAAAATATAGTACCGATTAAGCGAGTCATTCTTAAGCATTTCAACAAACACTTACGATTACAAACTTGAAACAAATAAGAAACATCTAAACACAAGTAGAGAAATATAACAAAGAAACTATAAAATCCCTAAAAACAATAAATCTTAAATCGGATAGTATGTTGGAGTATCCAAAAAACAACATCATTGAAGACGAATATACAACAGAAAGAGAAAGAAAATATGTATTGTTTTGTTTATAGATGATATGACAATTACTGTCTCAAACTCATATACACAACTATGACATCATGAGTTCAATTGTCCAACTTAGCAATAACTATATTTGTCACTTGAGTTAGGCCTTACACAAAGAAGATATTTATCAATTACTAAGTAACAAAGTTATATTTTTAGTTCTATATCGTATGTATAGAGCTAAATATCATATGGAAGAATAAGTTTTTAATATTGATTACCAGAAAGAGTTGAATTATTAACTGAAAATTAGATAAAATAAAATAAAAATGTCTCTAATTTTGTTAGAGACCAATTTTATATATCAAATTAAAATATGTTTTTTATTATTATGTTTACTACTAAGTAGTTAAGAAAACATTAAAGACAAGAGACCAAATATTTTTGTAGGCCAATTTTATTTCTTACTATAAAATAATAATTTTTTATTCTTAAATTCAAAAAGTTTGAAAAATACTAATATGTTGTTGACCAAAAATTTAAAGACATGATATTTGTAAAAATAAATAAATTAAAGATATAGTAAGAAATTAATTTGGTCTCTCACCATATCTTTAATTTTTTTTCTCCACAACTTAGTAGTTTTATAACTTTTTCAATTTATCAATAAAAATAGTTTTTTTTAAGAAGCCAAAATAAAATATACTATAACCAAACTACTCTTAACCTAGCACAAGGCATGTAAGATAAAAGAGCAAAAGATACAAAGTCATCCAACAAAGTTAGAAGAGAAAAAAATAACAGAAATCAGTCAATGCCCATACAATGTAGAAGGCTAAGCCACCACCTATTATAGTCGGAAGCAAGGTTTGTGAATTTTGTCTTTAACCACCAGAAAGAAAGGAACTTACTATTATCTAAAAGCTTACTAGTCGAGCATTCTTTTTTATTGAAAATTCTGCTATTCATTTCCTTCCAAATGATCAAAGTGCAAGTACACGAAATAAGAAATATACTTGAAGTTTTCGCTTTAGATGTATGATGGTTGGATTAGGCAAGTGTACCAAATTGTTTACTAAGTAATAAAGTGATAAGTAGAGTATCGTATCCACATGGATTGTCGTTTCCTCCAAACAATTTGCGTTACTTATTTTAAGTTGACAATATAAAATAAAAGAGTTAAGGGTTAGATATTACAATTTTTATCTGTTTGCAACAGAGCAAGTTATCTGTTTTTTGTTGCAGAAAAGTAAGTAGCGGTTAAGATTCTTTGAATCCCCCCTATTTATTTTGTTGGATTTTAAATAACAGACATGTCGCCTTTAGTTATCTTAAGTAGACTATACAAGTGATGAGGATATTGGGATGTTCTAACATAGTCGGTTGTCAAGTTGCACCTGCTGATCGCAAGGTAATCCTTACTTGTGGGGTCTATACTATCTCAGTTGATCTAGGTTTATCCCTCTGATGGCTAACTGCACCAATTGATTGCACGGTGATCCTTACGTGCGAGGTTTTGCTAATTCAAAGGTAATTGAAAAATAAACTTAAATTGGCGTTCCTAGGTTTCCAAAGGCAATGAAGGTCAATGTTCCCGAGGGTTTTTCCATCTATGAATCTTATGACACTCATAACACACTATCTTTCTCCCCTAAGTTTCTACAAACGGGCAGCCTTATCTACGTTTACCTTACCTAGAGGTCGAGGATAATGGTCTTACTAGGTTTACTCCCTTGGTGCTTGTTTCCCTAATTAATAACTAGTTACATCCTTGATTCAACAGATTTTACATAATATTAGTAATGTCACCTCCTAAGTACTTACTACTAGGGTCAACTTGCTTTCTGTATCTTTCGTCTAGTTATTAACCACTTACTTCCTAGACATGTAGTTATTAGTATAAGGATATAAATATTAAGATATAAGCATCCAGATAGTAATAGCAACGTTAGGTTCAGTCACAACCTAAGTACCTAATCTAGGGTTGCACCGCGCTAGAATAAATTAATCCTAATAAAACTTAAGAGCAAACAGAAAATAAACTAAAATAAACGACATTAATATTAAATAATTATCCACATAAAAAACACAAATAGACGTTCATCTTAGAACCCTAGCTATAAATATCTAGTTCTACATGATAACTAAGACAAAATACAAAAAGATAGAAACATACCCATAGAAAAGATAGGAGAAGATAAAACTCCTCTTTGACTCCTAGAATCGCCTTCCTATTGAAATGCTCTAGTTCTGAACAAGATATTGTGAATGAGGAAGGTGGTATTTATAGGGAAAGTTTCCACCTAACTTGGGCTAAAAGCATGGGATTCTAGGGGCGAAAAAGTCACGAAAGGTAACCTTTTTTGCAAGAAACGGGGCGCCTAGCACCTGATTCCATGTGCCTGGCGCATGTGCCTGCCAGGCTGAGGCGCCCAACGCCCCCTCGCATGCGCCAGGCACTTTAGTTTGTTTGTTCCGGTCCGGGGCGCCTAGCGCCCCCTGTGGTGCGCCGAGAGCTTTAGTGCGTTTTCTCCTATTTTTCTGTTTTCTTCGCCTATTGAGGTGTTTTCTTCATTGTACTAAGATGTTTTCTTCATTGTACTAAGATGTCTTGGAACTTGGGAACATAATTCCTCCCTCTGTAAAGTCTTTTGAGTCCTCTTGAACCTTCATTCTTCATCTTTCCAAGATCCACATAAATTTTCGAATGTCTTGCTTTGCGTTATTTGCTTGATTTCTTTGTGAATTACTTCAACAACACCCTAAAATTGCTATGTCTCAGGAAGAATAGAATTAGATACTCAACTATAGAAAACATTACAAATGTCCTGAAACCATAGACAATTGATCTAATACTCATCTGCTTTGATGGTAAAACCTACTAAAATAGACTGAAAAACATGCTAAGAATATAGTAAGATGACATGTCATCAATGTACCAGCTAAATTGCCAAGTTGAATAAAATAATATGATAACAAAACCGGATGAGCCAGGTCAAAACACATTCAATGACAAACTTGATGCCATAACAAACCAAACAACAGACAATCCAAAAAAAAAAAAATGAGTCACATACTGTCTTTGACCGCATCCACCAACGCAAAGTTGAGCATCTTGGAAAACTATACCTCGTCTGCATAAATTCTCCTTTGTAGGTAATCGATTTCTAAGCATCTGCCAAACGAACATCAACGCCTTTAAATGAACATGTTGCTGCCAAACCAAATCTAACAACTCCATCGCATGATGAGAACCATCACTAATGAGAAGACGATATACACCCCGCACCGTGTACCCACCATCGGGATCAAGAGACAAAATCCAACGATCTAACGTAGTATCCCTTTAAAACTATTGTTATTTTAGGCAAGGTTGTGAAAGTGCAACGATAAGCATTGGATGAGTGGGGACAAGAATTTTACTAGAAAAAGTAAAGGGGAAAAATAAAGAGGTAAAAGGGTAAATAACAAAATAAATAAAGAGAGAGAGGAAGCATCCTATTCCTATTCCTATTCCCATACATAATGGTGCAAGCCAAGGCAGTGTGGTACAAGAAACAATGATGCTGATTTGACATTAAAACTTTATACTTTGCCCATGCTATGCTAGCTATGAAAAATGAAAAATACTCGTTTCCACTCTAAGGACTAAATTACTTTGTTTGCTTTCGCTTTATAAGGATTATAGGTGTGTTTCAACTTTTATGACTTTTGCTCCCTTTCCAAGCCAAAATAATGAATCAAACCAAACAAATATCAAACCACTCGTCTTAGCCGTTTCCATAAAAATTGATACCCACTTACGACCATATCATCACACCCTTCACTGTCCTTTTACCTTTATATTCTATTCACACCCACCACTTTTCACTATTGTCCAAAAACACTCCTATTTTTCTCCTTTAAAATCCTTCCAACGTTAATAACTATTCACTCAAATTAAGGTTTATTTATTTATTACTCATCACATATGGACAAGTTTTATGACAAAAAAAAAAGATATGGGCAAGTTTGACACTTTACCTTTTTTTATTAAAAAATAATATAGATACATCTCATATATGATGTATATGTGTGTTTTTGTGTGTGAATATGTGATGGTATATGTATACAATCTTTCTTTCAAAAAAAAAAGGATAAAATCTTCCTTTATTTTTGAAGGAGAGAATATTACCTAGGACATACGCATAATAATAAATATAATTGATCCTATCATATAAAAAAATATGGATTGTGTGAAACTAATGGATACTACCTCCTCTTGTAAAAAAAAAAAAGGATATTTCCTTCTTTGAATTAAAATATATTTTGAGACTTTTTTTTTAACTAAATATTTTTGAGACTTGTACCCATTATTTTTTATTTTATTTTGATCCTCAGCTCGCAGAATAAATACTTCATACTTTATTTGTTTTGACCAGATATAAATGTCTCTACCAAAAAAAAAAACCAGATATAAATGTCTAGATATTATCTCCTTTTCCGTTATTTTATTCTAATTGAAGTCATGGGCAGTTTTTTTATTTCTCTTAACACAGATTGACATTGTGATTATAATATTTTATTGTCAATTTTTTTTTCTTTCTAATTTTGCAATGCTCAATGAAAGTATGAAACCAGAAACTTTATTTTTATTTTTTATTTTGACGCATATTGAAACCGAAAACCTTGATTGGAGTAAATATTGATAACGTAGATTAGTGTTAGCATCCGGCAAATATAATATCGTAACTATAACTATTAAACAAAATCAAATAATTTATCTAAAAGACAAAAAACAGAAATACGATGAGTAAAAAAAACAAGAAATCTGTATAAACAAATTAAAATATTTCTATTCATAAAAAAATAAAAGATTCATAATATCTATTTTTTTTTCTTTTTTTGTCCTAACTGTAATAACATATTGATATAAAAAACTAAAAAACTAACCCTAATTGTTTTGTCTGATTTGTAATGGTATAAACTAAACCCTAATGTAAATTTGTTGTCCTAAGAGTGATTAACATGCACACTAGCATCCATGCCAGAGTCACAAACTGGACATTTACGAACAGTGGACCCGCACACATTGCATAGGCACAAATGCCTACATGGTAGTAACAACACAACTGATTCCCTCACCCCACAATTCTTACACATCCTAACCAAACCACCACCACCGACAGTCGCCGCGGTGTCTTCACCGTCATCAGCCGGACCATTGCTCCCACAACTCGATTCAGCGTCATCATCGGCCACCGCGGCATGATGATGTCCCTCATTGACATGTGCCATAACTTGTTCCAAATTGTTACGTAAATAATTGGCTGTGGTTTCGTTTGTTTGTGCTAGCTCCCTCCAAACCTGATTTTCAGCACTTAAACTTTTGACTTTTTCTTGAAGCATCCAATTTAGCTTCCCTATTCTTTGAATCTCTTCATCTTTTTCTTTCAGTTTCTTTGCTATTGTCTCTTGAATCATGCATGCCAACATCCTTGATTGCCTCATTTTTTGTTCCTCTAACTCCATTCTCACTTTCTCATTCTGTTTAAACACAAAAAAACAAAAAATATTAATTACACATAAATAGTACAGGTAATATTTTCTGACTATTCTCAATTACTATCAGAAAAAATCTTTCCATAAAAATAATAGCAAAAATATCTAAACTCACTATAATTAAAAATAATAATTAATCACAATTAATTTTTCTAAATGTATAATTAAAAAATCATAATATTTCTCAAACTATCCTTTTATAGAAAATTAGTATGTATTTTCAACCACCAAATATAATTTATTTATTTTTATGATAATCAAAACGGAAAAGAATAGTACCCTATTTAAGTTTTCTCCACATGTAAAAAAAAACTTAAATTACAATTATTACAAAAAATCATTAACACCCCACTCCATAATTTAAAAAGAAATAAAAAAACGGATTAACTACCTTTTAGGAAATATAAAACATCCCATTAATATTTTCATTCAAAGTTTGAAAATTTCTCACACCCTTTATCAGTTACTCAATTTAGGTACTTGAAAGAAACATTAAAGTTTGAACAACTGTTTCCTTATTTCTTTTTCAAACACAAATTTTTTTAAAGAAAAAATATTTTAAAAATAATAATAATAATAAGGCAAATGCTAACTTCTGTCCTGAAGGGTACATATTAATAAATTTATTATAGAAATATACGTATCAAAAGTCGTGCAGTTAACTTTTTTAAAGTTAAATTATCATGTTTTCCAATGCAAAGTTGCTCATTTTGAATTCCTTAACATGTGCCCTTAGGACACAAGTTAACATGACTCTAATAATAATAAAGAGATAATTAAACAAGTGAAGAATAAAAAAAATTACATGATGAGCAAGGATGCGATCAATATCAGATTGCTGGTTCTGAAATTGATAGAGAACTTGATCAACAAATGATGATGATGATTCAGATGAGATTACTCTATTCTTTTGATGAGGTGGTAGAGAAACCAATTCAGTTGAAAAATCTCTTGAACGTTTTCTTTGAAGAGGATTGTTGTAAGTAAGACCACTATCAGCTCTGTTTGGATCACAAACATTGGATTGATAAAATGGTAACATAGATTCATGCATTGTTGTTGGGAGAGGCACAGCAGAATCCATCTGAACATTGTATAATTCAGAGTTCAACATTTGTTGCTGTTGATAATGATGTTGATTAGATTTGATTATTTCCCTATATATAAAAACAAAAAATATATATGTATTAGCAAAAATATTTTAAAAAATAATCGTTTTAAAGGCAAATATTTGTAGTTAATCGTTAGAAATTTGTTGAAGAATTCTAACGATTATGTGTGTGTGTTTGGATTCACGACGAGTTTAAAAAAATCACGGTGGCACTGTGATTTTGTAAAACCTACAAAATATAGTTTTAACTGAAATTGAGGTAGGTCGCCGTGATTCTGACAAACTCACCGAAGATACAGACATGCACTCACACCTTAAAAGACAAAAATATATGTTTAAGGTTGTAAATTGTAATAGTACCTGTTTGTGAGTAAATGGCTGGAAGGCAATAGATTCATGTAACTAGCATCAACAGCCATAACAAAAGATGTTTTTTGATGAAGTTAAGGTTGTTGTTGATGTTATATTGTGTGTGAGAGAGAGTTTGGTTTGGTATTGTTTGTGAGATTTAGAGGTGAATGAAAGAAGAGAATAAGAATGAGATGAAGAAGAGAGCATGCAATAGATGTGGCTAAGTATTAGGGAGGCTGAATGAATGAATGAATGATTCAGGTAAGGCTTAGTATTTAGCCTTTGGTTTTTTATATGTGGGCGTTTTTAAAGAGTTAGAAAGTCAAACGCATCTTTTCTAAGACAGAGAAAATCTTTATGAAGAATAAAAAAATATAAAATATTCAATTTATTGTCTTTTATTATTATATTCAATCATCCCTTTTTTGTTTCCAAAAACAAATAATAATAAAAGTGTTGTCAGAATTTGGTCTGGAGGATTCGCTTTCACAATTTTTCGACTTTCACTCGTTTTGGAATTTGGATTTTCATCTTTTCCTTTTTTTACTTTTTACCAAGCAGAATATCTTATTAAATTTAGCATAATACTCTATATACTGTTTTTTTCTTTTTTCTTTTTATAAACCGGGTGCCGTTAGCCCGTTACGTTAGATTACAACTGAACACGACGACTATAATAAATACCTACCATATTCTACCAAAGAAGGTTATCACAATCTTTGTGGGAGTGATTAAAAAGTGAAACCTATCGGCTACCTGATTAGCGTGCCTATAAACATGTCATACATAACTTGTCAATCTCACATCCTAAGGCGATTAATGTGGGAGACCATATTGTTTTTCCATTTTCATACATACAAACAAATATACTTCATTATTATGTATTAAAAAAAAAATTAGGAACGGTTTTACAAAATACCTTAATTAAGGACATTAAGAAAAAGATCGAGCGAATTGAAAGAAGATAAAATAATACATGACAAAGAGTATGATGGAAAAAAAAACATTAATAATACATTGATATCGTAAAGTGGTATATAATAAAATACATTTTTTTTACATTTTATGGATAACTAATAATCAATTATTTCTTCCTTCAAAAAAAAAATTCAATTATTTCCCTAAAAAAATAAAAAACAATGATACCCCTTAAAAAATCAATGATATCCCTTAAAAAATAATTAATTATAGTAACATTGTATAATTTTATTTTATAATAAACAAGATAATCTCCGTCTTTTTATTGCCATATTCTCTCCTTGACAGCTTCGTCATACCAATAGTGTATTTTTGGCTGTTTGAATTAGGAGCAATTTTGAAGGCACAAAGTTTATCCTTCAAGGTGTCTAGGTTTAATCATGTCTTCCAACCAAAAGATAGTTGTAGGATTTTAATGGTACACACTAAAATTATTAATTTACTTCAAAGGTTGATTGAATATAATGGTAAAATGATATAGGTTCACAATTTAAGTCTTCGCTAGTTTCTATAAAAAAGATAAATGTAAATACATTAGTAAGTGTTTTTAACTAATAAAATCAAGATTTCAAATTCGGGTTCTTCCGAACAATTCGTCC
>Ga0228710_1004764_pt1 | contig 21347 bp, 15 predicted proteins | sample MedpolnodulmetaG_FD_177995 | JGI IMG/M metagenome (GOLD analysis project Ga0228710, IMG submission 177995) | Root nodule microbial communities from Medicago polymorpha collected in Santa Monica, California, United States - pink nodules | ecosystem: Host-associated > Plants > Roots > Nodule... | reverse complement strand
ATATATTATATATGGGTGACCGACAAAGGATTTGAGTTCCATGGAGATGCCGACCTAGTCAGGATGTCCAGCGGTTCTTTTATGTCTTCCTCACTCTTGATTGAGTAAAAAAAAAACACATAATATAGTTTTTCCAAGTAACATGCTTTTCTTTTTACAATGATTTTTTCCTTTCAATTAGCACTTTCCATAAACAAGGTTTAGGTTCGATTCTCTCTCACCTTTTCATATTAATCAAGTGCTAATGGATAACTAGTATGTCATTAAATGAAATTGAATTAATTGCTAAAATATTGAATAAATACCTCTAGATATAACTGATCATAGAAGAAGAAGTGCTAAAGAAGAAGAATTATGTTCTTGGGAAGACTTTTGAAGATCTTGAAGCATGCTACCATGTGTCTGGGCATGGTTTTTATACATATGCTCGTCTGACATGTTGGGAGTGGGTTGGGTTAGAACTGCTTTTTCCACTTTTTTGTGGAAAAACCCCAGTTTCAACCCAAACCTAATTGAAAACTTGTCTATAAATACCAATCCTCTAATTCATTATTTCTCATTCAAAACATAACGGTTCAAGAGGAAGTAAGACATTAGAAGCTTCAAGGGAGGAGTCTGTCCTCACTATAAGTTTCTAGGGCATGTTTTATTTCTTTTGTAATTTGTCTTTAGTTACTTATGGTAACTAAACCCTATTAGGATAGGGTTCTAAGATGAACTTTTATTTTGTTTATTGGATTATTTAATTTAAGTTCTTTATTCATTTATTTTATGAATCCTATTTAATTTTACTATATCGTAAGACTTTGTTTCTTATAAAATGAACCAACCCTGAGATAACGATACTTAGGAAGGTGACATACTTTCGTGCAAACCTATCGAATCAGGAAGTAACTAATAATAGACCACATAATTAGGGAAACGTAGTAACTCATAGATTTATATTAGCATAGTAACTTTATTCTTCTTACAAATCTTTGAGCCTCAGTAAGGTCGACGAGATAGGGCTGCCCATTTGTATAACTACCGAGAGGAAGAATATGTTGATGTCCTTCTAAGATTCAATAGACGAGGGAACCTTTATGACATTGGGAATTTAGGAACCCCAATATTTGTCATTGTTTCAAATACCTCTGAGAGAGTAAGAACTCACACGTATGTCTACATGAAAAAGTGTATCTCCCTACAAGATTGACGATCCTAAACATTAGCCCGTGTAGAAACTTTTGTGGAAGGTTGCGACTCGACAGTTGGAGGGGAACAAACTCAAACCATTGAGAGAGTAAGGCCCCACATGTAAAAACTCGTGTGATCAGTAGGTGTAATTCCACAGTTGGTAGGAAATAAAACCCCATAAACTCATCACTTAGATAGAAGACGTCAAAATCAAATATTGACCATTAATTTAATCCAACAAATGAATAGAGAGAATTTGAAGAATCCTAACCGTCGCTAACATTCTACAATCAAAATAGGTTAACTCCTAAACTTTTGCTCTGTTGCAAACATACTAAATTGCAAAACCTCCATTTATCTTTTATTTTATTTTATTATTTATTGTTCCCAAATAAGTTACATGAATTTCCTAGTTGGAACAATAATCCATGTGTATACAATACTCAACATATCACTTTATTACTTGGTAAACGACTTGGTACACTCGCCTAAATTCGACTATCACTCATCTAAATCACTTTTCTTCTCCTTCTACTCAAATAACTAATTTTTCACTTTTTTTTTTGTATTTTATCAGTGATTTCGCCATCTAATGCAACAATGTTGTGTTGTTCGTCCTCTTAGTGCATTGTTTTTATTTTCTATCTTATTGTAGTGTTTGTGTGATTTAGATTGACAGATCTTCTTCGTTTGATGTTCGTTACCAATTCAAGCAATGATTTTGGCTTACAAATCCGAAGGCAGTGATATGTTGTACTTTTTTTGTCACGTTATGCAATTTTTCGCTATAAACCTAGGGGTTGCGAGTTTATTCAAAATTTCATCCTTTTTTTGTTTTGATGACTTTGAGATTTTTATTATTCTCAATTGAGTTAATTTCTACCTATTTAAATGAATGAATATTGTTTTTAGTAAAAAGAAAATAAGATTAAGTGACATAATTAAGAAATATGATTTACTCTCTCATTGTTAAATATAAATTTAATGAGTAAGTATTCACAATTTAAAAATAGTTAACTTAGATGCAAGATCATTATTATTTTTGGGTCTTGCTAATAAATATCCTAAAACATTGTTTAAGGTTTTTAAACAAGGTAATTATTGATTGAAAAGTTAAGTATATATCTTTTCAATCTAATGGAAACACAATTTTTCATACGAACTTGCTACTTTTTAATTTTTTAATAAACATGCAAACTTACTACTTCATACTTGATAACTAGTGGCCTAATAGGTACAAATTAACATTTTTCTTTGTTGTTTTTAGGCAAGATGTGAGATAATTATCTTTAAACATGCATACAAAAGAGAGCATTTAAATTTTCACGCACTATTAGTTGAGATAGGTAAATATGAGCGCTTGTGAAACAAAAGAATCTCACATGAAAAGAGAACCAGAAAAATTCATTTCATTGAGATAAAATTCAAAAACACATTGCTACTTCACTCACATTCAAATACAAATTTTCCCCCTTGTAACTCATTAACTATACAAGAAAACAAAACAAAAATGGTGCATTTAGTATGACACAAAATAAAAGACAAATGAAGCCACATGTAGTCACGAACCATTTAATTTCAACACATTGCTACTTCACTCACATTCAAATACAAATTTTCCCCCTTGTATAACTAACTCATTAACGATATATTGGAAAAAACTCAAGTCCCACGTCGGATAAATGAGACTCTTGGTGATATTTTATAAAGAGGAGTCACCCCTCACTTCACAAGTCAGTTCTGTGGAGTTGTGTTAAGCTCAACCACAATTTTTAAGATGATATCAAAACTTGTCAAATTCAAGGGTCGGCTACATACTCACGCACCAAGCCCAACAAGTGTTGGGTGTGACGGGGATGTATTGGAAAAAATCCAAATCTCACATCAGATAAACTCTTGATGAGAGTTTATAAAGAGGAGTCACTCCTCACTTCACAAGTCGGTTTCGTTATGATGAATTAGGCCTCAAATTTATTTCAACACAATACATGATAAAAGACGAGTTACTTCTCACTTCACAAGTCGGTTTTGAGATGATGAGATAGACCCCAAATTTCAACACAATACATAAAAAAAACTAAAACAAAAATAGTAAAAATCAAAATGGTACCTTCACATGACACAAAAAATAAAACACAAATGAAGCACATGAAGTCACGAACCATTTAATTTCAACACAAATGTTGGGTTGTGACGCCTAGTTGTTTAGGTCACGTACCTTCACATGTTTCCTTAATAATCCAAAAATTTTAAACCATAAACTTTCATCTCTTCTCTACACAAAAACTTTAGTATATAAACACATGAATTCCTATATGTTGATAAATCTCAAGTGTTGTAGTATTTTTCATATACAAAAACAAAAAACATTATCTTATTAATATTATCATCATTATATCTCTATAGTGGTATGATATTGATAGGAGTATCCACCCTTTAGTGGACAACACTGCACGTAGCTCATAAAATTCAGTGTTATATTCAAACTTCTCTTCATACCCGCGCACTAACATAATCATATACTATTCATTTTTTTTATATTCTTTCATTTTTCTTGTCCCTACACTACACATTTTTTATACACATTTTGTGACCGTTTTGAATAAAGTTAGAGATAGAGAGAGAAAAACCAAACATATCAGTTTTTTTTTTTCCTTCACACAGGTACAAGAATCTTAAACATAGTATGAAGTATTTTTCTACTTGAGAAAAAAAACTTTGAAACACACCACTTTTTAGATCTACCATTTCATCAAAATATGTATTTTTGAATACCCTTTTCTATCTTTCACCTTTCATGTGAGGCATATTGGTACCTTAATAAGAACACTAAACATTGTTCTGTTTTTTGTTCTGTTTTGGTAACATAGTGTAAGATAGTGAGTGAGAGTGTTTTTTCTGAAAAGTTAAGAATCCAAAGCCATTGAATAATAGCTTTTTTGTTAAGGTAGCTTTTGAGAATGGAATTTATGTTATTACGGTTCACGTTTTGAAACAAAACACAATACAGTGAGTGAGAGGTTTTAAAAGGTGAATGAAAGAGAAAGAAGAAGGGTTAGTTCCTTTTTTGTTTGTTTTTTAATTTCTTTAAAAAAAAGTTATTTATCATATTATTATAAAGGAAGAGTGTTTGGCTTTAGCATGCAACTTGGCTCCTTGGAGCGTTTAAGAAAGAGAAGAATAACAACATTACCAAACAAACCATATAGAATAAACATTAATCATGCAACAAGATCATATGAAGAAGCAGAAGCAGAAGCAGCTTCTCAATGAAGAATCTAAGAAGAAGGAGCGTCACATTGTCACGTGGACTCAAGAGGTATTTCTTATCTTATCTTATCATATAATATAATTAATTGATTTTCTTATTCTTATATATATATTCTTTTACTTGTTATTATTATTTTGTTCTTTGAAGTAATGTTTCATTCTCATGTGTGTTATGTTCTTTGAGTTGCAGGAGGATGATATATTGAGGGATCAAATTGGAATCCATGGAACTGAAAAGTACTAATAAACCCTTTTTGATATTGTTACTACTAGTTTTTATGATTATCATTCTGTTTGGATTGACTTATTTTTGAGCTAATGAAAAAATAGTTTATGTAAATAAATAAGTTTTTATGTTAATTCATAAGTTTTCAGTAACGAAAATTGTATTTTCATAAGTTGTTTTTTTCATAAACTACTTTGATAAGCTTATTTATTTGCATAAGCTCAAAAATAATTCAATCCAAATGAGCTGTATGTAAGACTAAAGGGATTTTGATTTCAATAATTCAATGCAGTTGGGCAATAATTGCTTCTAAATTCAAGGACAAGACTACAAGACAGTGTAGAAGAAGGTGAAGTTTTTGTATTATAGCTTGGATCATGAAGACTTTGATGGCTTCTTTTTTATTGTTATTGTTATTTCTCAATCTGATTTTAAGTGACTTATATCAGATGGTACACTTACTTGAATTCTGATTTCAAGAAAGGAGGATGGTCACCAGAGGAAGACATGCTCTTATGTGAGGTAAACTTCACTCCCTATGCTTATTTTGGCCTTAACACTGTATCCGGTAATCTGGAGTTTGATCAGAAGATAAGTAAAGCCTAGTTTCAGGCACCAAAGCTCATTAACCACTTGAAGTTGGAGTTTAACAACTTGATGTTGGAACTCGGTTACTCTCGATTGATTTGACGCTAAAGTTCATTAACCACTTGATGTTGGAGTTTAACAAGCTTATTTTATAATAGTGGCCTATATAAAATTTAAATATGAACTTCATCTTTTGTTTTTTTGTTTTTCTTTCTGTTTTTTCCCTTGGTGAGGGTAGGTTTCAATCCATTTATGTATTTGGTGTGTGGGGTTCTGTGGTGACAAAACATGTCATAATCAATTATACACCACTCAATTAACCCTATCTCGTGCAAAAGTGAAACTAAACATACACTTAAAGGGCTAGTACCGAAGAAAAGTCATTTGTTTTGCATCAAAATCTATCTTATAGTAAGATTTGGTTACAACCAAAACTAACAAAGATCTTCTATGTGTATAGTTTTCTGGTGACACCAAAACTAACATAATGTGATTTGTGAGCTAATTTCTTGCTATTATCTCTTTAGGCTCAAAAAATATTTGGAAATAGGTGGACAGAAATAGCAAAGGTGGTTTCAGGCAGGTAAAAAAAAAATCATTTTCTTCTTCATAAAATACTAAACAGACACTTTCTTTTCAACAGCTATTCTAATTGAAATGCTTTATTTGCTTTGTATGCAGAACGGATAACGCCGTGAAAAACCGTTTCTCCACATTGTGCAAAAAGAGAGCTAAATATGAAGCCTTAGCAAAAGAGAACAACATTTCATACACAAATTCAAATAACAAAAGGATTATTTTCCGAGATGAAGCGTCAGAATCTGCAGTAGATTTTAAGAAGATGAGGTATGTTAAGCTATAACAGATCAAAATATATAAATTCTATGAAGAAGTGTTAACATGTCAGCCATTTGCAATATAGGAGGTCACATATCCCGGATGATGCAGAAAAAATCAGCTTCGCAGACAGATCACATAAACAAAATGAAACTTCAAGAGCACCATTGGCAGTTTTAGCACAAAACTCTCATAATGCCAATAACTTGCCAGACCAGAATCATGTCTGCAATGTGAAGTTCAGTGGTTATGGTAAATCTCTATTGAAACATAATCCTTGCAGTTTTGAAACACGTATTAAGAGAGTGTTTCGTTTGTTTTCTATTTTAAACTTCAGTTGATAAGTGTTCCTTCACTAAAGATTAGGCAAAATACATTCTGCAATCGTTTAAGTTGTTTAATTGTACCAAATTTGGCCTTTAACTTTTTTTGGTCCCGCATAGGTTTTTTTACGTCTCATTACGTCAGTAGCATAACAGATACATATGTATTTTTGTAGCAGAATGTGTTGAAAAGGGTAACGGTGTGCACATTATAGAACTTGAAGGACCTATGTGGGACCAAAAACAATTAAAGGACTCATATGGTACAATTAAGAAACTTAAAGGACCGCAATGATGTATTTTGTCTAATTATTACAAAATGCCACAATATTTTCATTTTGTTAAGTATATTGTGAAACTAAAAACAGCATAATGAAAGTAAGCTGCTGAATGAAAGCAAGATGGTAATTTTTGTAACTTTTTTGGAAACACATCAACTGATTTATCATGCCTTTGCAGCTCAAAACAACAAGATTCAAGGAACATTCCTTAAAAAGGATGATCCGAAGATAAACGCGTTGATGCAACAAGCCGAGCTACTAACTTCACTAGCACTAAAAGTTGATGCAGAGAACATGGACCAAAGTCTTGAAAATGCATGGAAGGTGAGATTTGATTGAAATACATAAACCAAAGTATAGAATATATGTCAAGAAGTTCAACATCCAAAAAACTAAACCAACTTTTAATGTGTCAAGCCTATCTTTTCTGAAAATCATGAAAGTCATTGACATTTTTCAGATAAGTTCTAACATGTATATATTTATGCCAGATTCTTCAAGAGTTTATGAACCGAAACAAAGAATCAGATGTTTCTGGATATAAGATTCCAGATTTACAACTTGTAGATCTTAAAGATTTATTGGAAGACTTGAAGAATAATAGTGAAGAAATTCAGCCATGTTGGAGGTACTTTATGTTCATTGAAATTTGAAAATAGAAACTTTCATGAGGGATATGGAATAATCTAATAGCTTCTGAATGTATAACAGGTATATGGAATTCTATGAAGACTCTCCAGAAAGTTCTGAACACAGTACAGGATCAACTACTATGCCTCATTGTGCTGGTGAGAATTTAGAACACTCACTGCATCAAGATAGTGGAACTGAACTGAAGTCTATACAAATTGAACATCAAAAGGAAATTGGAGGATGTGATCAATTGATTCTTTCTAGTGCAACTTTGGATCAAGGTAACATTATCAAATCCAGTGATAAAGAATATCAATGTGTTAAAAACCACACCGAACCAACCAGTTGAATCGGAAACCAAACAGTTTTCCTGTCGGTTGATCTTGGTTGCATTGCATTCTGATTGAACCGGATTGAACTTCTTAAATTGCGGTTGGTTCAACTGTTTTCATATTTTACTTTTTAATACTGTTGAACAATTAACCTGAGGTCTCACCGGTTCGATCTTCTGTTCAGTTTTAAAATATTGATAAGTATATATAAATAACCAAATTTAAATGGTTAATTATTCTAAAACTCAATACATAGACCGAAAAATTTCCATTTCCACAAAAGATAAAATCTTTTATATGCTAATTTGCTAACATCTCAAATCTCAACGAATCAGAATTGCTAATTAGATATTTATCTTTTTGTAGCAGATATATTCGCATCTTGTGAAGAACAGATAGACAATGATGGCATTGTTTGTTCCTTGTCAAGTGCAGAGTTCAGTTCCCCTCTTCAAGTTACCCCTATGTTCAGATCCTTAGCTGCAGGAATTCCAAGTCCACAATTTTCAGAAAGTGTAAGTTACATAAGCACCTTGGAGATCGAATAACTAAAATTCAACGGTGAAATTATAGCAGTAATAATGATAAATATTCTGATTATGATAGTAATAATATGACAAATTGGGGATATAACCAAAGCTATCTAGCATAAAAGTTGCAACAGCGGTAGTACTTTTAGTAGTTCTCAACATTTATATGACATCAACCAATGTTGTCAAGTAGTAGCGTTATAGAACAGCGGATGTTTAAAAGATCACTATTATTCCGTGATACGCTATTTAGGACAAAGTATTGTTAAATAGTGGCGCTATACCACTGTAGCATAGTGGAATTTGAACAAACTGCTCTTTTCCGCAATCGACAACATTGACATTAACCTTAATCCAGCATTCAGCAGCAAAACTTTCAAAATGTTTTGTTACTAGATCAACTTCAGTAGTTGTGGTGGAGATACTTCAGCAGTAGTTAGTGGTGAAAATAGTAATAATTTGGTAAATACTTGGTGCCTATGCATTGAGCTTAAGATTTCATCATAAAAATTACCGTGATTAACGTAATTGGCACGTTGGATTAGATTAGGGAATCAAGTTGATGCAGGTAAAATCTAGGTAGAATTTTATCCATAATTATTTCATCATAGACATGAGTTGGGACAGACAACACAGAAAGGTTTTATGATAAGAAATAACTTGTTAACAATACCACACATATATAGTATATCATGTAACTAAACAGGAATCAATTGAAAACAAGATAACAATTTTGTAATTAAAACTGAAAACATAAAACATTGAAACCAAACAGACCCTTAGTTTTATAAGGAAAATATACTGATTACTTCTAACATTCATGCAATGCAAATTTATGTCTTTTAAACAAGGTTAATTATATTTTCTTCTTTCCCTGACATTTCTTGTTTGTATTTTTTCAGGAAAGGAACTTCCTTATGAAAACACTTGGAATGGATTCTCCATCCCTCAACCCAATCGCAAACCCCTCACAACCGCCCCTCTGCAAAAGAGCCCTGCTACAAAGTTAACATGAATATTTCATTCATCCGAAGAAAAAAAAAGTTATTTATATCCTTTATCCTCACCGCGACCATCTCGCGTGTTAGTTCTTCTCATCCTGGTTTGAGAAAGATTGCAATTTTGTTCAGCCTAAAATTTTAATAGGCCTACCCCTCCTTTAGAATGTTAGGTACATTCTGAGGACCTTCAACATATTTAACAGTGTCTTTTTCCTCCCCTAGGAATATTACCTTTCAAGATACTTGCACCGAAGGTTAGCGTGCTTAGAGTATCATTCTTTGGTTTGTTTTCTTTGATATCGTTCTGGGTTTGTTTTTCTCCGATCCAGCATTTGGTATTGGTTTGTTTGTTTTTTTGTACAGAGCCTTCTGCGTGATACTAGTCGTCATCTTGAGTGTGTATACAATGGCACTTCGCCAATCGTACTACATATAATGAACAGAGAGACAATAGATAGAAGAGAGAAGAAATGGAGTGTAAAAAGATTAGCCAGTGGCAAATATGATGCCTATTTGTTTGTTTTTGGTGTGCATAGGTTATAGAATAAATAATTCTTTTCCTTTTTTGGTTCTTATGTATTGAAACATAATTATAATTGGAGTGGAAATGCATTTTGGCTTTGGTGTCCAGAATGCAGGTGTTGTTTCTCTTCTATCTAACCTGGATTTAACACATAACCATTTATCTATATTCTGTATAATTCTTCAAACAAAGCAGGGTTAAATATGTTTTTATTCCGTATAAAATACGCTCTTATCAAGTTTAGTCCATACAAAAAATTCTATTGATGTTTTAGCTTTCAATTCAGTTATTTTAATGAAAATATTCAGACTTGTCTCTGAAATCACAAAATTTGAGACTGAATTTGGATACAGTTTGTTTATGAACTAAACTTGATCATAGAGTACTTTATATTGCAGAAAATCTATGAAGCACAGACACTCCTCGAATTAGGCGTGTCCTGTGTCGGACATGTGTCGTGTCCTGTGTCGGACATGTGTCGTGTCCAACACCGACACATATAATTACACTAGATTATGTGATTTTCTCAAATTATTGTGCTTCATAGCAGAAAATAAAAACATATTTAACCCAACAAAAGAAAAGAAAAGTATGAGCAAGGTGTTCTCAGCAGGGAAATGAACAGGCATGAACACATACTTCTCAGAATATGAAAGTAAAGTTTCAAGAGAAATGTAAAAGAGAAAATTTCTAAATAACATCACTCACAACTACAGAAAGGAAAAAAAAAACACCAACCAATTTTGTTGCAAGTATGGAACTCATTCAAAATGACCAAAGACACATCTTTCAACAATATGAACTTCATTTTCATACCAGAAAGCAAAAAAAGCTGACAAGAAATATGAAGAATGCAGAAATTTGTGTGTAACAAACCTCATAATCTGATCTGGCAGAAGCATGCATGGAAACATTCCTCACTCTTTTACTTCCCTCTGCTCTTAGGCACACAGTTATTTTGGACTGTGCTTTGCAGAAGAACAATTGTGAAGGATCTGCATTGTTTAGTAGGATGATTAGTTCATAGATGGTGGTTGTGGTGGAAGACAGGAGACATAGATAATAATGACTATGGCAAAAGCAATTAGTAAAAAGAGGGAGGGAACTTCCTACAAAATAAAGCACATTAGTTAGCTGTTAACTTTCTTAATGGAATATACACATTGACTAATATGACCTCCCTTTCCACTGATTTGAGTAGTAAGTCTTACCTAAATAAAATAAGCTGGTCAAACCTCAATAGGGTTTTTATTGGAAGTAATTAAAACTAAATCTAAAATGATTAATGCTGTTTAGTTATTTATGTATCTTTCTCTTGGCAATATACAGTGAAAGTGTTCTAATAGCTATAGCTTTAAAATTAGCATAAAGTACAATTCTCTCCCAACAATAGACATGTCCCCCACCCTTATAAAGTTAGTTTGTTCATGGAGATCCAACCACACAGATTTCATCTAACCATAAAATCTTTTTTTCCCCTTGCTTTTTTTCTTCCTCAACTTACTGTCAAACAAACTTTTATCTTGAGACATCAAAGAAGTTGTTCAAATTGCAAATCTCAAACAAAAACTATAGGTTTACAAAATTTCAAATACTTTATTAGTTTCTATTGTTTTAGAAAAAAATAAACAAAGTTCTTCACCTTAACTTGTAAGCTTTATTGAGAGCAAATAAACAGAACAAAGTATCAAAACAAAATCTGATAGCAAACTAGTGCAAACAATTTTATAAATCTACTTTTAATGCTTAGCTCACTGCTTAGGCTACCTTTGGAACTCATACAATATTCCTTTTTTGGAACTCATACATACAATATTCCTATAATCTAAATAAACGACAGAAGATGATATAGTCTGAAAATCATGTTTACATAGAGTATAGCTTTGTCTTAGTATGTTTATGCTATAACATTACAACTAGCTATTATTACAAAGCACATGCAACTAAAAATTAGCACAATGAATAAGATATTGGGGTTTAACCATTTCACTTTTCACTTCTCAACAGGGATCTATCCAATTACAATTACTAATATTCCTTTGTATATAAACCTAAATTTGGTTCATTGAACCTTCAAGGCTTAAGTGATAAAACAAGGGTTGAAGGGTAAACTAGCTAAAATAGAATTGATGTTGGACTTCAAAATTTCTGCAGGGCTTTTCACGTTGCTTTTTTCTTCTTCTGCAGTCTCTGCAACTTCTGCCACTTGAGGTAGATCTGGTATGATAATCCAGAGAATACCATAGTAACACACCCCCATTGCTTTGTTGAAAGGGGATTCCCACTCAATAGTGAAGATACCACGATGCTTACAAATTTGCGAGTGGTAGTGATGGTAGTGTTAGCTAAAGAGCCAAACCGGCTTATGGTCAAAAAGATAAAGTTCTGTCCCACGGCACCACAACAGCAATACAGTAAAATATCCCATGCTGCTTCTGGATGCTGTTTGCAAAAGTTAACTGCCTCATATCCACTACCACTTGGCCATGCAAACATGTAAATCATATTGTATATGGTTCCCCATAAATTCATGCCCAACATAATACCCCAAGCACTTGTTTTTGGGTACCTGAGAAAGACAGAGCAATAGTTTGAAAAGAGTAAACATTAAGATCAATGAATCTTTATTCAGGCTGTTCCAGGAATCATTTGTCACAAAGATAACAATATAGAGATTTGAGAAAGCTACATTCAAACACCTATGAAACGGAAACTCAAACAAGTGACATGTGATTGTAACAAGGCAAAGTGATTTTTCCTACAAGCAAAAATTCACAAGGGAGAGGGAAACATGATAAAGCATCTTTAGTATTGTTTGTGACTTAGTGATCAAATTATCCATGAAATTTTACTGTCCCTTTGTAAAATTATAACAAACATTCGTAAAGGGCCAATATCAACAGTCAGTAACCTTACTGAGAAAGCCTGAAATTGTAAGCCAGTAGATTTGGGTTTTGCAATTTTAGCTGCCAATATTTAACTCATCACCGAAAAATGCACCTAATGACTATAGAATAACTAATAACAACAGCAGTACATTTTTCAGAGCTGGATTAAAAGACAGCACCTTAAACAAAAACAAAATTCCCAAATACTGTCGGTTCAGAAATTATTCAGATTAGGTGCTCTTCATTTATACTGCACATAGATTAGAACTTCCATGGAATTATAGTTTCTTATCTGGCATGCGATAACGAAGAAAGGAGTAAAAAGCAAGGAAATCAAGTAAGCACATCAGCATAGGTTTTGTAGTTTACTTGCAAACTAGAAATGATATATGCCAAAATCAAAAGGGAGGAGAGCTTCTATTGTATTACCTTGCTTTTAGGGAATCCTGGGTTGCATTAGTAAATCCATCAAAAGCAAGGTTCAAGAAACATAGCCCATATCCAAGGGGAGCATTTGGATGTGCCAGCTTGCTGATAGTCTTTGAGCTAGTCTGTAATGCATAAATAAATAAAATAAATATGAGCAACATTCGAAGACCATGAAAATTTAGACAAGAGTACAAGACAGGTGAGGTCTGTTATCCTGAGAAATTCCTAACCTTTAGAAGTGCAAATGATGAAACACCTCCAGCAACAAGGAAGGTACAAAGGTATTCTGGAATGGTGTATCTTATACCGTATACAAGTGAACCCATCAGCATAACTGCATTGAAGTGAATCATTTGTTAGACATTTAAGATTTGTTCACATAGTCTGATGATGAGTTTAAATATTTAATACAACTTTTCTATTATCATTTTCTACCAAATGTTTATACATAATAACCGGCCATAAGCTCCTCCATTTAAGACACCCAAAAACCTAAATAATTCAATTATTTTCAACCCACCCGAATGTGGAGAGGAAGAAAAGGGTGCATCCTAACTAAGTAAGAAAAATAAGACACAAATCAAGATGTGTTATCAAGTCAAAAGGAATATAACATTCACCCAAAAGTGCAAGAACTACAGAAGTCTCAAAGAACACAGCCATAAAACTAGCCAATTTTGTTTAAATTCTAAAGTTCTACTTCCGTTGGATTATTAAAATCAAGAAAATGAAATTCATCTACAAGTTTACCCCAAATCCCCCTTAACTCAAAGTATAGGAATAACAATATTGAAGTGTTGAAGCATAGAAAATAACTATTAATTCAATGATAAATGCAAGACAACTACGTAAATTAAATGAAACCTCGGCAAATTGTCAATTGTATCAAATTATTATAAGATGCAAGCTTTTTTTGAGCATCAAGCACAATGTACCTGGAATCATTTTTGAGGACTTCGCCAGCACCTGCATGTAGTAAAAAGAACACCCTTTTAGAAAACCTCACAGTCCTATGCTAAAGACATTTGAACAATAAGACACAAAAATGCTATGGCATGCGGGATGAACAAGTTGCTTCATCCTGCACACATTGTGTGGCAGGCCACATACTCACATCAACTTTAAGCACTTTACCACGTTCCTACTCCAATAGTGAAACCATTTATAGACTCAAATGACTCCCACATTTTACCTTAAACCTTTATACTTTTTATTCATTTTTATTTGTTTTAACTTGAGCATTTATAATGAAGGAACCATTCCTTATAGAGGAACAGACCTTACCAGCATGGTAGTCAAGATCCCAATCTAGCACCTACGATCTTGCAAGGTATCACCGTGTTCATCCTAATGGAAAATTCCAATTTGCCATTCACAGGTGAGATCGCTGGAATCGCAGGTGAGATCTACGATCCTGATAGGATTCCACTGGTTTCAAAAATTTAGGGTTTTGGTCGGCCGGGTCATGCGGCTCGGTTACTGAAAAAACTAAAAAAACACGTTTCAGAACCCAATTTTCTGCGATTTAATTGCTGTTAATTGCAATAAATGCCTTTCTGTTCCCACTAATCATGATTAACTGTTGTATCCTTACCAAGACAATGATTCACTATGCACATTCATTCAACAGGTCAGGTTCTTGTTCCCCTCCTCCACTAATCACGATTAAAGTATGTTGCTTTATGTACATATGTATGAATATATATAATCCCAAGTTTGGTAGGATCTCACGATCCGTGTTACAATCTCACGATTTACAATCTTGTGACCTGATCCCGCTTAGGATGTAGACTCTGACTACCTGGCTAACCAGGGTTTAAATATAGCTCCACAACCACGGTATGGAACTGTGAGAAAACTGTTTATGTTACCTAAACCACAAGCGACTGCGATTGACATTGCATCGCTCACATTTGACCTTGATTCTACGTAATATATCAAGGATCACAACAAGACCTATATAAAATCTGGGTCCATACATGTGACAGCGTCAACATCAATGTTGAAACCAAGCAATGACCAATTTTTTAGCTCTAATGACTCAATAAGGCACTCCTACTAGAGATGCATTTCTTTATCTGTTTTGTTTTCCATTTTTATTATAATCCCATACCATAGTTTGACAATACTTTACTTTACAACACAATACAATTTAAGTTATAACATTTTACCTGAGCAGGGTAACTAATATACTTCAAAGCTTCAATTCCCATAGCAGGACCAATAGTATTAGTAATTCCAGCACTCCAATAAGACCACCATGGAGCACCACCAGTATTTCCACCACCCCATATCTTTATCACTACACAAACAATAAAAATCCCAAAAAATCAAAATTACACCAACTTTACACATTAACTATGAATCACGGACACGACACTAACATGTCAACACCAGTAATAAGCTGATAAAAAGACATAATTAAATGTAACCACATGTGTTGAACATTGACACGTGCCGGACACCAGACACATCTTTGATCAGAAGTTACAGCGATAATTAATACAATGATACATCGATACCCACATTCTGCACACCCGCGTGACACGTGGTTAATCAAGTTAAAAAATATCTAACTAAAATGAATTAACTATCTACTCAAATGAATTAACAATAATTTCGCAGATAATTAACCATGTACAACACCTAGTTAATCCGGTTTACAAATGTGACCGTGAATTGAATTAACTAAGTGTACCGACACTTCTAATTGAAGGCGCGTCAGGTGTCTAACATGCGATTAAATTCAATATTTTGTCATTTTCACATATGATTACCAGTGTCAACGTGTCAATGCCGTGTCCGTGTCAGTGCTTATATGAAAAAGAATCTTACTTATATATGACCAAATTAAACAAACCACGTTCTGCGCCAAGTTCAAAAACGCAAGATGCTCAAATCTCTCACCATCTTTACCAAATCGCTTCGTTGACCTGAAAACCAAATCACAAAAGAATTCAATAACCACTTACATTTGAAAATTCACAACAATTTTTCAATTCAATCGAAAGAAATGAAAATCTTACAGTGTTTCCTGAAGAATGCCTTGGTAAATATACGCCGACCAGATTCCGGCGACGCAGAAGGCGAGAACCAGGATGCGGCGGAGACCTCCGCCGTGAGCTTCCATTAAAGCGTGGTGTGAACCGGTTCGGTTTTTTGGGTTGTTGGGGTTTTTTTTGTGAACCGGAACGGTGTGAAGATCGGAGAGGTGAAGGTATGAAGTGCGGAAGTGTTCAGAAGGCGCCAAGTTGTTAAGTAATGTGGTGTTGTGACACGTGGAGTGTTTTGATTGGAGTGTGATACGCAATTGTGTTTTTTCATTGGATGTGGAAACGTATGCCTTGTTTTCACGTTTTCGGTCAATGGTCACACTTTCTAAATCTGTTCCTCTTTCAAATCCATGGATTATTCTTACGACCAAATACAAGTTTTTTACATACAAGTTTTTTATTATTTCAAAAGTAATAAAAAGTTAATTTTATATTTTATTTTTATGTGAGTGTGTCTAGACTTGTGTTTATAGTATTATGACTATGAAAGACTTGCTCCAAATTCATCTAATATCATTTTTTTTGAGTAAATCGGTTTTTTTGTCCTTTAATTTGGACACACAGGTTTTCATCTTCAAATTTTTTGAAATAGCTAGAACATCCCTAAATTTTACAAATGTCGATCAATCTTGTATCTCCATCAAATATCATCGTTAACAACGATGATGTGTGACATTAAGTGTTGACGTGAATTGTCAACTCAGATGCACATATTTAGGGACAATATTAATCGAAAATTATTAATTTCTCTTCAGGAAATGCATCCTTCCATAAAGGTCGCTCCAAAAACACTTAGGATTTGAAAACAAATTCTATCGCAAAAAGCTCCACGCAACGAGCACTCAGTTCGCACATCATACTTGAAAATAAAACAAACATTTTCGAGCAAAGCATGATAAAGGGATGAGTAAAATGAAACGCCATAAAACCAAAATATTAAGTTACATATTTTTGGGTGCTAACCACGAAGGGCGCACATTGTCTTTGGCACACAGGCCGGTCATAGCAAAAAATTGTTCAAACAAAACAATAAAAATTGCATGGTCGTATAGGCCGGAACGTCATCTTCATCACGGAGAGTCACAATCACCCCTCTTTCAACAAAATTCAGGAAATGCACTCCCTCGGTGCTCAGCTCAACTCCTGGATTCGTGATCTTCAGCTGATCGATAGCATTGTCAAAACTATGGCGGGCAGAGCCCACCAAACTTTTCTCTAACTCTGCAATCATGTCCGCAAGGCCACAACAACTTAAGTCGTGAAGGTCTTCATACTCGTTGGGCTGAGGACCAGTAGCATCGCGAAGCATAGCCTCAAGCTGCAGCTTCTCCTCAGCCAGTTTCCTCTGAGCTTCCTTCACCTAGGCTAAGATCCTGCGATCCTCGGCTGATCTCTTCTCGAGGGTGGCGAACTTGCTTTTGACATCGGCTAGCTCCTTATCAAGCTTCTCCTTCTTAGCCAGCACTTTGTCCCTCTCCTTCGCCACCGCATCTGTACGGACCATTCCTTCGGTTGAGGAATTGTTCAGGACCATGGCAATTTCAAGAGCTTTCATCGCGCCGATGGTCCCCTCAGTCATCACTTGGCTCCTACCAGCAACCCCTAAGTCATGTATCACCTTCAGCTCGGGGTCACTCAAAAGCATAGATGACTGAGGCCCGAACCTATCAGGCTTCGACCAAACATTGGGTAGCTCAAACAACTCCCCCTCTCCTAGCAGGATTACCACTCGAAGCCACCTGAACTTGCTTACCTTTAATCAAAGCAACCAGCTTTTTCCTTTTCTAAGGAACCTCCTCTTCCTCAATAGGATCATCTGTCACCTTCACCGGTAACCAAGCTTCCGTAGTTCGCTCCCTTCGAGCATCTCGCTTGCGGTCGCCGCTACCCTGACCATAAACCTTCTTGTTTGCCTTAAGAAGGAGTCAAAGCATATCCAGGCGCATGTTTGACATCTTCCCTGCAAAAGCAAAACAACGCATCAGTAGAAAGTAAAGATAGTAAGACAAAAACAAAGGAACAAATAAACGAGTCAACTACCAAGTAATTTCGCCGGACTAACGAAAAACACTAAGCTTCGGGTATCGATCGCTCGAGGAACAGTAACCAGATTTCCTAGCGAATCCTACTGACGGTTACCATCCTCATCGTTCACCTCAGCAGGATGGAAAGACTCCACAAATTTTCGGATCTTATCATACCCTAGTCTCTCTTGGCTCGACAAACGGGAATATTTACACTCGTACAATTTGGGCTCATATTTGAAGTGTTCCGGATACTAGAAAAAGTTGAAGCGAGGAATCCGGGTAGAGGCCATACCTCCTTTCACGTGAGGCCTCTCCACCGTCTTTAACACATTACTCAGAGCAACTTCGGTTCACGGTCGCACCAGGAAGAATCTTTCCTTAAAGTTGATCGCCCCTCCTTCGAAGTTTTCAAACAACCTCTTATCTTGGCGAAAGGTTATCCACTTTCACCCGCATTTTTTATATGTCTCCCTTCGAACCGAAAAGATACTAAAGAATAGATCTTTAGAAGGAGAGACGCGGATATTGGCATACCAAGTCAAAGGCTTTGACAAAAGGGTAAGTGTGTGGGTGGAACTGCGATGGACATAACTCCAACCACTGAAGCAAATTGACAAACAACAGCGAGAATGATAGCCTGAACCCCATCTCTTTGAAAACCGTCTCATACATGGGAATGCGATTAGCAGTATACTTTGAGCATATCTGGTCCGAGGTGTTCGGGAAATTCACTTCCCAGTCTTCTTTCCTTCCCACGGAAAGATGCGAAATTTTCGCCGCACCATTGAAGGAAAACAAGGATATCGCATCCAAAGGCTCTTTCCCAACCCAAGAAATGTCATGCAGAACGGCCTCGTTCCTATTAGGGTTACCTGCCATGGATCAAACCTGAAAGGAAAACACAGAAAGGGTGAATCCAAAACTATCAAACCCATTGTTCCTTTGCGCGTCAGATTTGTCATGACAACATGAAAACCTAGACCCTAAAACAAGGAGAATGGAGAAGGATCATGAAGATCCACCACCTGACGGTGACGAATTGAAACCCTAAAAAGGATACAACTTGTCACTGGTGGTTTCCCCCTCCAGAAAACTCAAAAACGCAACATTAAACAGGTTTAAAATCCTAACACTCCTCGCACGCGGTGGAAACCACCAAACAACGGTGGTAACCACCGCAACGGAGTAATCCAAAAAACATGCAAGATTACGGTTTTAAGCAAATACTATAGTGATCAAAGCAGTAAACAGAAGTGAAAATACAAAAAAACGACGAACCTGTGTTAAGAGTTTAGAGGATGAACTTGCTGATGAAGAGTTGAAGGACCAAAATGCACTGGAAACCTCAGGAATTCTGGAAACTTGAGTTGCTAAAAAAAACGGTGAAATGCAAAGTGTTCCAAACATGCGTTTGAAACATATTTATACTCCCTTCGCAACCTTTCAGAAAACAAGACGAACGCGATCTAGTACAGCCCTTCACATATGACTCTTCATCAATAAAGCGAAGCAACAATCCAAATCATCTCAATCAACGCATCCAACGGTTCTGATCAAATTATGTTGGTTCCCAAACGTTAAGATTAAATCAACGATTCTGATAACGTCTTGGAAACATAAACTAAGACGCCCTCAAGGTGCTAGGTACTCAAGCACCCTCATAGCCTTTACAAGTAGCAATTAGAAACCAAAGGTCATGTCCCCTTAGTCTTACCCTTGAGACATGAGCATTAATTACGGAATGGCAAATGACCAACTCTCTGACGAGGGAATCTTTCCTACTTCTGAACGACATGGGTGAACACGTCAATACCGAGCACACATTCTCGACAAGACCGCCTCGACATTAAATGGCGAAGACATGAGAAAGATCAGCGAGCATAGGCACGCGAGACATCGCTATTAACCCTAATGCCAATATAATCACAAATGCTAAGCATTGAGATACGCTCGACCACGCCGAACAAGAAGGTCGCTCATAACAAATTTCGAAGAGCGTTTCTCCGACCGAACCACCCGGTTCCGTCCCAGGCACATCCCAAAAATCCACGAAGACCTCCGCGGTCAGTTCCCCTGCCGCGACTTAAGTCATCACTCTTCCTCAAGAGCAACGACTTGGGGGCTACTGTTCTGGACCGGTCAAAGATCTGGGCTTAACTACTTAGGCTCATTAACAAATCATGCCCAAATGCTGCATTTGGCAATTTACTCGCAACACAGCCCTTCTCCGCGAGAGGGGAGGGGGGTGCTCAGAGCAACTGAGACTTGTTCAAACGAACAATAACGTCTTTTTCCCCACGTTTCCGTGAATATCTCACCGGCGGTTACACTTTACTGATTTCGTAACCGTCGGACACACTTGGGCCATTACAACGGCTCTGCATTCACCCACCTCTATAAATAAGAGGTTCCTCATAACCTCCAAGGTAGAATCTCTTCCACTCTCAAACCCCCATTTTGAACCACTACTGACTTGAGCGTCGAAGTGTCTACAGGTACACACCCCCCATTCGGTCCAATGCTCACCGGAATACATTCACCACCGTGTACCACCACCTTAAACAAAACACCGACAACCACCTTCTGATTAGGTACGATCAATAATAGTATTTTTTTTCTTCTTAAATATCACTTATGGATGATTTATCTTAGTAAGTATTTTGTTTGGTTGTAACTAAAGTATTTGTTATTTGATTCAAATTATTATTTTCATGTCATTGAAGTTTATTACATGAGTTTTTATTATGTTGTTTATTGTTCATTCTTTACGTAATTTTGGCCTATAGTCTTTGGTTTTTCGACTTCTTTTGTCATTTCATCATCTTACTCTATTCACAAAGAGATCTATAATAATAGGAGAAGTCTAAAAAAGCATGGTACACATTTGATGTAATTTATTTACGTATATCAAAAGTAAGTATTTATGTATCGTCTCCTCAGGGACTAGTGCGATATCTTGGATTGTTCGACGTCAATTACCATTTTAAGTTTGATAGATAATTTGTTTGTTTGTTTACAATCTAAATATCTACGTTATAAAATTAAGTATTGAGATTGATAGGGCGTAAAACTTGTTAGGATTAGGGTTCCTTAATCAAGCGTCACACGTAACCTAATGATCATGCATGGATTCTAGCTTTCATTCGATATTACCACGTATCCCTCGTCAATATTATTCGTGTCCAAATAATATGGTGACTTCAATTGTATCGTTTAATCGTCGATGTCTC
>Ga0228710_1004758_pt1 | contig 21357 bp, 12 predicted proteins | sample MedpolnodulmetaG_FD_177995 | JGI IMG/M metagenome (GOLD analysis project Ga0228710, IMG submission 177995) | Root nodule microbial communities from Medicago polymorpha collected in Santa Monica, California, United States - pink nodules | ecosystem: Host-associated > Plants > Roots > Nodule... | reverse complement strand
TGTTCTTCATCCATGATATTTGTAATTTATGAGTTTTTTGCGTTTTTTGTGTTGTTCATCTCTGGGTTTTGAGTTTCAAAAGGGGTTTCTACATGCATTTTTTTTTTTTCTTTTTTTAGTGGCCGGGGTTTGAACTCATACCTTACATGCTAAGCTCACAAGGATGGATGCATTTTGTTTGTGTTCACATGTATGGGACCAAATATGCATTGAATATTATTGTCTAGTTGTTTTATCATTTGTTTATCCAGGTGTGTGGCCCACTATATGCTTTTTGTTGTTGTTTTTTACAGGACTATTCATTTTTGGGACCCGCTCTTGTTGTTGGATTTAGGGTTTTGATGTGTTATGGGACTAAAATTGTAATATATGCTTTAGTGTTTTCACAAATGGTGTTTGATGTGGTTTTATCATCATAGGGTGAATTTGAGAAAGATTGGATTATGTTTTATAGGAGGAACTGAAACTACTTATTTCAACAAAAACTTTTATGAATCGTGCTTTTTTTCAAGCTATTGGTTACTTAAAAGACTGGAATATGACAAAAATTCAATTTGTATGTGGGGGGGAAATGGATGGCGTGGATGTTGGATACAAGGCAATGGTATTGGATAAACATGTTGTTGAGTTAGGTATGTTTACTATAAATAAGGTTGAATAAGCACACATATGGGTGGAGCATAATGTTGCTAACATGTTTGAGAAATTTGCTAAATCTGCATATATATAATGACATGAGTCCTGCTCATGTTGATTCTGATGGTAGTCAAGAATCAGTCACTAGAGTTTGTTTTGATGACAGTGAAGAGGAGAGGGCTGATCCAGCTGATGATGGATTTAGGATTGGTCATCTACCTCTTGAGGGTATAAAGATTATGATTGATGGAAAACAATATGGAGTTAACAGATGTGCAGTAAAGAAGATACCATATAGAAGGAATTTTAACAATTGTGAGACTAGTGTAGTTGGAGATGGATTTGTAGCAGATTATGAAAGTGGGGATTTGGGTAGTAGTAAGTAGTAACCATGATAATTCTGATAAGGAAGGTGGAGGCAACTTGCAATTGAACAAAGAGGATTTAAACTAGGAATTAATGGAGTTTAACTCACTTGATGATTTTAAGGATGCTATTAGAGAGTGGTATGTGATGAATGGCAAAGAGATTAAATTTGTGAAGAATGACTTATTGAGATTGAGGGTGTTTGCAAGGCTAATAGCTGTGATTTTATTGCATTTGTAAGTAAACTGCTGAGTGGAAAACACACACACAGATTGAAGACTTATAATAGGATCCACACATGCTAAAGTATTACATAATAGGTCAGCTACATCCAAGTGGGTAGCAAAAAATGTGGTCAATAAATTGAATTTTGGTGGGTGCTAAGGCAAGTGATATTATTAGTGATACGAGAAGGACTCATGCAGTAGGTGTCACATTTCTTCTAGCTTGGAAAGCAAGAGAGATGACAAAGGAGATCACTGAAGGAGGATGCAGCAAAACCACATCTACGCCATCCATTTTCCTCCACATACGAATTGATTTGTAACCAATAGCTTGAAAATAGTAGTTTAAGTTATAGAACATAATCCAATCTTTCACAAATTCACCCCATGATGAAAAACCACATTAAACACCATTGGGGTAAACAGTAATGCATATAAGTCCATTGGAGGGTTTCATAAGCTCATAAAAATGTGTCTTAATTTTTTAGTCCATTGCAGAAACTTGATGTGGCAAAAGGTAGCGTAGAAATTGTAAGTATCTTAAATGGGATACAATATCATAGAAACTAATCGATTAATATTTGAATTTAAGACAACACCATGTAAACTTCGCACCAATCATCAACTCTTTTTTCTACTATGATTTTCTTTTGTGAATCGAATATCATCTGCATACAACTACAAAGATTAATTTCTCGAGTTGGTTGAGACTATATATTAGGTGGCAAAACTCCCACACAAGAGAATTACATTGTTGCATTCATATAGTTGGATTCAAACATATATCATCAAGAGATCTCTTACATTATTGTTTACACTATGCATGCAATACTTATCATTGATTTATTCTTTAACTATTTTTTTAATCAAGTATCGTTAACACGCAACTGTGAAGACTAATATCTCAAGTCTAGTGTGGCCTAAATGAGCGGCAAACTCTTCTTTAAAGGTGGTGTATTATTCTTTAATATTTGATATTTACTCATTTTAAGCTCTAAATTGATAATCTTTCACATTAGAAGTTTTATATTAACTTTTTAAAAAATAAAAATGAATGATTCAAATTAAAAACTTATAAAACATGTATTTAGGCTAATCATTTTTGAAAAATAAAATGTATATAAGAGACAATATTTGAAAAAGTTGTCCTAAAATTCAGAAAGTTGAATATATAATGATGAAAAGGATGTTGAGTACACTCATAAATAACAATAAAAAAATAGAAGACAAAATGCTATCTAGAAATTGATTGAAAAACTAAACATTGAGAGGCACCTCTTCAAGATAGTCCTCTCTTGCATTTTTTACCAGCATTAGGGATAAAGTCGCTTAATGGTTTGTTTTTGGTTGCTGGACTGACACTATGTTCTTATAGTAATTCTTTTGGCACATCTTGTGTTCGAGGAGTTGCTTTTTGTGGTTAATATATATTCCATTTTTTATTGTTCAAAAAAAATTATATTTTGAAAATAATCATGAGTTTTAAAAAATTTATTTTATTAACTTTCTTATATATGTATATAAAAATTTGTTTTCGCGTACAGAAAAAAAATAAAATCCACAACATATGTGATTAAAATATTTAATATTTTTCTATATATAAGAAAAAAAATATTCAATATTATATTAATAATGATAATTTTCATTTATTATCCTTAAACACTTAACAATATTAACAATTTAATTATTTTTTATATGATCACCGCAATGTTATGCGACCCGTGCGTAAGCACGGGTCTATTACTAGTTTCAACAAAAAAAATGATCAATTAGCTATTAATAATAAGAAAAAGCAATGTATCATGATATAAATATTATAAAATATTTTATTCTCGTCTCAGATTAATCTCTTAATCTCACTGATTTACGTATAAAATAATTAATAAAATTACTACATTAATGTTGATATTTTTAAAATAATCATTAGTTTTGAAAATCTAAAAAACAAAACTTTCTCATATATGTAAACATAAAGTGTAATGCAAATATTTAAGGTATTTTGTATATAAAAGAAAATATTCAACAGAAACACTACATTAATATTGATATTTGAAAATAGTCACGAATTTTTTAAATTTTATTATATCAACTATCGTTTATCAGTACATAAAATTTGCCTTCTGCATATATAAACGTATAAAATCCTCAATGAGTACGGAACAAATATTTAACGGTATTTTAAGTATAAAATAAAAAGGTGTTTAACAGAAACACAGATTAGTGTTGATATTTTAAAAATAGTCACGGGCTTTCAAAGTTTTATCATATCGATTTTTTCAAATATGTAACATAAAAATTTGTTTCTACATATATAAGCACAAAATCTGCAACGGGTGCGGTGCAAACATTGAACGGTGTTTTGCATATAAAATAAAAAGTTATTTGATAGAAACACTATATTAATTTTGATATTTTAAAAATAGCCATGAATTTTCAAAATGTTATCATATCGTCTTTCTCATATGTACTCAATTTTTTTTTCCGCATATATAAGCAAATCAAATCCACATATCGAACGTGATTCAAATAATCTTGTGGTTGATCAATGAAAAAGAAGTAATCTTTTATATATCCATTTTATTACATCAAAGTTTCAAAATTAAATCAGCTTGACACAAACAGGGAGTGATCTTTTAATTTTGGAAAAATCACCGATATGTGTGTATAGAGACCCACACAAAAGTCATTTAATATTTTTTTATATGTTTTCCTTTTCAAATATTATTATTTATATTCAAACTATTTATTGGTTTTTGAATTTTCTTCTTCATTAAATTTAATTCAACATAAATTTGGTCAAATTTATTATATAATTAATTTTTAACTAATAAATTGATATAGAGTTTTTTAATTATTTATTTTAATCAAGTTATATCTATATAAGAAAATACATTTGAATTTTCTTCTTCATTAAATTTAATTCAACATAAATTTGGTCAAATTCCCTACAAAAGAATTCAACATAAATTTGGTCAAATTAATTATATAATTAATTTTTAAATGATAAAATGATATAGAATTGTTTTTAATTATTTATTTCAATCAAAATTTTATATCTATGAGAAAATACATTTTATTCTCACATGTACTATTTTTGTTCCTTCTGAACGATTTATATTTCAATTAGCGGATAATTTATAGCTGATGACTGATAGTTGATAAACTAATAAAAGTGTCTGATAAAATTAGCGGTTAATTATTTGATAAATGTAAAATTACATGAAATGATATTCTTAATCTATTATAAGATCTATATCAATTAATATTTAAGACTTTTGAAATTTAATAATTTAAATTTATTAATTAATATATCTTCTATAAATTATTATTATTAAATAAACTTTTATTCACTAAAATTTTGTTTTAAATTTATTTCATCCCCATATTTATACTTTAGAAAATATGTTCAACACTATACAATACATACATGTAAATTTTGTAACATTAGTATGAAAAAAACCGCAACAAATCACATAAAACTGTAACATTAGTAAGACTTTTGACCTTTTGAGGTGGGTTGGTTTCAAAACTCGAAAGGGTGTGGTTCTGTTAAACCCAAAAGGGTGTGGTTCTGTCAAACCTGAAAAGGTCTGGTTACTAACGTATTTGACTCATCCTTCGATCTGAGTTTTTATGCGTATGTTTGAAACTATTGTGTTTGGTGGCTTGACTTGACTCTCTAATTTTTCCAGATTTGTTGAGATCTGCAGGTTTTCAAGTCGTCATGGACGCCTTCACTATGGTACTTAGTGCTCGAAAGAGCTTCTACACTTGCTACTTGGTTCAGGGAGTTGTTGACACTTGGATTTTGTTACCGTGTTGACGGTCGATCCATTCGCCGAAATTATACCCTAATTGATCTTTTCAGATGTTTACTTTTCTTTTTTTTTTGTAATCTAGTTTCGCTCTCGTACGCGGGTTCGCTTGGTTGCGCCTGTGTCTAGTGAATTTTTGTTAAGATAGATTAGGGTTGATCCACTAGGTTTGTTGTATCCCCTTTTGAATTTTACCTGGGTTAGGTCTAATGTCCACCAATCTTTGTATCTCTTTCGTTTTATTTTATATATTCATCCTTTTGCTTAACAAAAAATCACATAAAAATCGTAATAATAAGAACCTTATGTTTATTCTCGTAAAAAAAAAACACATTGATGTTTATAAGAAGCTGGTGTTTATGTAATGAAAGGAGAAGGATGGTAGTGTTGTAATACGAGAAATTATAACAAGCTGATGTTTTGTTTCCTTGCATTTAAAATATAATTATTTTACTTCAATTATAATAACAAATTATAAAGGATAAAGATGTGTTGTAGTAAAAATAGAACAAGTTATAAGTTATAAGCTTAAAGCTACTTAAAAAACGTCTAAAAAATAAGTTATAAGTTCGTGTAGAAAAGACCGTTACCAAATAGATTTTTTATGTCATACGAGCTTATAAGCTTTAAGCTATAAGCTTGTTTACTGACCTTACCAAATAGTGCCTTAGACAACTAAAATTTATTCATTATATATTCTATTTATATTATAAATTGCGAATTTTTCCTTTCATTTTTTATGAGAGATACATATTTTTAATAAGTATTTCGCATAACACGAACACTAATCTTATAAATATGTCTAATCATAGGAGAAATACACATCTTAATTTATTTTATTTATGCTCCCTACACATCTTGAAATCAATATATTGAAATCCAAGTTTTTATAGCTTATTTAGTGACGCAACAACGATTGTTACAACGATTGTTACAACAACATATCGAGGGCCCCGACCATTGTCCTTCATGTGAGATTGATATCGAAGATGCTTACCATTTCTTTTTTTGGGTGTGAACTTTCCAAAACTCCTGGAGTAGTACAAAATTAGGTTCGATTGTGCATGGTCGTCATGTAGGGTTTCATAGTGCTGCAAACATCATTCATAACATCTATGGAGAAGAAGACCGAACTACTACAAGTCACAATGCCGTGTTTTTTTAGCATAGGGGAATCATTGTTGCGACATACTGCTTTTGAGTCAACATTGGACAGTGTATTCCATCACAAACTAGTTGGCGATGAGCGATATTGACAATAATTGAGAGCGAAGCAATTTCATTACAATTGATGGTGCATTCAATCGTTCGAAGAAGTCTTGATCACTTGCGTGTCTTTCAATTTAACATCATTATTTCTAATATTGTTGCTATATTGTCAATTTATTTTACCTTTGAAGTTAAATTTACAATGCAACAAACAAATATGATTGTCCATACATACCCTGCAGCCATTTCACATACAAGTCACCATAGTTTTGAGAATATATTCTTCTTAGTATAAAATTTACGTTGATTAATTGATATGAACTACTACTAAGCATGTATTTACTTTGGGGTTGGAATTCCATGTTAAGCCAAAATCACGACAATATTTCACGTTTGCGATGAAACTATGAATACCAACTTTTTAAAAACGCGTTGAACTTGCATAAGAACGCGAGAGTATATCACCAAACGCCAATTCAACGAAGCCATAAATAAGTTTGCTTTTATTAAAGAAAAAACTCAAAAAATAAAATATCATAATCTCTCCCAATCCCATGTATTCCATCATTCATCTCCACAAGCTAAATGAAATCTAGCCAACCATGTGCACAAAAATCAAGAGCAGATCTATCTCCACGTCATCCAAATTATCCGGTACGAAACACACACCAGATAGATATTTTCTCACCCTGTCACCATTAACGGATAATCATTTAATTCCTCTGTCGCTTTCACTTAACTTTTTCATTTTCGTACACACAACACTTAACTCATTTTCAAACGAAACCTCTCGAATATCACTTCGCAACTATATATAACTTCCTCTCATAATCGCTTATTCTTCGATCAACATTTCTAAATCAGAAAAAGCGCGTTTCCGTTGAAAAGTGCGTTTCCTTGAAGATTGGAGATTCGAAATTAGAACAACAATCGCTCGCTGATTACGTCGTCGTGAAGAGTTGAAAGTTCGTTGTTGTTCTGTTACAATTCAATTTAATTTCCGTTTCTTCGTTTTTACTCTTTCTTGATTTGGATTGTGAAATTGTTTGATATTGGTTGAGTGCGTGCGATTGTTATATCATCATTGCGTTTTCTGTGAGTTTCAGCTTCTTTGGATTCGGTTCTGTTGTGTTAGGTAATGTAGCTTGGTTTTATTATTAACATTATTATTATGATTTAGATTATTTAGATTAGAAACTGTTTTTGGTTGAGTTTTGATTGAATTTTTGCATATTCTGATGTGTTGATGTTGTTCTTTGTGAATTCTGTGCAATTTGAAATTTACCTGTTTGTTGAGGTTTTTGTTTTTTAGTTTTGTTTGTTGTGGTTTTTGTTTGTTTTACTCGTGTTTCCTTCATATCAAGTTATGTTTAGGAGGTGTTTGAGGGTGTTTACTATAAAGCACTGACACAAACACCAGACACGGCACCGAAACATGTCGTGTTGGACACGTGAAACACCTTTGATCAGATGTGTCGATGATACATAACACAATTCATTGCTATAAGGGTATCAAGAGGTCTTGGTTTAGAGGCCAGGAGTTTTTGTCTTTTAGTAGTGATCATGGTGTTTTTGATTAGCTTGTATTGAAAATTGAAATAAAAGTTCTGTTTGGAAAAGAAGAACTAAGGTTAAGCAATTAATTATGACCCAGATGGGATAAAAAACTTAATTAAGCCCTTACCATGATAAGCGGTTATCTTATAAAGTACAAGTTATTTCTATAATATAACAAAAGATGATATACAGTTGAACTGTTTTGATATAAGTTATAAGTCGTTTTAGAACCTATCTAGAAGAGCTTATAGACATAAGTTATTTTCATTAGCTCTTGTAAATAGTCTCACAAGTGTTTGGGAAAGCTTAAGTAAGCTAGTTCAACTGGTTTAACCCAGTTGAATCATATTGAACTCATGGTTTTAAAATGTTGCGGAGTTGAATTATATTGAACTCATGCTTTTAAATTGTTGCGGTTTAGAGTCCATAATTGTGATACGAAGACAACGAAAACCTTAATGTCTCACAGTCATTGCGGTTTTTGCAAGAATTCTGTCAAGCTATGACTCAAAATTCTAGACCTGGTCCTGTTCCTATCACAGGCCTCTAGTGGTTTGTGTTGTAAAGTAATTGCTTATTTGTACACAATTTTTCCAGTTACATGATGAATAACCTTAGGGAGAAAATATTAATTGATATGTGAGAGCAAATTTTTAGGAGACTCAAGGGAGATTAATGATTATATCAGTTTAGGTTATAGGTAGAGAAGTCTTTCACAGGGCATCCGAAGTGGTACTACCCAGTTGTAGAATGCTTATGCTGCAGAGATATGAGTCTGTAATTTTTGGAGGGAAGCATGACCAAACAAGCACCAGCAATTTTGTTTCAGATTTTGATCCATCTCCAACCGCAGGAAGCAAAAAAAAAATCCTCCTTTTAATGCCTTCCCCATCTGTATTTCTGCTGTTGCATCAAAAAGAATCTCAACAACATAGACAGCTATGTTTTTTGTCCTTGCTGTCTTATTTCGTCAAGCTTGGACTAAGAGTTTGAAGCCAATTTTGAAGTTGTTGGAGCTTCATATGGGTGGGATATCTTTTTTTGCATAATTCATAGAAACTATCCATTTTTTTTGTCGGACAGCAAGAGGAATGGCTTTGATGCTAGTTTGGATCGCATATAATTATTCTCTAGTCTCTTGTATACACGCCGGTTTTTGCTTCCTGCTTCCAACAGTCGTTTTTTCTACATTGGAAGACAACCCTACTGCAAACCTTCTATGACATAAGGATTCTTTTAACCTAGTCCCCGAAGTAGTGTGAATGTTCAATTTGTTAGTGAACACAGTTCACTTTGAAGTGACTTAGCTATTAATAAGAAAAGTGTTAATAGTGTCCCAAGCGATTTTACCATGGTGCAGACTATATGGAGTGTTAATATATATGCTTTTGGTAAGTTTCGGTCTCTGGAGGAATCAACGCTGAACTGCATTTTAAGGTAGGTTCGCCCTTTGTGGATAATAAAATAAACACAAATACTATGTTTTGTTATCTGAGATGCATTTGATTGAGTGATTTATTGCTTTCAAAATAGGTTGAAGTTTCTATTGGTTTGGTCCACTATAGTTGGATTTTGTTCTGGGAGTTCTTCAAGGAATCAAGTGGTCGTTCAATGCTAATTGTATTTACTGCCGAAGGCTGTGAAAAACCCCACTGCTACATTGTAATATGTGGAATTCTTGTATGTACACTTGTCTTGTTGTGTTCCTCTCTTGGGGTAGTGGTGATCGGAGCCTCATAATACGATTTTGTGTTGCTGATTACAATTGGCCTGCGGCAGTATGCAAGAAATCAACAATGCGTTTGGTGTTTACCTGGCTTGATGGGGTGACTAAATATGACTTGTAGAAGTTTTAGGATTATTTCTAAATTTGTTCATACATGCAGGTCCTTAAGCTTACTGCCTATTTCTAGATCTAGTTCATAATCTTATTTGAGGATAGCTTGTATCATGGGCGAGGTGGCAGTGTTGCATTCTGAGCCCCTGCAATTTGAATGCAATGACAAGAAGCATATGACCGAAGAAGGCGTTTATCCTCCAAAATCAAATCCGGAATCCTTGCCTGGAGAAGAATCAAGTACATATGATTTGCAGGAGAAGGGATATATGGAACATGGGTAATTTCTTGTTCATATGCTCTTTTCTGCTTTTCAAATTTTTGCATTTCTTGCTCTCTTTTTTCCATAAAATTAGACTTTATTTGCAGATGCCAACACTACCGGAGAAGATGCCGAATCAGGGCCCCCTGTTGCAATGAGATTTTTGATTGCCGCCATTGTCACAATGAAGCAAAAGTGAGTAAATGCCTAATATATTTTTTATAATAATATGTTGCATATTTTAAATCTATGATTGTTGCTTAAATGACATGGTTACATCTTATTTCATATTTATATATAGCCAATCCTTTCCTCAATTGTCACCGTCATTCATTGGTTTTATGTGGCATAGACGGTATGTATATGAACACACCTGTGTTTTCAATCGCAGAGAGAGAAATGAGATCTATGAAATCTAATATTTGAAATAAAAACTATGTGAGTATCATAAAATGAAGTTGGCATATGCATGCATGTGTGGACTAACTGATGATTCAAGAAAAAAACATAAATGACACTCCTTTCATCTAAAAAAATATAAATGACTCTGTATACATCATTAAATAAATATATATTATCAGTCAGTTCAACAACTATAAATGGATGAACATTTAAAGAGAATTAGAATCAGTAATTAAACTGTTAAAATTAACCAAGTTATAAGATGTAACCACATAAATATACAGTTATAAGATGTAAGCACATAATATATGGCATAGGTATTGTGTTAAATTACAAGAAAAGGATAATTAGTTGCCATGTATACAAGTCTTGAACTAGTATGCTACTAATTCACCTACTAATTAGAACTAATTCTTGTTGTTATATGAGTCAGAAGATGAAGTATATGTATATTGTTAGCCAAATAAATTGTGAATAATCTCGTGAATTATATTTATGTATATGTATGAATGAAGTGTTGTATATGTATCAGTTTACGGAATATCTTAAACTATTATGCTAAACACATCCACGCTCTCGTTACCAACTCATGTGAGAATGAAACGGAAATATTGAAGAAAAAAAATTATATGTAAAAAAATATATGTTGATAATAAACATTAATTAACCATAAAAATTTATTCATGTAAAGAAATAAACAATAATAAATATAAGAGGCATCTAAGTTTGAATAAAAATCTCTATCAGTTTTTTCTTTTTTAATACAATTTAATATATTGAATGTTTTTTATGATAATTATTTAAAGAATTCAAATCCTTTTCTGATTAACTTCAATTATTTCGGTCTTCGGTTAACTTCAATTCTATTTCCACAATAGGCAAAGAGAATACCACAAGGGTGAAAGTGATACTTCTATGAAACAAAATAAATAAAATAATACTTTCATATTTCGTATTATTAAATTTGTTACGAACCTTGCAATTTATCCATACAATTATCTTTCATTGGAAATTAGTTCATGAATTTGGTCGTAAATTTTGATTCTTAATTTAAGAAATTTGCTTGCACATGTTTGGAAAATGAATAATCATTATGAAAAGACAAAATTATACTTTCATATTGTTAAATTTGTTACAACCTTGCGATTTATCCCTAAAATCATCTCTCATTGGAAACTAGTTCATGAACTTAGTCGTAAAATTTGATTCTTAATTTAAGAAATTTGCTTGCGCATGTTTGGACAAATGAATAATCATTACGAAATGACAGTGGTAATCTATCTACTTGAAAAATAAGTCTTCTTATAAAGGAGACATATATTTTATTCTTTCATGAAACAAAGTACATAAAGATATAAAAAAGGGCAACCCGGTGCACTAAAGCTCCCGCATACGTAGGGTCCGGGAAGGGGTCCCACCATTTGGTGTATTGTACGCAGCCTTACCCTGTTTTTTACACAAGAGGCTGTTTCCAGGACTTGAACCCGTGACCTTTCAGTCACATGACAACAACTTTACCAGTTGCGCCAAGGTTACCCCTCAAAGTACATAAAGATATGCGGAAAATAAATAAAAATTAAAACAACAAAACAACAACAAGGACATTAAATCATAGAAGACATAAATCTTAAAGGGGGAGATTCAAGTTGAGTTCCTCCGAGGTTGATTGAGTTGATGATGAGGGCACATTGGGATTTGCCTGAATTATGCCTTCTCCAGTAGGATCACGAGATAATAATGGAAGAGCATGAGAATGAATTTGATCGATGAAAGTTCTCTCTGCACCCTCAGCCAATGGAGGAGTTTGATTTGCTGGAGCAAAAAGTCCCAAACCTGAAGTGTTTGACTTTTGTGGAATTGGCAATTCAGCATTTTGACCTACACGCCAAAAATTAATCATCCCAAATTGTGGTGTTGCAAGGGGTGAATGTGGCATATGCATCCCTCCATAGCCACCAGAAGGTGAACCAAGCCAAGAAGGCAAGGTATTGTTCACATGGGCGCCAACTGGGTTGTGCAAGTTAGCACTACAGAAATTTGGATGCCCTTGATAGGGAGTAGGACTTGAAAATGGATGAGGGTATGGTTGATTAGTAGCTACGATCCTTCGGAGTAAATCTATCTCCTTCCTTTTGTCTTCCTGCATTTTGAAGACCCGGTCACGCTTATGACCGTTTTGATGTCCTCCAAGAGCCTGATAAGTGGAGAATTTCCTGTCACAGTACTGACAGGGGAATTCCCTCACGTCTTGCTCAGGTAAAGGTTCATCAGCAGCATTCTGAAATGAACGTGAAGGTTCGCCCTTCTCCAAGGCTTTGGAAGTGGGCATTGGGCGGAAGCCAAGCCTTAGGGTCAGCAAATCCTCAACATCTGATTCAGAGGTTGGTGGTATTGCCTTTGGCTCCTTCTCTGATTTTGACTCTGGCTCTGGCTCCTCCATCATTTTGCGCTTGAGGTTTTTGTCCCCAGCATTTCCGATGGAAATTCTCTCAGCCATTTTTGAAAGACCAAAAAATAGAGATTTGAAACTGTGAAAACAAACTTGTGTGGTTTCATGATTTGCTCAAGAGGGGTATTTATTACTGGAATAAGACCGTTGAATGTGCTATACAAGGAAAAAAAAATGTAAGTAAAAGCATATTTTATTGTCAATCTAGAAGCGTGCTTGTAAGGAAAATATACACGGCACGAGCGATCACGTGACTTGAGATTATTTTAACTTTTATATGCTAAGTTATATCTTAAATACATGTATTAAGATTATTATATATTGAATAAAATAACAGCTTTTAAGGAAGGTATACACCATTTGTTAAGGTCGGTCAAACATGCAACAATGCGTCATGAGATTATTTTAGCTAGTATATATTAAATATATGTATTAAGATTATTATATATTAATTAAAAAAATATTTTCAAAGATAAATTAGTATAGTTTTTCTTGTTCATTCTATTGGTTTTCCGCTACGACAGTGCTATAGCACCCCTATAGCCGCTATTTGACAACATATTCTGCTAAATAGCCATTGTTGGAAAATTATGATTTGTATGAACTTTGCTATACTATAACCGCTACTTAACAACACTAACAACTACTAAATTAGTCATAGTGAAAATTTAGTTGTAATTGGTTTCTATTTGTCTTGGCCTTGTTATTATGGCAGTCCTTTGTTTTTCCGATTTTCATCATGAAGTGATCTATCACTTTCTACTTGAGTTTCACTTTCACTTTAGAAGTATGGCTTCAAAGTGTCCCATGACGGCTAATTATTGCGTTGGCAGTATTCTTAATTTTGGGGTACTTACTTTTGTTATAATGCTTTTTTGCAGAATGATATCAACGTAGATTTTAAGCATAGACACGACATGCCTCGACACCAAGTCAAACAGGTATTCTTATTTACTTGGACGTCCTTAATTTGAATATCCACAAATTTTTGGACCTTTTCCTGTTTTGTGCTCAATGCCCTCCGTAGTGCTAATAAAAAAAATTGATGTATACAGGTGATATGTTCACTTTGTGGCGTTGAACAAGAGGTGGGTTAGAGTTTTTTTCATTATTTTTGTTATTTTAGTGTTGTGACACTTATATAGAATTTATTTATAAAGGTCGATGTAACTATCGGTTTGAGAAGAGTTGAATCTTTATTATCTGCAATCTGTAATGAAGAAAGAAAATCTCTCTGCATAGATTATATACATGTAAGCACATGCATAAAGAAAATAATATGGTGCATTTGTTAAGCTTATTACTGTCAGGAGGTTCTTCCAGGTGTTTTGTGGTTGTGAGATGTTGCCTAGAGCAATAGATCTTATGCTGCTTGAAACTGTTTTTGATGATTTTGTTTGTTCAATAAATCAATGTATCAGCTACAATGATATATGGAATTTTACCGTATGCACTCTGCTTTGAACGTCTGAAGCTAAGTTTTTTTCTTGTGCTGATTTTTACTACTTTCAGGCGCAGCAAAATTGCGTTAATTGTGGTGTTTGCATGGGCAGGTACTTTTGTGATACATGCAAGCTCTACGACGATGATGTGAGTATTGATCCTAGGAACAAGATTCCTTTTTCTTTTGATGTTGTGGTCTAGATATACTCTCTCTTAAATGATTGCTTGTGAAGCATAGACCAGTGAGTCTATAACTGCAATTTTAGATTAGTAAACTATCTTATTCCTTTTAAATGATGCAGATATCTAAGCAGCAGTACCATTGTAATGGCTGTGGAATTTGCAGGTATGAATTGATAACCTGGTTTTGTAGTCTGGAACATAACAAATTGCATCATTATGAGGGAAGGCAACATGTTTCAACGGGGGCTCACTTTTTTTCATTTTGTTTCAGTCTACTTTATTATAGGAAAATGCTAACACGTGCCCTAAGGGCATATGTTAACAAACTTAATATAGTAAAGTTGTCTTAAAAATTGTGCATTCAATATTTTATAAGTCAAAAAATTGTTTTTACCAATACAAAATTTCTCCTTTTGGAATCTTTAACATGTGCCCTTAGGGCATAAGTCAGCAAGACCCTTTTCTCCTTTTGGAATCCTTAACATGCACCCTTAGGGCACAAGTTAGCAAGACCCTTTATTATAAAATTTACATGTCGTATTGGCACTTCCACATCCACCCAAAATAGTTTCGCAAGACCCTTTTCTCTTTTTGGAATCCTTAACATGCACCCTTAGGGCACAAGTTAGCAAGACCCTTTATTATAAAATTTACATGTCATATTGGCACTTCCACATCCACCCAAAATAGTGTCTCATTTGGACCTTAACTAAACTAGCCCAGCACTTAGCTCTATCCTGATTTTAGGGATCTTTTGGAAAAATGAAAATGCAATGCCATATCTGTTCTTGTACAATTTTTTAACTATTTGCATATAACTTTGATTGCATTTTTGTTAGATACATCTTGAAGCTTTAGTGTACTTTACTTTTTATTGCCTTTGCTCTGTGTCAGAACTCAAACTGATTGATTTTGTTATATTTTTGCGCAGAACTGGTGGACAAGAGAATTTCTTCCATTGTAATAAGTGTGGTAAGTGCTATCACTTTTTTTCCTATGTTTTTTGCTTAGTTCTTTAAGTAGCAATGCGATAATTATGAAATGTAGTACTTATTTGACATCCATGGTTTTTTTGGCATAGGTTGTTGCTACTCAACTCTGCTGAGAGAGAGTCACCCCTGTGTGGAAGGAGCAATGCATCATGATTGCCCTGTTTGTTTTGAGGTAACATATTTACAACTTTCATGGTTTAGAACCAATTAAATAAACTTCGAATAAGTACTTACAAGAAAAGACTTATTCAAAGAATCCTGTAATAGTTATGAATTTTGTTAACTTTCTTCTGCTTGTAAGGATTATTATTTCAGTCAGTGCAAAGTTGTAAATATTTTAATTAGAGTTAATTTAAATTGGATCTCAAACATCATTATAACTGCTTTTTAAATTGCTGGAATCTGATTTATGTGGTGCCAACATTGATGAATGCAGTATTTGTTTGAATCAAGAAATGATGTCATTGTTATGCCGTGCGGACATACAATCCATAAAAGCTGTCTGAATGAAATGAGAGAACATTTCCAGTGAGTGCTCACAGAGCTCCAAGTCTACTTTTTTCTTCATCTCTTTCTGAATATTGTCTTTATTCTTGTATTTGATTGTGTATCAGGTTCGCATGCCCTCTCTGTTCAAAGTCGGTCTGTGATATGTCAAAGGTTTGGGAGAAATTGGACATGGAGATTGCTGCTACACCAATGCCTGAGCCATATCAAAACAAAATGGTCAGTTTTTTTTCCCCCTATCTGATGGTTGTTTATATTACGCGTATGCTTACGGGTATCTGCACAGAATAAGTAGTTGTTATATGTTTAATGTTGCCTGTACGCATATGAATTTGGTCTGTTGGTTTCTTAATTTTTGGCAAATTAAAAGGACTCTACATGTTATTCATATTGAGTGTATGAATAGTGGTTACTAGAGTCTGATTTAGCCTTCTCCTCCTTCAGTATGCACCTAGAAGCATAGACTTGCGGCTTATTTTATTGGCATCTTAAATTCAAGGACACTAATAGCGTTATCCTTTACATGCAGGTTTGGATCCTGTGCAATGATTGTGGAAGAACCTCTAATGTCCGGTTCCATTTTGTAGCGCAAAAATGCCTCAACTGCAATTCCTACAACACACGACAGACAAGAGGCTGAACACATAACACTAATTATGTATTGGTTCAATGAAATGGAAGTTTCCATTTCATCTCAGTTTATTTGTCATGAAGGCAGTGGTACTTGATGCTGTTCTTCTTGGCTACAAGGATGATGTACACTTGGAATTTCAACGCGCTTAGACACATCGGAATAATGATTGTTCAGTTTGATTTTAGGTTGGGGAGTAATCTATCGTTTGATGGATTCGGGTTAGGGCAAGTAGTTAAAATTTCGTAGCTTTCATTCATGATTCATGCATTAATGTGAAATATTTTTAATTATTTGAACTATATGCAATTATGCAGTATCTTTGCACTTTTGAACTATATGCAAATTTGCAGTATTCTTGCACTTTCATTCATTTTCTTTTCTGTAATTATTGCTGCATATCCATTTCATGTTGACGCGTTAGCCTTTTCTTGTCAGTTTTTGCGCTTTGATTTATAATAATTTCTAGTTGTTGGGTAAAAAAAATGGCATCCTTCGCCTGAACAGGTTTGAACTGTAAACCTGTCGATTTTGACAGATTCACTGTTTTAGGGTGGTTCTGCCAGTTCGTCTGGGGTTCTTGCCACTTCGGTTCGGTTGCAAGGGTTTCAGTATTCCGGATTGCAGCAACATGGTTGCTGGTTGGTCCGGTAGTCTGAAACCGTCCGGTAGTCTTAAACCATGTTAATTCCTAAGCCACCATCTAACATCACAAACCCTTATCTTGATTTTTGACTGCATAGTTTGCCACGTACACTTATTTCTATTCTTTTTTAATTTTTTTTATGTACCCAAATATTTTTGTTTGGAGCTGTACCCAAATTCTCGATTTTCAAATTATTTTTTAAAATTATTTGGTATAAATAACTCAACAAACATATTACTTTCATATATCCAATAAATATTCCATTTCATTTTTTAATTAACTTTTTATTATTTTTTGGTGGAATAAATTGATGTCTAAATTAAAATAACATTTTATTTATTTACCGGAAAAATTATTTAATTTTGTATTTAGTTTATTATGCACATACTCTACAAACGTTTACTTTTGTCATTAAAAAAGAATTTTTATTATGCAGCATAAATATTTTGTTTCATTACATTTTAATCTTTTCAAAATTGTTTTCGCAAAATTAGCAAATTTTGTATTTTATAATTATGTGTGTTTTCTTACCTTAAAAAAAAAAAAGAAATTATGTGCGTTTTCTACTTGCATTTTAACAATTTGTTTTGGTTAAACCCAAATTTTATGTATCATAATATCTCAAATTATATAACTTTCTATCATATCTAAGTATTTTTATTTTTTTTTAGGTGGTGTCCAAGATTCGAACCCCAAACCTTGCATATATTCTATATTATCTTTACCAATTATCCTTTACATGCGTAGTAAAATCCATCTTTCAATTTCTAATTTAACATACAATCAATAATAATTTTTAAATTCTTATTATTTTTTTATTCTGTTCCCCATATTCTTTTAATCTAGACAACTACCTCAAGAAAGTTCCTATTTTATTTTGATAATATCCACCAAATTTTTCATTTAAATTTATAATTAATATATTATCATATTTTGCTACAATAAATTAATGTCCAATATAATTTTAAAGTAATTTTTTCAACAAATTTAATATTTTTCTAATTTTAAAAAGAAACTTAATTTTCCATGTTTTTTTACTACGCATTCAAGATACTAACACATTACTCGTTTTTTATATATAATTGAAAGATGGATTTCTCATCATAAATATTTAAACAAACTACACGTATATATATTTTTATTATGTCCAGCCTATTTTCTTTTTTCAATTTCAATTTCAAATTCAATTTTAACATCTTCTCAAAGAAAAATATTTGAACATATATTTTCAATAAATATAATAATTTAATCTTAATTTCTTTTAAAAAAAACATAATTCAGTCCTTATTTGAATTAAATGTATGTTTCTTTTTCTTTTTGGTCAAATAACCTAGTGGCTAAAATTCAAATTTTAAGAAAATGTGAATAAACAGGGTGTTTGGGGTTCAAACCTCAGCCCCGGTATATACTAATGCATTGTCTCTGCCAACTGAATTATGCTCATGGGGATATTAAATGTTTGATTCTATAAATTTAATTATATATTTTTAGTCAAAACATATAATTAATTTTTAAATTAATATAAGAATATAAAATATTGATTTTATTTCAAAAGTATTATTTATATTCAAATTTAAAATCAATTTAGTTTTTGTATTTTGTGTTTTAATTTCTCTATGGTAATTTTTTAGTCAACAAAATATCCGTGAAGTAATTAATTTTAAAGTTGAAAAGTACATACAATTTCTTAATTTTATTTTCGTATTTATTTTTTAAAATTTATATTTTTTTACATCAACGTTTTTTTTATAAAAGTAAAAAGAAAAAACTTACCCATTTAAAATTATATTTTATTGTATATATGTAAAATTGTTTACCAAATATTTAATGTTATGTTTTACTTTTGTAATATTTTGGACTTCTAGAAAAAATGGAAATATCAAACATACTCAATAAAGTTGAAAACTAATAATAAAATATGGTATTCTAGAAGTTCAACAATTTTAATTCTTTGCAATTTGATTTAAAATTAATTACTTATTTTAAAATATTAATATGATATGTTATCCAATAATTTTAATTTTGAAATGAAATAATTTCAATCCAATATACTTAATATATGTGCGCGTTCACACACTTATTTAATATAAAAGATGAAATTAAAACTTCAAAACTTAATATATATATATATATATATATATATATATATATATGAGAGCGTTCACACACTTATTTATTATAAAAGATGAAATTAAAACTTCAAAAATTAATATATATGTGAGTGTTCAGACACTTAATGAATATAAAAAGATGAAATTAAAATTTCAAAAATTAGTATATATGTGAGTGTTCACACACTTAATTAATATAAAAGATGAAATTAAAACTTCAAAAATTAATATATATGTGAGCGTTCACACACTTATTTAATATAAAAGATGAAATTAAAACTTCAAAAATTAATATATATGTGAGCTTTCTCACACTTATTTAATATAAAAGATGAAATTAAAATTTCAAAAATTACTATATATGTGAGCGTTCACACACTTAATTAATATAAAATGATGAAATTTAAAATTTAAAAATTAGTATATATTTGAGCGTTCACACACTTATTTAATATAAAAGATGAAATTAAAACTTCAAAAATTAATATATATGTGAGCGTTCACACACTTATTTAATATAAAAGATGAAATTAAAACTTTATAAATTAATATTTATATATATATATATATATGTGTGTGTGTGTGAGAGAGAGCTTTCACACACTTATTTAATATAAAGGATGAAATTAAAACTTCAAATTTAATATATATATATATATATATATATATATATATATATATATATATATATATATATATATGTGTGTGTGTGTGTGTTTTCTCACACTCATTAACATTTTTCCTTTTAATTATTATTCCCTCTCTTACATTCTACGTGTCGAGTTAGAATCCTCTCCATTCAAGACTCTCTTCATTTCCTCTAATTGAAGAGATAAAGACACACAAAAAATTTGAAAAAATATATTATTAATCAATGGTGGTGATACCCACTTATTGGTGGGACCCACTATCTCTTTTTTTGTATGTATATCTCCCCAAACCGCAATCTCCATTTATTTTAAACAAATGGAGAGGATCTTAACTCCTTCGTGTCACTTTTATCACGTAAAAAAATTTGTCACTTTTGTAGAGAATATTTGCTCTGAGTCATTTGTCATTTTTAAATTATTTCAATAGAATATTAATTATTACTTTATCAATAATCAATAATGTTCTTAATTATTTTCATATTGTTGTTAGCTTTTTTAGTTAACTAAATAAATGATTGTTGTAAACCCACTTGAAGTCCTCGTGAGTTTAACTCAGTTAGTAGGGACAATGTATAATATATACAAGGTCCAGAGTTCAAACCCCGGCCACCACAAAAAAAAAAATCATTTGGGTTGTCATGGTGGTATTGACTTAACACCTTTGAGAGTGTTCCTCATTTAGGTCTTAGGTCTCAAGTTCGGTTCTTACCAATGTCAATTTGAATGGGCTAAAAATTGTGAAAAAAAAAAAATTGTATCATTTAAAATATTGAATGTAGGAAACTGGATCCTCTCCCGCATTTTATCTACGTTGTCGTCTTGCCAAATTTTTTATGTTGTCAGATGGATCCAACGGTTAAAATAAAATAGATAAAATAATATAAAATGATATTAAAAGATCGGGGATCAAACAATGTGAGACTACTCATATATACAACAAAGAAATGTGAGACGGTTTCGGCCACTCTATTGGCCGACCAAGCCGACGGTGTGGCCTTCGATTGATGGCATCGTGTTTAGAGGCGAGGAGAGGGGACAATCCACAACATGACCTTTTCTCTAATTGTTGTGTCATCAAAGCTCTTGTGGATGCTCTTTTACCGAATTTGTTGTAGTTGTGTTTCTCGGTTCTTATTTTCCCTTTCAACTTGCATGACTATCAATGAAGGTTGTAAGATTACTAACTTAGTAATTGTTTATAACCAACGAAGGTTGACTCAATTAATAAAGAGTTGATTTGGTGAACACAGAGATAATTTTTTTAAGTACCTTTGTTAACACTCATTGAACCTTAAGGCTTGTCCTGATCTTGACGAACACTTAAAAGTTCAACTCGTCTATTCTTTTTTCTATAAAAAAAATTTGTAAACTTGTAAAAATTCTAGAGACAACAATAGCATAGTCATGTTATTGACACAATTGAAATGAGATATTATA
>Ga0228710_1004757_pt1:0-17500 | contig 21361 bp, 15 predicted proteins | sample MedpolnodulmetaG_FD_177995 | JGI IMG/M metagenome (GOLD analysis project Ga0228710, IMG submission 177995) | Root nodule microbial communities from Medicago polymorpha collected in Santa Monica, California, United States - pink nodules | ecosystem: Host-associated > Plants > Roots >... | reverse complement strand
TGTGTTATATAAAGACGTGTTATTTGAAGTTGTGTGATTTAAAGATGTGTTATATAAAGATGTGCTATTTAAAGATGTGGGATTTAGAGATGTGTTGTATAAAGATGTGTTATCTAAAGATGTGTATTTGTCATATAAAGATGTGCATTTGTCGAATCATATAAAGATGTGTATTTGTCGAATCATATAAAGATGTGTTATTTGAAGTTGTGTGATTTAGAGATGTGTTAAATAAATGTGTTATTTGAAGTTTTGTTTAAAGATGTGTTATATAAAGACGTGTTATTTGAAGTTGTGTGATTTAAAGATGTGTTATATAAAGATGTGCTATTTAAATATGTGTGATTTAGAGATGTGTTGTATAAAGATGTGTCATATAAAGATGTGTATTTGTCCAATCATATAAAGATGTCTTATCTAAATATGTGTATTTGAAGTTTTGTGATTTAAAGATGCGTTATATAAATATGTGCTATTTGAAGTTTTGTTTAAAGATGTGTTATATAAAGACGTGTTATTTGAAGTTGTGTGATTTAAAGATGTGCTATTTAAAGATGTGTGATTTAGAGATGTGTTGTATAAAGATGTTCCATATAAAGATGTGTTATCTAAAGATGTGTATTTGTCGAATCATATAAAGATGTGCATGGTCGAGTCATTACTTGGTGTTCATGCATTCATGGTAGTCTGATTTAAAGATAGGGGATAAATCAGTAACATACCTTTGATATCCAAAACTGGTATCACATGCATATAAAGTCGAGTTAGAAACATTATTCACTGTCAAGCATATTTGAAGATGTAGTATATTTATAGATGTATTATATTTAAAGATGTAGTCAATATAAATTAATAATATACCTTTGATATCCAAAATATTTAAAGATGTAGTGAATTTGATTATATATTTAAACATGTGTAAATTGTAAATTATTTGATAATGTGACATTTAACGATGTGTAATTGATGTGCTATTTAAAGATGTGAAATTAATATATGTGTTATTTATATAAGTGTAACTATTTTAAGATGTGACATTCAATGATGTGCTTCTATATGATTATGTGTGAATGATCTGTATTTTTCTAAATGTGTACTTGATATACTTAAATGGTGTTGATACTTGTATGTTATATAAGATGTTGATTGATGCCTATTGATTTTTATTAAACGAAGGTTTATATTCAAATGCGAATATTATTCGTCTATGATGTATACATGCCTAAGTGTAAATGATGAATTCTTTGTTCTTGATCTATACATGTGTTCATGCATTTCTTATGTTGAATATATTCTCACCCTCCAGTGGCGGGTTGGGCGTCTACACCCTTGTGGTGTAGATTCGCAGGAAAAAGAAACTATGTAGCAGTGAGTAGCTGGAGACGTCGTTGGCGCCTCCCCATTTATTTAGTCACTATTGTTTAAGTCTTATAGAGTCGAATGCTCTGATTAGTAACACTGGAGTCGGGACGATTTGTTTTTTTAGTCTTTCCTTTTCTTTAGAATTCAATTTGAATTCAGCTTTGTTGAAGATTCTTAATGATGTGGCAATATTATTAATGTTTTTTTTTAGAATTATTCTGCTGCAACATTTTTGAAGTTATGAATTAAATTGTTTGAATTTTTATGAAGATATGTGACACCCTTGTGTGTTTATTTATTTTGAATACATTTTTATTATAAAAATAAAATGTGGGATTAGGTTGTTACACCTAACATAAGGAAGCTTCTTGTTATTCCAACCACGTGTCACCTGCAGAAAGGCGGTTTCGTACTCCTTATATGATATGATGGGATGGAGTTTAGGATAAGAGGAATGGTGATATTACAACCATTTTATGACAATTTGTTGACAACTCTCTCATGCTTATATTATATTTTTATTTTTTCTTTTTCTATTGTTTTTGACTAATAAAAAGAGAGAGAAAATAAGTGGTTATAAAATTTGTCTCAAATGGTTGTTCAAATATTATAATTCATAAGATAATTTGGTCCGTAACGATATTTTAAAAAGAAAAAAATGTGTCTATTTATCTAAATTTGCAATTAGGTGACATAATTGGTTATTGTCGGCGTGTATTAAATTCTTCCTTTAGAAACTCCCATTTTAAGTTTGTTAGGAGACAAATCAATAGGGTTGTTTGTGCTCTTGTAAACATGTCCGTGTCTTTAGCTATTTTTCATATTTTTACTGATACAAACAGAAAGACAGACATTAATATTCTCTTGACTTTGCAAATGTCTTGGTCATTATAAAGACCACTATAATCAATTTGAACGAACACTTGTAAATATCTGTTTTGAAGTTGGATGAATTTAAAGACTGTGGATCTTGATCTATTGTTAACCTTTGGTCATATGTGCAAGATTTTAGTTTGGTTATTAGGATTTCAATTTGGTTTAGTTAATGACTCGGTGTCTTTCTGAAAGTTCAATATGTATCATTAGTGTGTTGCTAGCTTATAGTAAAATATGAATGGAATGTTTCAACCTATGATCATTTTGATTGCACTTTTGATATTTTAGCATTTCAATGAATGAAGCTTATTTTCTGTGAAAAAATAAAAAGACACTAATATGTTTGTCTATTTATTTTTATATTGCGCTTAATTGCATTGATACCAATTTCGGCACATAGAATGATCAAATATCTTTAACAAATAAAATTAAATAAAATAAATAGTGTTCAATATGTCCACAGTGGGTGGGGTTGTTATTATTTTGTTAGGATTTGACTAATTTTTAAGTATCATTAAGAAATCTCCGTGTATGACTAATTTTTAAGTATCATTAAGAAATTTCCGTGAACTTAACTTAGTTGATAGGGATATTACATATTATATGCAGGGGTCAGAGTTTGAACCCGGAATATCCCATTTTTCCACATTTAAAATGCGTAAGCTCTAACCACCGGTATATTTGAAAAAAAAATATCATTAAAAAACTGGTATATTTGACATTCCGTTAACTGGATATCCTTACACATGGATCAGAGGCAGAGGTAGCGCTGATGTGAAAGAAGAAAGGCTTGATAGAGCTATGGCAACCCAAGATTGGTATGATGCTTTTCCCGATTGCCAACTCATAAACATTGTTGCGGATCGTTCTGACGACTGTCCAATACTGCTCAAACTGCACTGTAACAACAGAATGAATGGCACAAAAACATTTAAATTTGAGAACTCTTGGTTGTTAGAGGAAGGGCTGGAAGACGTGGTATTAGGAGGTTGGAATAAACAACTGAACCATGACGTATTGCATAAATTGAAGAATTGCACAGATGAAATGAATGAGTGAGGAAGAAAACTTCAAAACCGGTACCGTGAAGAAATAGAAGATTGCAGGAAAGAGTTAGAACGTCTTAGAATCAATAATACAATGCTCCAAGGAAGCACATATGAAGAGGTCAGAAACAAAATGAGTCAACTCTTGGCTCAAGAAGAGGCTTTTTGGAGGCAACGTTCAAAAGTTTATTGGCTCCGCGACGGTGATACAAATTCCCGCTTTTTCCATGCTACATCAAATTCTAAAAGAAGGCGTAATGACATCTCAAAAATCCAGAATCAAGATGGGGATGTGGTAAGCACGCAGCAAGAAATATGTCAAGTTGCTAGAGGTTATTTCAGTGAATTATTCACGCAACAAAGTCTGAACAGTGCTCCAACATTGAATTTCATAGAGGCTGCCATCACAAATGAAGATAATGAAAAGTTGCTTGCACCATTTCAAGTAAGTGAATTCAAAAAAGCTCTTTACTCTATGCATTCTGACAAAGCACCTGGCCCTAACGGTCTTAATCCGGCTTTTTACAAAAGATTTTGGCATTTGTGTGGAGTTGAATTATTCCAAACTGGTGTTGCATGGTTAGAAAATGGTGTGTTCCCTCCTCAAATTATGGAAACAAATATTGTCCTTATTCCAAAGAAGGACAAACCTGAATCTATGAGTGACCTTCGGCCAATTTCATTATGCAATGTCATTTATAAAATCATTTCCAAAGTTCTGGCCAACCGTCTGAAACATATGATGTCAAAATGTATTTCACAAGAGCAATCCGCTTTTGTCGAAAATAGATCCATTGTTGATAATGTCATGGTAGCAAGTGAAATTCTTCACCACATGAAATGTAAGAATAATGGAAAGGTGGGTGAAGTGGCCTTAAAGATAGACATCAGTAAAGCGTTTGATAGAGTTGATTGGAGTTTTGTGAAGAGAATGATGATCAGCTTAGGTTTCCATACTAGATGGGTGAATTGGATGAGTATATGTATGGAGAGTGTACACTATCAAGTGCTAGTAAATGGTGAGAGTGTGGGGCCCGTCGTCCCCAAGAGAGGTTTGAGACAAGGTGACCCACTGTCACCTTACCTTTTTATACTATGTGCAAAGGGACTTTCAAAACTAATCAAAAAGTCGGAGGCAAAGGGAGAGATACATGGCATCAAAGTGTGTAGAGGAGCTCCACTCCTCACACACCTTTTATTTGCTGACGATTGCTTTTTGTTTTGCAGGGCAGATATTAACGAATGCAACAAACTGAAAAGTATACTTCAAAATTATGAGGAATTATCAGGTCAAGCAATTAATTATCAAAAGTCTGAAAAAAATTTCAGCAAAAACACTCAAGATGGAATGAAGACGGACATCAAAAATATTTTCCAAGTTTCAAAAGTAATAGGCAACGGGAAGTACCTAGGTCTCCCCTCCATGGTTGGAAGAAAGAAGAAGGCTATTTTTGGTTACCTAAGAGATAGAATTTGGAAGAGAATACAACAATGGTCAGGGAAGCATCTCTCAAAAGCAGGTCGAGAAGTTCTCATCAAATCAGCCGCACAATCAATTCCAACATATTGTATGAGTACTTTTTTGCTACCAACCACCCTTGGAGAGGAAATTCAGCGGATGATCAATTCTTTCTGGTGGGGAACAAATGGAAGGCAAGGTAGAGGAATCAATTGGCTAAGCTGGGATAAGCTAACAATGAGTAAGGAATATGGAGGTATGGGTTTTCATCATCTTTATGGTTTCAATTTGGCTATGCTAGGGAAGCAAGGTTGGAGGCTCTTAACCAACCAAGATACTATTGTTTCGCGTGTTTTCAAAGCTAGATATTTTCCAAGATGTGATTTTTTGGAGGCCCGTCTAGGCCATAACCCAAGCTTTATTTGGCGTAGTATCCATGCTTCACAGGTTATTGTCAGAGGTGGAATGAGATGGCGCATAGGAAATGGGGAATCTGTAAATGTTTGGAAAGATCCATGGTTGAGGAACCAAGAAAATTCTTATATCACAAGCACTACTCCATACGGTTTTGAGCATCTAAAGGTAGCAGATTTAATTTTACAAGCAGAGAATAAATGGAACTTGAACATTATTGATGGAATTCTCAATACTAGGGACCAAGAGGAAATTCGGAAAATCCCTATGGTACACCGAGGTGAAGAGGATATTAGAGAGTGGAAATATAATAATAAAGGTATCTATACGGTAAAGTCTGCATATTGGTTTGCAATGGAAACACTTATTGACAATGAGGAGTATCGGATTTCGGGTGAATTAATGGAGCAATTATGGAACTTGAAAATTCCTCAAAGGGTTAAATATTTTTGTGGAGAGTAGTAAGAGGTTGTCTTCCAACAAGAGACCGTCTTCAAGGAAAAGGTGTTCAATGTACGGATGCATGTCCTTTCTCTGAAAATCATTTTGAGAATGAATGGCATTTGTTCCTTGGGTGTAGGATGGCGAAGGAATAAGTTTGGGATACAGCAGTATTATGGTTACATATTAACCCTTTAATTTCTCATACTGCTGATTTGTATCTTTTTTCTTCACTACTTTGTCAAATTTGCAGCCGCATAAAACAATTGATTTTGCTATGATGATGTGGTGCATTTGGAAACGGCGAAATGAGAAGATATGGGACGATGTCGAGAAGAACACTCACATTTCTGTCCAGCTTGCACGTGACTATATGATCCAATGGAATGCAGCAAGGCGACAACAAGCTACACCGGAGGATAGCAACAACAACACCCAAATTCGATGGCTACCACCAATGGAAGGAGAGGTAAAATGTAATGTTGATGCTGCACTTTTTAAAGAACAGAATTGTTTTGGTGTTGGAATGTGTCTGAGAGATTCCAGAGGTCATTTTATGAAAGCAAAAACAAGAAGATTTCATGGTGTGCCTCTTCCATACGAAGCAGAAGCTTGTGGACTCAAGGAAGCTATTCTTTGGCTTGGAGACATGGGTATGTCAAATGTGTCAATTGAGCTAGATTGTAAGCTAGTGGTAGATGGCATATTGGATACATATATAAAACAATCCGAGTTCGGCAAAATTATGTATGATTGTAGGATGCTTCTTTCTAACTATCCAAACTTTAAGATAAGTTTTGTTAGGCCAGAAACAAATTTTGTTGCCCACTCTTTAGCAACGGCGTCAAAATTGTATGCTAGTTACTATGTATTTGATTACATATCATCTTTACATCTTGTATCTTTACCACTTTAATGAATGAAATAACATGAGTTTGTTCTTGTCAAAAAAAATAATAATTAAGGAATCTAACATATAAAAATGCCGATTAAGGTAAAAAATAACTACTCCGGAGCATGACTTGTAATCACATGAACACCATCCCTTTTATTGTTATCCCTACCAATAAACAAAAACCTTGAAATATGCATGTGATATAAGTTTATTGTATGGGTCCCATTTTATTTTGTGGGGACCATAATTTCATGCAATGCAGTATGTATCAGGTGGCACCTCTGTTATTTTTTAATGTAAAACAAACCAACTCTAAATTGGTTATACACTAATATAATTTGCATTTGATTAATTTTTTTCTTTATTTCATCAATTAACAAAAATGTATGCTAAGACATGTTTTACATGTTAAATGAAAATAATAGCTCACCTTATATACATTTATTTTGGTTAAATTTTTTGTTTGCAAATAAAACTTATAGTTTCAGTCAATAGTTTCAATCTTTTTTAGGGGTGATCGTCCTTGATGTGAGGAGACACAAACAAAATACTAAGAAATTTGACTCCCAATAAATATATGTTGCTTTTAATTTACCATACTAGTAAATCCCTTAAAAAAAATGACAATACTAGTAAATTATTTATAGATATAGATATGAACTTGGGAGACAATTTAGAAGTCACAGAACCTAATTTTGACAATAGGAGTTGTTTTTGATTTGTTAAATTAATATATTCTATTAGCTATGAGTAGATGTGTGTGTATATATGAAATTCTTTTGTATAAGTGTGTGTATATATGAAATTCTTTTGTATAAAAAATTTGGTCGTACAAAAATGAGGCTTTTTTCTTTAAGAATACATTATACAACTTGCATAATTTATGGGCATTATTTTTTAAAGTTAAATACATATTTATAAATTAATTAAGGAAAATGCTATAATACACCCACTTGATATTGCAAAAGTGTACGTTAGCAAGATACACATTTTTAATTTGACAAATAAAAAACCAATATTCTTTTTTGAAAACAATTAAAGTAGTAGGTATATTGGTAATTTAAAATTTCATATTTTTTTGAATCATTTTTTTTTCTTCATTTTCCTCTTTCCTACATGTGGTTTTTGCCCTTCCTCCTTCTTTTCTCTTCTTTACTCGCTTTCTCTCTCCATTCATTACCACTTTTTAAACCATAAGTAATACTAAGAAAAGAGAAATTCAACAAAGTAGTATATGGCATAGGTATGTGTTTGTGGTGTGGTTTGAATCTGTCGAGACAAAAATATCATTTTGTAAACATATATGCAGTTCAGTTTGATTTTATGAGTATTCTGAAAAAATTAGATATATGATCCAAATATATGCGGTTCAATTTGGAACGATTTTAAAATATCCAAAATGCAACATGTAATTTTTCTTTATTAATATTAAAAGTTTGATGCAAAAAATATTAAAAAATTAACATCAAAAAATAAAAATGATCGATTATATTAAAGACATATGAAGTAGTAGTAATATAGATTAAACCAATGCTATATATAAGATTAAAAACCAACAAGAAATATATTAATGCAATGTATAAAACTAATAAAATAATAAATAAATATTAAAATTTACTTTTGCCGTTCAGTTTAGTTTTAAAAAAAGTGATCTGAAATCTGATTCGATCCTAATAGTTATTACAAAACATCATCCAAACGCTTCAAAAAATATTCATTTTTTTACGGTTTTTTTTAGCAGTTTAAGATTTTATTATATTAGATTGGTTTAGATTTGAATACCCCAAATACAAAGAACATATAAGTACCAAGATCAAAACACCTACTTCTTACAAAATCGAAAAACGACAAACTAAATTGTAAAAACATTTGAAAAAATGTACTCAAATATTCCCCAGCAAAAGATTTTGGCATTAATCCTAATACTTTGTCATCCTTAATATTGTTTAATAGGAAGATAAAAAAAAATTTATCTGAATCAGGAGCTTTTTTCATTGTCCTGCATTTGGAGAAGTAATTTTTTCTATGTTTTTAGATAAATACACAAAGTTGTTTTAAAAATACGACCAAAATTAAGGATGACATACATCTTGTCGGTTCTTTTTAGGCAAACAATAGTTCTTTACCGCGTAAAAATTATTGTCGGTTTGTAATACATACATCTATCAATGAATTATAGACTCTTTTTTTTTTAATAGTGAATTATAGACTCTTGAAAAACTACAATTTAAATAATAGAATGTCATATAAAGAAATAATATATTCAATAACATTTCCTAGAGTAAAAATATAAAATGTATGACATTAAAAAAAAACCTGAAGAACAAAATTATTTTGCATTTTTTTTTATTCAATTTTTTTTATTTTGCTTAATTTATATATGGTAACATTAATAGTCATTTTGATCCATGTGTAACAAATAGTCACGATAGTTTTTCAATGTATCAAATTTTTTAAAATAATCCTTGATTATACACTGCGTTAGTCCAAATTTTAACGCTAAAATAATCATCAATGTTCACAATAACTCTTTTTATATAAAGATTGATATGACAATATAAAAATAAATAAGTATATTGAAAAACTAATATGACAATATTAACTAAACATTTTAATGTTAAAAACTATTTTGATTAATTCCTTAAAAAAAATTATTTTGACTAACGAAGTGCACAATCTATTTTAAAATTCTCATACATTAAAATATTATTGTGACTACTTGTTACACATTCAAGACCTAAATGACCACTAACCTTTTTCTTTTTTAAGGATTAGATTAGATCTGCTAGCATGTCGAACCGTACTTGGTTCTTGTTGAATATTTTATGCATTTGTTGTTCAATTTTTTTTTATAGTACGTACTTGGTTGTTGTTGATTTCTTTTCATAACACGTATTTTGATGTCATAAATTGTATTGTATGAAGATGAATATTTTGTTGTGCTATAATGGTGTTTGTTGTGTGATTTGATTTTCAGATTTCTAAGATAACTAACTTTCATATTTATAAGATAACTAACTTTCAGATTTCTCCCTAAAAGAAAAAAATACTTATAATTTTCTATCTCCAAGAATAAGATTAGAAGAAAGTTGGTAAAAAGATAGCTTGAGAGCTAAAAGGACATTCCTTATGCTCCCTTATCTTTCGGGTAACATACTGTTTCTAGCCTCTAGATGGAGACTTTTTCTCCAAACAAAGAAACCAAAACAACAAACTTTCTCTCTTTCTCACCCCAAAATTCAGCCAAACAATTTTTCTCTGAAAAGAAACCAACACCATCACCATTGCAGGTTAATCAAATTTCATCATATTCACTCATAGAACCTAACATCATCATAATGAGAGTTACAACAAGAACATTAGAATCTGAATTCTTATTTTGACGATTCAATCTTGTTAGCGAAAATATTTTAATGGCTTTTCGTGCCTTTAGATCACAATCAGTATCAACACAAGGAGCGTATAACTTAGCACAGAAAACAATAGAGGAGCCTGTTCCAAGCAAAGTTGCACAAAGCACGGTCACATGTTTCTATCAAGCCAACGTGGCTGGATTTTGGAGAAATGTCTCAGTTTTATGGTGCAAAAATCTTATGAACCATACGTTACATGTCACGGTCGATAGCGTAGGAGGTGATTCACAATTCAGCTGCAAGATTGATGTGAAGCCATGGCCCTTTTGGAGTAAAAAAGGATACAAAACATTTGAGGTCGAAGGGAACCACGTGGAAGTTTATTGGGATCTTCGGAGCGCAAAATTCACCGGTAGTCCTGAACCGAGTAGCGATTACTACGTAGCGTTAGTTTCGGACGAAGAGATTGTTTTGTTGTTGGGAGATTACAAGAAAAAGGCATACAAAAGAACAAAATCTAGGCCTGCACTTGTCGAGGCGATGTTACTTGTGAAGAAAGAAAACGTTTTCGGGAAGAAAAGTTTTTCTACGAAGGCGAGGTTTGATGAGAAGAGAAAAGAGAATGAGATTGTTGTTGATAGTTTAACAGGTAATAGTACTAATGATCCTGAAATGTGGATCAGCATTGATGGGATTGTTTTAATTCATGTTAAAAATTTGCAGTGGAAATTTAGAGGGAATCAAACTGTTATGGTTAATAAACAACCTGTGCAAGTTTTTTGGGATGTTCATGATTGGTTGTTTAGTGGTTCTGGTTCAGGACCTGGACTTTTCATATTTAAGCCAGGGCCTGTTGAAGATGAAAGTGAAAAGGAAGGTAGTGCTGTTCAAAGTTGTGAAAGTGATGATGGCAGTCTTGGTTATCATTCAAGTCTTAATAGTGCTAATTTTGAGTTTTGTCTTGTTCTTTATGCTTATAAGATTGAGTAATAGAGTTAAGAGACCAAAAATGTATGATAGTGGAGGGTCACTAATTAGTAGCATGATTTTTTTTTAGCTAGTTTCATTTTTGAGTAGGTTGGAATGGATATTATTGCAACTCATGTTGCTAATTTAATTGGAAAACCTGGCTACATTGTATGTTTTTGTTGCAGAGGCTGTAAGTATAATTGTAGAAGTGATTCATGATATGCATTTGATAAAATCATTCGTTCATTCATGGTGAGAAAATTCTAATGGTTTGTTTTCGTTATTTACATCATTTCAATGCTATTCAATATGCGTGTGTGTCGGTGTCAGTGTTCTATGTACATCAGCAGTGTCTACGTGTCGTGTGAAGTGTCCGTGTCGGAGTTTGTGTTTCATACGTCAGAAGTCATCCATCTGTTTAAAACAACAATGAAAATAGGTTTATTATTTTCTAATGTATTGCACAATGGACACAAAAAAGTCCATGCCACTGCAGTGAGTTAGCAAATACATAAATGATGAAATTTTTACAGATCAAGCCAACAAATGCAAGAAGTGTGTGTAGCCACAATAAACATGTATTTTGAGCATCACTCACAAGACAATTATTTTGCAGAAAGTGTAACTAAATGTCATCTTCATCCTTAGCAGCAGTGCAAAGTAAACATATCTTCATCCTTATTCTTATATTCATTATTATTACTTCAACCAGGTCACCGGACAACTTATAATTATATCCTGTAAAATGATTTTAGAAAGGAAAAGAAATGCTAATTCTGAACATTACTTCTACCGTACAATTCCTTACTAGAATTAATATTGTGATATATATGACACAGACTGAGGTCAAATCTTGATATCCTAAGAAGACACATTCACAAAAATGTTTTGTATGAATGTTCCAAGTTGTGAGGTGGTAAAAAAATGTTCAATGTCCTTCAACCTCAATTTAGAGTCACTGATGTGGACAGAAGGGGCGAAAAAATTCATGACCAGCCAGAATCCATTTTGTTTCAAGTTGTATTATATATCTCTCAAATACAAATCATGTAAAACTTCTTTTCTTTTAAACATTCTGATTCGATTTTGAGGACAGAAAAAAAAACATTGGATTAAATTGCATATAATAATAATAAGAAAATTATTAATTCTACGATACTATATAGAGATTGATGTGATTATTTGGTTGACCCTATATAACCTACACATGTGTAACTGTAAACAAACTCTCCCAAGTCCCAACTAACCTACCAAAATCAGTTACCCTTGAAAACCTCAACAAATCTTCATATCCTATCCTATCTCCAATATATATACTCTAACCTTCCCTCTTTTTTCATAACTCTTTGCCACTCACACTTACTTTACAACCAAAGTTTAAATTCAAATCCAAAAACAAAAAAGAAAACAATTCAGAAGAATGGGTGATTTACAGATTCAACAAGAATCCATGTTGATCCCTCACAAACAGAAACAATCCATGATTATTCCAACATCATCAATGCTTCATCATCATCACACTCACAACAACTCTGGCAAACGCCGTTCACCGTCATCATCATCTGCTCACCAACCATCATCCAAGAAGCATTCTTTTGACGCAAGCAATCTCACCCGTAATGGTTTCTCCGCCATTACACTTCCTTTCGGTCTCCGTGGGGATGCTCTTAGCCGCTGTGTCTCGGATCCATGCACCTTGCCGGATCAATCCATGCCGGTTAAAGGGTCGTCAACTGCTTTGCCGCCTCTGCCTCCGATCAGGAGATGTATATCTGAAGTGATTGATCCTTCTGAGGTTAAAGAAGCAGTTTCTTGTTATTTGAACTCTTCTGAAAAAACCACCCCTAAATCTGATTCAATGGTATGTGTTGAAACTTGTGTTTCTTGCTAAAAAAGTAATCTATTTTTTTTATTTGAAATCATGGTTTTCTTTGATTTTTGTAGAGGCTTAAAAGAATGAAGGATCAGTTAAAAGAAATGAAGAAAGTATGGGATGAAGTTATGGAAGACGAGGAAGAAAATGAAAAAGAACAAGAACAAGAAGAAAAGTCCTCTCCTGATGCTGAAGATGAAAAAGAACAAGAACAAGACGAAGAGCCCTCTCCTGATGCCGAAGATGAAAAAGAACAAGAACAGGACGAAGAGCCCTCTCCTGATGCCGAAGATGAAAAAGATGTGAAAGAACAAGAAGAAGAACACTCTCTTGACTCTTTTGTTGCTCAAGATGAAAAAGTCATATCTCAGGTACAATCTTGAATCTTTGACTGTGATTGGCTTTTCTATTGTAATCATCAATGTATTTGGTTCTTTAATCGGTACTTACAAGTTATGCTCATAAATTTATAAGTTTTTTCTTATTTTTCTGTATATCCTAGTTGCACTTGCTTAATTACGTAGGATCGTGGGGTTATGGGAAGGTATTGAATTTGATCATAGTTGCATTTGTAATCATAGTTTATGTGCAGCAATTTTAACAACTCAACTACGTAGGATCTGGGATTTATGGGAAGGTATTGAATGTTTCCTTGTTTTTTCGCTTAATTTCTCTTCTGTAGTTAAGCAATAGTCGTATACATTAATGCTAGTAAGTAGCAGTGTCATCGATGACAGATCACCGAAAATTATGGCACTGGTTTGTTCAAATTCGGATATATGCTGTAGTACTAAATCGCGTATCATAGAATAATAGTGTTTTGTTCAAATTTTACTATGCTATATCACCGCTTAAGCCACTATTTGACAACACTGGTAACTAAGAATCTCCACTCACACATGCACAATTTTGTAGTTGATTTTATCAGAATGTATGCATAAATAATGAAATTTTATTTGATCAACTGTAATAAGTAGTATCTTCTCTTATCGACATATATATGGTAAAAAAATTATTTGATCAACTGTATGCTGGGTAAAAATGAAATTTTTAATACAGAACTTTATTGAAGATGACACATTCATCTATAGTTTCTGATGTGTAGTGTAGCTACCTTTATTCCCACTTCATTAGGTAGGATCTGGGAGTTCAGCTTAAAATGATAATAAATTGCTGATGTGATCATAGTTGCACTTGTAATCATGGTTTAAAATAACGATTGCAGCCGCACTTGTGGTCACACTGTGAACCTTTACATTGTCGAAAAATGCAGCCAAATCTGTGGTTGTGACACCGTTGTAGAGACCTCGAAATCTGTTATATTGTGCCTGCAATTGATGTTGCGGATGGCGGTTAAAAACCAATGTTTGTGATGATTCTTGCTACAATAACGTTTGCTGAAGGAATTCATTTATGTTTTTGTAGGATGAATTGAGAAATGATTATGAAGAAGCTGTTAGTGTAGAGTGGATTGATAAGTGTTTAAGCCTTACTTTCAAGTGTCCATGTGGCAAGGGATATGAGGTTCTAATCTGTGCTAACAACTGTTACTATAAGTTGGTGTAGAAGAATCAGTATGCTTAATTGATTCCTTCTAATTTGGGGATGGATGGATCACTTTTGTTTCTATTCTGATTTAGTTTGGAAAAGTCTTGTCTGTTTTCATTTGTAGCAGCAGCATTTGGTTGTCACTAGAAGAATCAATGTATATATTTGAACATGACTTACATTTGTTTTGTAAATAAGTTGGTATGTACTATCTCAACAATCTTTGAACTTAATGAATGAAAGTATTTTTATACCATCTATCAGTTTAATAATCTGTCTAAACATGTATTTTTAGCATCACTCACAAGACAATGAACTTAATGAATTATTTATCCAAACTTGTCAGAAAGTTTTCTGACAATATACAGGTTCACAGTGTAACCACAACCACAATTTAAACCATGAGTGAATAATTCAAACAATGAACAAATTTCATGAGTGAATATGAGTAGGTGCTGAGGAAAACTTGTAGCCATCCTCATCTTCAATACCAAATAACATATGCTTATTATTTTTTCTGTGGAAAAGTTTCAGATTGATGAGATAATAAGGAAATAAGAGGAGTGAGTGGTTTCATCTTTAAAATCTTTTCGTATTCCCCACATAACTTCTGCACAATTCTTCATAGGTGGCCTTGAATGTATGGAAGGTGCAAGGCATTGAAAAGCTAATTTGAAAACCTTCTTTTATTAAGTTGACAACAGAATATTTCCACACAAAAACTGCCAAACTTGAAATTGAAAGCCAAACAAAACACAATCAAACACTAAAGTTTTAACAAAATGTCATTTATTCATCCTTTCCTATTCCTACTCTTAACCAAACAGTCAAGAGTGTGAACTCCACACTGCTAACCGATCTAAGTTATTCTATAACAGCAAACGATGTAATCATCCCATGCTTTAGAAATACGTGATCCTGCAAAAATGAGAATTAATTTTAGTACTTGGAAATGTCATCAAATCAGTGCAATTTTAGTAGATGAAAAAACACAAAAACAAGTAAATAATCCTTTGATCAGGACATGTGATGTATAGACTAACTCAACTATGAAAACAACGGTGACATATATTATGAGATTGATACTATCTTTGATGACAGATTATTGAACAGTGAGAAATGAAGTACAAATTGTAGAAAACCTTTAGTTACACATATATCGACAGTCACATGGTTAATGAGTTTCAGCAACCATCCCAAGGCTAAAAGTTTTCATGATTCAGTTAAACCATAAAAGTGAAAGTAACAAAGTAGGAAAGAACAGAAGTACCTGCTTAGAAATCATCCAGTTTAGAGCAACTAGACATGTATTCACTGCTTCCACCACAAGAACACTTTCAATATCAAAGCATTCAAGAATTTGGAATAGGTTTCTCTCCAAGATGGTAGGAAAAATATTGACCCTACAAAGCCAACAAAAGTAGTGAAGAATCCTATCCCCATGCTCATGTATAATGCTTCCAAAAATATTGAATTGTCATCTCCTGCATCAGTTATTGGCACTTGATGTTTTGGCAGCTCTTCTTCTCCTGGACATTTTATATCAAGTGGCTCTCCACAGAGATTAGGATTTCCTTCAAAACTCGAAGCGCTGAATGTCTGCAGCTGCGTTCCAATTGGAATTTTTCCATAAAGCTGATTGTTGGACAAATTCAACACAGAGAGGCGATCAATATGAGCTAGACTGGAAGGAATTAGGCCTGATAGATGATTTCTTGATAGATCAAGAAATTCAAGTGACTTGAATTTTCCTATGTCTGAAATTATTTCCCCACTAAGATTGTTCCTTGACAAATTTAAGGATGTCAGTCCTAACGAGTACACAATTTCTGTTGGTATTTCTCCTATAAGGTGGTTGCTTGAGAGATCAATGCTTTTTAAAAACTTATCTGCATTTTTGTAGAGTCGGTCTACACCTTTCCACGTCAAGAATATATAAAATTCATAGCTTACAGTGATAACCATATTATCAGTAGTACTGATTGTATACGAATGATCCATCAATGAAGTTGAGTTCATGGTGTCCCGAGACATTGAAGTAAAATTCTTTACACATGTTGGGATTCCTCCTGATAAGCTATTTAGTGACAAATCCAAGACTTGAAGTTCTCTCAAATAACAGATGTTTGAAGGTAGGCTTTCGTTGAAGTTATTAGATCGAAGGCTTAAGATTATTAATTGTTGTAAACTGTTTCCAATCCATGAAGGTATTGGACCATGAAACATATTTTCTCCAAGGTCCAACAAAGCCAACTTTTTTGAACAATTCTTCAAGGAGGAAGGAAGTGGTCCATTGAGAAAGGAATCTTACCCGACAACTTGTTATTGCTCGGTTCAACAAACTTTAACGAGGTTAGATTATTCCAACAATCAGGCAACTCCCCCTTTAATTCATTGTTTGACAAATCCAACATTGCCAGATTGTTAGGGTTACTTTTGTTGCATAGAGCGGAAGCTAAATCTGAAAATTTATTATGGGAAAGTCGCAGTGCTACTGCTTGAAATAAAAAAGCAGGAATGGAACCTTCAAGTTGATTTGAACTCAAATTTATTTCAGGACTTTTGGTAAACTCGAGTTCCAAATTGGGAACCTTGCCGGTGATATTGTTGTTTGAAATGTCAAGATTCAATAAGTGATTTTGATTAAGAACCCAATTAGGAAAGGTAGAGTTGAGATTACAAGATGCTAGAAACAAATGTTCTAATTGAAAAGGCGGAACCCAATCAGTACTAACCACCTTCACAGTCAACAAGTTAGAAGACAAAGCTAGGCCTAGTAATTTGGAGAAGTTAGTGAAATGAGATTCAGAGAGGACACCTTCGAAAGAGTTGCTGCTTAGGTACAAATACTCTAACCTCGTAAGTGATCCGATGCCCGCAGGTATTTCTCCAGTTAGTTTATTTTTATATAGATACAACTCTTGTAACAATGAAATATTTTGGAGTTGTAAAGGGATTGCTCCAATTAATTCATTGTAGCCGAGATCAAGGTATTGCAATTGTGAGAGATTTCCAAGTTGGAAGGGAATTCCTCCATTGAGTTTATTACTGCTGAGATCAAGGTGTTGCAATTGTGAGAGATTTCCAAGTTGGAAGGGAATTCCTCCATTGAGTTTATTACTGCTGAGATCAAGGTGTTGCAATTGTGAGAGATTTCCAAGTTGGAAGGGAATTCCTCCATTGAGTTTATTACTGCTGAGATCAAGGTGTTGCAATTGTGAGAGATTTCCAAGTTGGAAGGGAATTCCTCCATTGAGTTTATTA
>Ga0228710_1004753_pt1 | contig 21367 bp, 19 predicted proteins | sample MedpolnodulmetaG_FD_177995 | JGI IMG/M metagenome (GOLD analysis project Ga0228710, IMG submission 177995) | Root nodule microbial communities from Medicago polymorpha collected in Santa Monica, California, United States - pink nodules | ecosystem: Host-associated > Plants > Roots > Nodule... | reverse complement strand
TTCCTATCTTATTCTTACTAACTATTAATAAAACCATTTAATTAAATAAACAAATCACATAATCACATAAATCAATTAAATAGGACTCTAAACTCTACCAAAAATAAAATAAACGGGCGTTACACCAACTACAACAATTGTCTTCCTATGGATGGGGTAATTCAAACTTGTTAAACGGCAGGACTCAACATTCGACCGGCATTTCTATTGTTCCTTTCAAAAGATTAAATTCTTGTTAGGATGATTTAAATGAAGATATTGAAGTGTCAAGGAATGAACCTCATTCTTTTGACACTTGAATACCGTCATTTAAACCAAGACTAACAAGAATTTAATCTTTTGAATGGAACATTAGAAATGTCGGACGAATGCTGGAGTGTTGCTGCTTAGCAAGTTTGAACTTACTCCATTCAGGGGTAAGATAATTGTTGTAGTTGGAAGGTATATTTATGAATGTAATGAATTTACCACTTTTCGAATTTATTTATTCATTACGCAACTTTTAATCGAAGTCACATTGGACTAATAAGTGTTTATTCGAATACGCAATTTTTAATCAAAATTATTCAATACGCGATTTTAATTATTCAATACGCGATTTTAATCACAGAACAACAATGCAATAGGATTCAAAAAACTTACTTGTTTTTGTGATTGAAATTGACTTGGAATGGCTTGAAATGACTGAAAATCGCACCTAGGAGAACCAAAAACATAACAATGGAGTTTTAGAAACTCCTATGTCTGGTTTGTTCTTATAACAGAACTTCAGCAGTTAACTGTCGAGGTTTTCCTCGGTAGTTAACTGCAGCTGGTTTCAATCAAATTCGGCAGTTAACTGTCGAGGGATATTTGAGTAATTTACTCGTGTTTTTCAGTCCTATCAAATGTGTCAACAACAATTTTCCCAACATGAATCCATATTCACGGTAAGTCTGATTGTTTCATATGAAAACTCTAACTATCTTTAAACAAAACTTTAATTACTACTACTAGTTTGTCTTAAAATATAAAACTAAATATTAAAATCAATCTATATATATTTATGGCTTAATCACTGTTTTGCCCCCCTAAGTATCCAAATGTTATTGTTTTGGCCCCTAAAAAAAACAACTCTTTTCAAGCCCTCTATGTTTACTTTCTTTGGCAATTTTAGCCTCTCGAACCAATTTTGACTAGGTCAACACTGTCATTGCTTCCAAATTGGTGCCACGTGTGTTAATGTCTGATTTTTTTAAAATATTAATGCCAGCTTAGAAAATAATAAAACAAAAAAAAAATAAAAAAAATAGAAGAAAAATAAAATAATTTAAAAAATAAAAAAACTCCTTTAATTTTTTCCTAGATCTTCTCTTCTCTCCTCTTTTTTTTTCTCTTCTTCTTCTTTCTCTTCTCTCTCCATTAAAATTTCTCGTCTATCTCCTCAACTCCTTTTTCGTCTCCACTACCATCTCCACCAAAGCTTCGCACCTCACCACCACCACAACCACCACTTCTCCATGACTTCAGTCCAATCCAAAAACATCACCACCTCTGTCAACGGTTTCTAGCGGTAATGGTGGAGGAAGCGTCGGAGGAAGATGAGCCAAAAGACGAAAACGATCCAAAAGAGCTTCTATCTACTGCATAGATGAACATAATCCAACAAAACAAGACCCACTGGAGAGGATGAATCCCCGCCGGAGGAAATCAATTCAATAGCGAACCGTGCCCCTCTTCCTCTGGCAGCGGTTGCGGTGGCTGTTCCTGTTGTTGCTACTGTTGTTGTTGTTGTTCATCTTGCTGTAACAAATTGGCCAAAATGGTGTTTTGAATTGATTATGAGAAAAAGTTTCAATATTTGCTTCTGAGCCCGCCAGATTTTCCTTAGATAAGTAGCAAAATTTGAAGAATTGAAGCCCGGATACGAGATACGATACTGCACCGATACGTCAATACGGAAAAATTTCAAAAATCAAGATACGATACGGCTGGGATACGTTAATAAAAAAATTATATAATTAAATGTACAATATAATTATAACCATTTTTTTAATATGCAACTATATTAACAAACAAGAGAAACCAGTCATATCTCTAAAAAAAAAAACCAGTCATAGGCTCGTAGCACATCAACATAAATATAAATAATATTGACGATTAAGAGGGTGATGATTAGTCAATTATATACACAATATATCCCAAAAAAAGCATCATCAGTGCTATACTATATCCAAAATGAACATTGCTAGTGTTATACAATATCGATAAAAAAAAAAACATCAGTACTCAAGAGTTAAGTTATTTAGTCAACATTAATTGGAAAATATCGGTGCAGGATAATTATCAAATATTCTCCTGATAAGTATCGGGAAGTATCGGATAATTATTTTTTTGAAAAAATAAAATTTAATCTTCGGATACTCTCTTGATACGTATCGGGAAGTATCATGCAGGTATCGGTGCAGAATACGCAGGGGATACGATACGTCATCCATTTTGAAGTATCGGGGCTTCATAGTTAAAATGTGTTTTTTTTCTTGAATTTTTGATATTTTTGTTGTGAGCTTTTGGAGCTGTTCTAAATTTTTTGTTGCTGAAGAATTGTTCCTGAAGCTTCGATCTGTTGCTGAAGAATTCTTTCTTTGTTTTTGCTTTTGAGCTTTTGGGGCTGTTCTAAATTTTGTGTTTTGGTTTGGAATATTGGTTTGTGAAAATGGGTTTTTGAGAAATGTTGTTATGTTTGATTTTGGTGTTGTTTTCATGTGAAGATCTAATGAATAGTAGTTGAAATTGAAATAGGTGTTTGAAGATTTTACTGTCTAGGTCATCTGTGTTAAATGTTAATTTGAGAAGAAGAAGAAAAGAAATGTGACGGGGCCAGAAGATGAGGTTTTGAATGTAATTGATTTTGTTGATGAATTTTGTTCATGTTGCCAGAAGATGAAGGTGAAGGAAGGGGGAGGTCTGAGTTTTTGAAGTGAAGAACACATAGAGATTGTGAATATGAAAAGAAATAATTAACAGAATTGATTTTTTTTGTTTTTTTCCTTTATTTAATTCTTTAATTTATATGTGGCTTTTTTTTTATTTTTTTAATTAAAACATTACACACGTGGCGTCTTTGAAGTGCCAAGTCAGCGTTGACCCAGTCAAAATTGATCTGAGATGCTAGAATTGCAACAAAATGTAAACATAAAGGGTTTGGAAAGAGTTGTTTTTTTTAGAGGGCCAAAATCGCAACATTTGAATACTTCCAAAACAGTAATTAAGCCTATATTTATACACAAAATATATGTATCTACGACAATTATTAATAACCAATAGTTAACGGACATGGCACAATTTTATAAGACTATCAACACTTGTTTGTTTATTTTTTATTTTTTTAATAAATAATGTTAGAATTAATTGTTACATTGATATTTACTTATTCGTCCAAATTTGAATACATGACTTTTAGTTTTTAAACCTTTGCTCAAATCAGTTGAACTACTCAATCCCATTGTTCAATCTTTCATTGTTTTTCGTGGTCCACGTGAAGGAACATTAAACAATATTTTTTGTTTTGTTTTAAAGAGTCTGTCATCGAACACCAGGCCGTTCCTTTTAGGCAACATCTGAAAATAAATCAAATGATTCATAGACACCAAAACAAAATAAAACACCGTCGAAGTAGAGAACAATAACACATACAAAGTAGACTGAAATTTTAGCACCTAAGAATACTAACACAAAAAAGTAAAAGTATAGCAACATGTAATTAATTAAATTTTAAATTTTTGCATGAAAAATTCTCCAATGTTAAACTCATAACAAGAATAATATATGATACAAAATTAGTGTTAGACTTTTTAGAGGAATCATAGATACAAGAACTCCTTTGTATGTTAGAAGTGCATCCTTCCTCTTTTTATATGTTATATGTATCTCTAATAAATTCATTATGACGATACAAAATTAGTGTTAGACTATTGTTAGATGTGTACCTTCAATGATAAATTTTAGCACATTTAATAACTTATATCAATAATTTTATCACATTTATGATAAAAAATGCAGTTATTGATAAAAAAGAACAACAACAAAAAAGATGAGTGGACCACATAATCCTAAATGCGTCTCACATCGGTTTCTTGATCATGAATGTGTCTAGCATAATTTTGTATTATCAAATTCAATTTTGCAATCCTTTTAATCAATCAAGAAAGTGGACATTATTATAATGATATAATTTAATTTTTTGGAACCTTTGAAAAACAAGACATTATTAATTTTTTGGAACCTTGTAAAATTATTCTTTTTCCAGAATACCCCTCTAATAGGCTATTCAAAAACCAAAATTTCTTGAAAAAAAATAATTTGAAAATAGCCTATTAGGCGGGTATTCTCGAAAAAAAAAAATTTATAAGGAAGAAAACCAAAACAAATTTTTTACAGAGAATAAACCCAAAAATGACTTAAATTAAAAGGGGGAAAGCACTACTAACCCTTGTTTTTAATTGAAAAAGAAATTGTGCTTTAATCACACAAAAAGTTTGTGAGAGATATAATGTTAAATATATAATAATTAAAAGCAACCATAACCTAACTAAAGGTTGTTGCTTTAGTGGCCAGAAAATCTTTGTGAATCTTGGTTTGCGTTGGTTTGACTCACCTTGATCATTTTATTGAATTTTTTAAAAAAAAAAAATGCATTAGAAATTAAAAACAGTGTCATGCAAGATTCAAACTTAGGACACGGGATATGACGACATCTTTCAAATTAACCGTTAGGATACACACTATACAATCTTCATTTGTAAGCATAACATATAATATATAATATTTAACTTCATACTATAATATATGTATACATACCTAGTAAAAATGATTTTTTTTAAGGTTTGGGTGGACCGTGGTCCGCCTATGGCCGTGAGGGGCTTCACCTCACAGACTCTTTTCACTCATCTCCAAGAGGGGTATTTAAGTGTTTTAGAACAAATAGGTAAACTTGTAAAGTATTTAAATTTTAAAGGGTTTATGTAAGTTTCTATAGTTAGGTAAGGTGTTACACATTGTGTCAAGTGGTTCAGTCCAATCAGGTTGTGTACTTACTACTTAAGAAATGAACAAAATACATAAGTAGGATATAAAATATAGCTAATTAGAATAGTTAAGTTTAATCAAGGAAAAACATTGTTAAGATATAGAAACTTTCTTTGAGAGGTTTTTTCTTTGTTTAAATGACACTTATTTCAAGACCAATGGAGTAATAGTAAATAAAAAGTACGTAAGGTTAGGACACAACCCGAGTTATGTTTGGCCAGCCTATTACAGGCAAGATTTATCGTTCGTGTATTGATGGTACCACACAGGGGGCACACTTTGTCAAAAATTGCAAGGTGGCTGATTTTATTGATGTTCACTCAAAGAAATGGAATGCTGCGCTGGTTACACAGGTTTTTACTCATGATTTAGTAGCTGATATTTTAAATAACATGTTATATGATCCGGTACCCATTGATAACATGATTTGGAAGGTGGCAAAGAATGGGATTTATTCGGTTCGGAGTGCTTATCGTCTTTGTGTGGAGGAATAGGTGGATACATCTCATTTACGGCAACCGGGGTATTGGTCCAGAATTTGGCGTCTCAAATCCGAAAGTTAGAAATTTTGTATGGAGAGTATGCCATGGTGTGTTGCCAACTCGTGTTCGTCCACAGGATAAGGGTGTGCAATGTCCAACCAATTGTGTAAGTTGTGCTGATGTTCACGAAGATCTTGCACATGTTTTCTTTGACTGCCCTTTTGTGATGCGGGTTTGGCGCTCGTCTGGTTTATGGGAAGCTGTGCACCACATTGTCATGAATAATGATTCGGCAGTTGGGACTGTTTTCTCATTGCTGCAGAATTTATCTCCGGATCTCAGTCAACGGTTCGCAGCAAATTTGTGGAGTGTGTGGAAACATCGCAACATTAAGTTATGGAGGAATGAGGATGAGTTATGTGCTCAGGTTGTTGAGAGAGCACACATTCTGATTCAAGACTGGCGGGCTGCAAACCTGTCCCGCAATCCTGAAACGCAGCAACAACAGTCTAGTGAAGGTTCGGTCGCATTTCAGCCTCCACATATAGCAGAAGCACGGTCCAGCACTGCTGTTACAGCAGCCAGGCAGGCCGAGAATGTGGCTAGTAACTCAGTACAGCAGCAGCACATGACAGGCAGCTGCCCAAGGAACTCCCAGCCACTGAATTTAGGCCATGTGCGGCCAGTTTCTGTTGATACAGCAGGTGGTCAGATTGCATTTCAGCCCCATAATATGGAACGACAGCAGCAAAGGCAAGCTGCCAACATCATGTATGGCCAGCCAGTGCATATATCACAGGTCCCTTCAAGTTCTGCAGGTACAACAGACCCAAATCAGTGGCATAAACCCCAGCAAGGTCGTTACAAATGCAATGTTGATGCCTCCTTCTCATCAATTCGGAAACGTACAGGTATTGGCATTTGCTTGCGTGATGATGAAGGTGCTTTTGTCTTGGCCAAAACCATGAGTTTGTCTCCTATGAGTTCTGTACATGTGGGGGAAGCACTTGGTTTACTCTATGCGATGCAAGATATGCATTTCGACAATGTTGATTTTGTGCTCAATTCCAAAATAACAACAGATGCTTTTCATACAAGACGGATATATGTTACGGAATTTGGTCATGTCATCACAGCTTGCAGGCATCTCTTCTCAACTTTTACAAACTCCCGGGTAGAGTTCAATCGGTGACAAGCAAATGTGGTTGCTCACGCTTTAGCAAGCGAGGCCACTTTATCAGCTAGTCCCACCGTCTATTTTGAAATAACTTATTGTATCGAAACTCCTCTTATTAATGATATGCTATAAGCAGTTTTACTTCAAAAAAAGTACATAAGGTTCTGAGAAAAATTTGAACAAACTGTACATAGAAATCCATTAAATCTCAAGACTAATACTACTATCAACTTACAACAGCAATTCTACTGAAGTGCACAAAAGTAAATGTAAGAAGTGCTGACTTGAAAATGGTAGGCAAGGGAATCCCATAATTACCCCTAGCAAACAACCCTTTCAAAAATGGCCAGTAACAAACTACTAGATATACACTACACATCAATTCACCTATACCACACTCATTCCCACTATGAGCTTCTAATTGCACCCCCAAAATCTTAATAACAAGTGCTGTCAACTGCACAAGCAAAATGGTTGTGCCAACCACAAAAGCTGGGGACTCATCAAATGTGAACCTACCAGCATTTGCATCATCTCCAGTAACACCTGAAGTTGGACTTTCCTTTTGTGTTACTTCAAAGACTGTATCAGATATCCCCAAGAGCTTAAGCATGGCACTCAAAAATCCTATAAACCATACACTTGTTGATCTTATTGTAATCATTCTCTGGTTGTTCCACCAAAATCTTAATGATAATCCTTTTGATAGATACTCTTGTAGTGTATGTATAGTATAGACCACAAAAAGAGTTAAGGGAATCCATAGCCCAAGTCCCTGGAATAAGACAGCGAAAAGGTGAACAAAAAAGTAGTATATAAAACTCAAAATTAACGATTGTACAACGCAAAGTTTTACATGTGCTTCCAATTATATCTCACAACACTGACACTTATACTATTTTCTAAAACATATTTAGAGATATACACATGGTTGTTCCTTTTACACTCATTATATCATCATTAAACTCGGACTCTGTTTGGATAAATAATTTAATTAAGCACTTATATCCTGACGCTTATCATATGAATACTTACGTATAAACTATTTCTATATAAAAAAATAATATAAAGTCAAACTGAGAGCTTATAGAAATAACTTGAAAACAACTTATAAACATGTCTTAAGTTTTTTTTCCATAATCTCTAACAAACAGTCTCACAAATACGTATGCCAGTATATAAGCTCCAATAGGCTAATGCAAAAAACCCTCAATATTTAATTCAACTTGCTATAGAAATTTAATGCGAAAATCTAACCTTAGGAAAGATACTGGTGTTGGTGATTATGCAATATGCAACTAGGGCTGCATAAGAAACTTCAAAGACCGAACGCAAACCCCAATTGGTAAGCCAACAATAAGACAAGCCTGCCCTGAATTGGATTTTACCAAAGAGGGTACCCATAACAGGAGAATGCTTGCTAAAGAAGACAACAGTGAGGCCTGAAGACCATCTCTTTTGTTGGATCATTGTAGTGAGTAATCCTCCGGGAGCGCAGCCCATGAAGGCGGTTGGCTCCGGTGTACAACATTCTGATCTCCATCCTTTTCTTTGCATATTCAATCCAGTTGGTACATCTTCTGATATTGATCCATATAACCACCCCATCTGAAGTTTCCAAAATCATCAAAGTTAATTAACAAAGTTTAATGGAGATGCATAGACAATATAAAATAGTTTTTCATCGACATCTAACGAGAGTTCATGATATGCACCGACAAGCCAACTTTATGACCGCAATTTAAAATTAACTGTAAAATGTTGGATTCTCATTGGACGTTAGTGTAAAACTAGTTTACACAGACTGTGCATGTCCCATTTTCTCATTAACAAAATTTAAATTTTGCAAATAGTTTGTGTGAAAAATAAATTTGTTTATGTAAGTTACCTGTTTACCCCAACAAGTGCCAGATTCATATCCACAATCAGATACTTGGATTGCTGAATCAAGAAGATTGGAAGGACTAATACCATCAATTGAATTATCACTTCCTTCAAAAGCATGTGTTGCTGATTTGACAAACTCTTTTGAACTTCCAAATTGCTGTATTAATATCTTTTCTGTTATTTTTCCTAATAAAGATACAAAATAGTGAGTATTTTAGTATCATAAAGGAATCAACTATTAATAGTAACACACTAAGATATGCAATGAATAAGTGACCTTTTCTTCCATATTGAATTTCATCAGGATGAAGACCATATATAGCATTTCTTCTATGGAAGGTGTTTGTTCCTCCATAGAAAGGTCCTTGAAGTCCTCCCATGCCCTTTATTATGTACTACATAAAGCAAAACAAAACACAAATTTTATAAACACAAAATTTTAAGAGGTAAAGTGAGAGATGCATTTGAAGATGTGAAAAAACCTCAAATGAAGCCACCCATTGATTTCCAAAAGGGTCATCTTTTACTCCATCATAAAATTGTTGGAAACATTGAACAAATGCAACATCTTTTCCATTTTTAGAATCCATCAAAATGCACATAGCATGTTGAATAATCTTGGGATTGTTCACAACCATGTCACAGTCTACGTTCAGCATAAAAGGAGCATTGGTCATCAATCCAGAGACTCTTGTCTGCAAATTTCAATTTGGAAAGATAAGAATGGTTCCCAAAAAACTAAGAATTAGATCATCAAAACACTAAATATTAGTCAGTAAAATTACCAACACATTCATAGCTCCGGCTTTGTAATTGTGTTCATACTTTGGTGTCTTCTCTCTAGATATGTAGATTAAGTGAGGCAATCCATCAGGAAGACTATCATTGTTCTCCAATATAACCTGCCAACGCGTAATGTCAGTCTTTTTGGTTTGTTCGAATTCAAGCTTGAGTACTTGGTACTACATCGACTAGGAAGGACCGAACTTAGACATGTCTAGAAATTTCGGTGAAAATGTAGTGTCCTGGTCTCTCTTGTCGGTCACGACAGTCAACCTCCCCAAAAAACAAGGATTACATGTAGTATATAGATGCATGAATATTTTTTACTATATTAGTTACCTTAACTATACTTGGATGATTTCTTTTTTCTGTATTTAGGAAAGCAGAGAATTCTCCCTCAAATTGGAATGAAATTGGATTTCGCGTCACATCTTCAATTTTGTGGCTAAGACTGTCATACATATCCTGCAACAAACAAAAAAGACAAACCATTTTGCAGTACATTATATTTATGTCATGATATGTATATCAATAATTCAAGGGGCAATATTATTTTACTTACCTTCATTTTTAACCATTCTTGTTTGAATTCAGCTGAATCATCACTTTTAGTAACTTGAGAGAAATATCTAAAAGGTGCTCTAACTTGTATGTTATACTTCTTACAGAAAGGTACCCAAAAATTAGCAAATTTAGAAGCTTCCAAAAGACCATAGAAGGTAAAAACAGAACAACCATCATCAGAAACATAACAAGCTAGCTTATTAGCTGGATAATCAAGAGCCAATAGAGACAAAACAGTGTTCAATGTGATGATTGGTGGTTCAAGTACAGGATCTGCTGTTGTCACAAACAAATCCACACGTGGAAGCTCATGAAATCTATTAGGATAAAAAATAACAAAAAATAAGCACAAGACTTGAGAAACTAATTAGCAAGATAAATGCTGTCATGAAAATTGTCTAGATTTAGTTCTTCAAATAACACAACTAAAGTAGCAATACAAAATCAGTTCAAGACTTCACGCAATGCGGTTAAAACAATGTTTTAACCGTGGCCGCAATACAAAGTGCAACATCAAGATTAATCTTGATGTCGTCATGACTCTTGATGAACCTGCATCAATCATATATGACAGTAATTTATCATAAATATCAAATATCGCGAAGCTTACTTACCGTTGAAGTAGACGATTTGGATATGTTTTGGTAACAGCAGGACTCCATTTGGTGTTGAGAACAACAATCCAAGTATAAGTGAACCAAGATTCACATGAGAAAGCAAGAAACCATGGAAGTGTGAAAGTGTTATTGATGATGAAGAGAATACGGTAACAAAGAAGAGAAAGTAAGAGGAGTAAAATCAAGAGGTCTATTACTCTTTGAAACGTACGTTCAATCCAAATTTTTTCGTAAAGGAGATTTTCTTGGTTGACCATTCTGCAAATGATAGAAAGCAAAGTAGAATAAGAGCAAGATTATTATATTTGAGATTCTTTGGAGAACAGAGAACTGTGCTACTGCTATATATATGCTACTATCTTAGATAAGATAATATTTTATGGGAAATGCTAACAAGTACTTTGAGATGTACTCCTTCATTTTAAAATACATGTCGCATTTTTGTAACGTGTATTATTTACATGGCTTACTTTGATATTATTTTTTAAATAATATATAAATACAAATGTTAGTATTTAAGATGTTGTTTGATTTATCTCGATAAATATTTTTAAAATATTAAATTTTTATAATTTTTTACTTTAGATAATTAAAGATATTACCGGTCAAAGTGTGGGATCCAGCCATTGCCACATGACCAAGATACATTTGAAAAAATGAAAGATTACATATGATGACAAGTAGTAAGGTGCATGTTGTGTACATATGGTGTAGTGTATGAGTAAAACATGTTGTGGTCCATGCATTGCAAGTGACACATGGTTTGGTGCATGCATTGCAAGTGACACTTAGTGTTTTGCATGAAAGACAAATGACAATTGCCTTCATGCATGTAAGACAACTTTATCAATTTTATTTTGGAATTTGTGTGTTCAACACATTGGAACTTAAAAAATCAACTTTTCCTATATTAAATTTGTAAATTATTTCCTTAGTAAGTGCCCTTAGATACTTTTTAAGAAGTTCATAAAAGAAATTTTATCTTGAGATTTGTGTATTCTACACATTAGAACTTAAAAATCAACTTTTCATACATTAAATTTGTAAATTATTCCAGATAAGTGCCCTTAAGATACTTTTTGAGAAGTCCAAATAAGAAATTCTATCTTGGAATTTGTGTATTCAACACATTGGAACTTAAAAAAACAACTTTTCATACATTAAATTTGTAAATTATTTTCTTAGTAAGTGCCTTTAAGATACTTTTTAAGAAGTTCAAAGAAAAAAAATTTATCTTGAGATTTGTGTATTCAACACATTAGAACTTAAACATTCATTAGTACATTGGTATTAAAAATAACTTTTCAAAAAAAAATGGAAATAAGAGTTATCTAGACAAAACCTTAGCCCTCAAACAATAAGGATGTGTTTGGATGGAAGGTTTGAGAAGGAAAGGGAGGGGAGAACTTACTTTTTGTTTTTAAATTACGCACACTAGGAAATATTTTTAAAAAAATTAAAAATGATAATATGATAAACGATTATATAATACTTCAATCACACTAAACTTATTTTAGAAAATTATCTTATGCAATCTGTAATTTAAATAAGAAAGTTAAACTCTCTCCTTCCTGTCTCTCTTAAACTTTCAATCCAAACACACTTTAAATAACAATCACTTTAGATAAGCCACAACATCAGATAGTATATTTTTATCCATTATTCAGTTGTTCACTTGTTCTCTTTATTGTATATTTTATTTTTTTGGGTAGTATTGTATACTTTTTTTTAGCAAATATCATGCTCATACCATATTAATTGAATCTTTATCGACCGTACCGACTTAAATTTTTGTCTCTTGTTTTGAACTATATTGGCCTTAGAAAATACATTTTCAAATGACCAATGTGCAATTGAGATGACATGTAAGAGAGTCTAGTACACAGGTACTTTATAACTGGTATCCACTGCACACAACTATAAATATTAATTCTTCAAATTATGTGGGACTCAAATAATCACATATATTTGACACACGATTTGAACGTACAAATAAAAAAAGAAAATAATTATTTTAAAAACATATTAATTTATTTTTTCTCTTTTTATCTTTTCTCAAATGTGTGACCACGTTGGAATAAAGTGTCTAAATCACTAAAGAGAAGTGCTAGAACACTTCCTTTTCAACATCCTATCTTCGGACTATGACTAGTATGTGGTTGTATATGCGGTTCAATTAGCGGTAATAAAGAGTCTTTATTAAAGAGTTTGGACAATTATTACGATATTACGCTAACAAGTGTCTAAAGATATTCGTTAAGGAAATCAAAAGTAGTATATTTGTATGAAATTCAACAATATTTTAACTATTAAAAAGTTAAATTCATCTTTTTTTACTATTTTTCAATGCAATATTTCTATTTATATATTCTTAACAATACCTTACGGATACTCTTTAACATTTTCCTTATTATTAATGGTGTCAAGCAAGTTGGCTCATTCTGGTTATCAATCATCATTTGTGCAATTACCAATCATCATATACTCTTTGGAATATCTTTGTTCCAACAACAATTAACGTGGAAAAAAAAAATGTTTTTCAAAGTCTAACTCAACCGACGATCTCGATATTGTTAAATTAAACACCTTTATTTGAGTTGGAAATAGAAACATTAAACTTGTGTGTGAGTTTCAAGTAGTCCAATTTTTTTAACTGGACCATCACATTTTTTCCTTAAAAACCAATTAAAAGATGTTTTAAGGTCAAGGATTTAAAGACCCTTAAAACAATGTACTATTTTAGGAAAAAAAGTTTTGAAGGAAATTTAATAATACGTTAAAAATCCCCTCCCCTAAGAAAACAAAAAGAATAGATTAAAAAAAAAATCAAGGGCTCAATTGAATGAGTTTTGATTTTTAGTTTTAAATTTTATTTTCGAAATCAATTTTCAAAAACCGTTTTAAAAAAGAAAACAAAAAAATAAAATTATTTGGCGTTCTCATGTTTTAAAACTGCTTTTCTGAAGTGAAAATGAAAAATTTGTTTGGTATATTTATTTTCAAAAATTATATTGAAAACGTAACAAAAGAACAGTTGTTTAGCATATATTTTATTTTAAATTTTAAAAAAGTTGTTTGTCTCTATTAATAGACAATTTCTATGGTACATCCGAAAGTTAGATATATACACTGATCTTAAAATTAATAGCTAAATAATTTTATTTTATTTTAAATTTAGAAAAAGTTGTTTGTCTCTAAATAGACAATTTCTATGGTACATCCAAAAACAAGAATCTTGAAATTATTAACATCCCATGTTCTCAAATCCTTCTCATATTTCCCATCCTTTTTATCTGATGTACATCTTTTTTCCATTCAATTACATAGCTAATAATTTTATATCAATTCAATTAGACACTAAACATTGTAGAGAATCATCTTTATCACTGGTCATTCCAACTAACTTTTTTTTTAACCAAAAAAGAGTAGCTAGCAAAGTGCTAGTCTACCAAAAATATATTATAACAAAAAGCAAAGAACAAAACAAAGGAAAGCAAAGAACAAAACAAAGGAGGGGGCCAAGCCAAACCTCCTTAATGAGTAACAAACCTAAAGTTAGGCATCCCTAACTTGTTTTGAACAAGAAAAGAAGTTAGGCTGCTGGGAATTTGGGTCCAAATTGAAGGAACATTACAAGATAAACCTAAATTAGCCAAGTGATACGCAAATTGGTTTCCCTACCTAAATATGTGAGATAATAAAATTCATATGAGCTTAGCCCACTTAATCTTGGGAAAATGATATTTTTTGAAAGCATACGCATCTTTCTGAGTTAGATCACCTTTGGGAGAGTGTTTCCAAACTAGTTTGTCTCTCTGATTACCAGAAGGAAGAGTAACTTGTGAAACAAGGAATCTCAGGTTGGGGAAGTATTGATTCAAATCTTCTGATATATTCCAAGTGTGATCAGTAATGTAGCTATCCAATTTCCTAGGTAACAATTGGACCAAATGATCAGGCAAGTTGTAAGTTTGTGCAAGGTTGTAAGATTGTACAAGGTTGTAAGTTTGTACAAGCACCTGTCCACACCAAGAGTCTGACCAGAAATTTATCTGTTTTCCATCACCAACATTCCAAGAACAATTATCCTTGATAACATAAAATTCAGCCTTAACTCCACTCCAAATAGATGAGGAGATGTGATGAGTGATGCATCTGTGATCTCTAATAACTCTGCTTCTGATTATGTTGGCCCATAGCTCATCTGATTGCAGTAAGCTCCAACACATACACTTGAAAAGACTAATTACAACCAAATGTCTATTACATATTGTCAAACACTTCTAATAAGCATAGATTAGCGATGAAATACTAAGGTGTTACGCATTTAAATTCTATAGTTACCTAAGGTATTACACATTTTGTGTCGATTAGTTTAGTTCATTTGAGTTGTCACACTTATTTAAGGACGGATACAGTAATATATAAAAAGTACAGGAGTCAATGAGAAAAATGAGAACAATCCATTAAATCTCAGGAGTAATATCAACTTATAGCAGTAATTCTACAAAAGTGCACAAAAATTAAAGCAAAAAGTGCTGACTTGAAAATGGTAGATAAGGGAATCCCATATTTACCCCTAGCAAACAACCCTTTCAAAAATGGCCAGTAACAAACTACTAGATATACACTACACATCAATTCACCTATTCCACACTCATTCCCACTATGAGTTTCTAATTGCACCCCCAAAATCTTAATAACAAGTGCTGTCAACTGCACAAGCAAAATGGTTGTGCCAACCACAAAAGCTGGGGACTCATCAAATGTGAACCTACCAGCATTTGCATCATCTTCAGAAGCACCAGAAGTTGGACTTTCCTTTTGTGTTACTTCAAATATTGTATCAGATATCCCCAAGAGCTTAAGCATTGCACTCAAAAATCCTATAAACCATACACTTGTTGATCTTATTGTAACCATTCTTTGGTTGTTCCACCAATATCTTAATGAAAATCCTTTTAATTTATACTCTTGTAGAGTATGCATAGTATAGATCACAAAAAGAGTCAAAGGAATCCATAGCCCAGCTCCCTGGAATAAGACAGTGTGAAAAGGAGAAAAAAAGTAGTATAATAAGCTCATAATTAATGAAATCTTTAGTCAAGATTTTAACGACTATGCACGACAAATAAGTTTTACACGTACATTTAATTATATATCACAATAATAACCATTGTTATATTATTTCCTAAAATTGTTAGAATTAGTTGGAGATTGGTTATAATTATTTGCAACATGCAAGTTGGTTAAGATTAATTACTTAGTTAGAGGATCAAAAAAAGAAATGTATTCTACACTCACTATAACCAGATTGCAACTAACTAGGTAATTTAACAAACTCCAACCGATTATATGATTAAACGCACGTGCAATTTTTTAATACTGTCAGTGCATACAGTTGTTAACCTCAATGTTTAATTTAACCTTGGCAGTAGAAATTGAAAGTGAATATCTAACCTTAGGAAAAATACTGGTGTTGGTGATTATGCAATATGCAACTAGGGCTGCATAAGAAACTTCAAAGACCGAACGCAAACCCCAATTGGTAAGCCAACAATAAGACAAGCCTGCCCTGAATTGGATTTTACCAAAGAGGGTACCCATAACAGGAGAATGCTTGCTAAAGAAGACAACAGTGAGGCCTGAAGACCATCTCTTTTGTTGGATCATTGTAGTGAGTAATCCTCTGGGAGCACAGCCTGTAAACGCGGTTGGCTCGGGTGTACAACATTCTGATCTCCAACCTTTTCTTTGCATATTCAATCCAGTTGGTACATCTTCTGATATTGATCCATATAACCAGCCCATCTGAAGTTTCAAAAGAGAATCAAGTTTCATATGCTTTTTTTTAAAATTTGTGTAATTTCATAGTCTAAGGCTTATTCACAAAATTTATATTTTGCAAGTACTGAAAAATATACCTGTTTACCCCAAGAAGTGCCATATTCATATTCACAATCAGATACTTGGATTGCTTCCTCTATAAAATTGGAAGGACTAATACCATTAGTAGAATAATCACTCCCTTCTATAACTTGTGTTGCTGATTTGACAAACTCCTTTGAACTTCCAAATTGTTGTATTAGTATATTCTCAGCTAATTTTCCTAGTAAGGATACAAAATAGTGAGTTTTTTAGTATCACACAGGAATCAACTATTAATACTAATACAAATCATTCGGGAGAACATGAGTTTGATATCATATGTGACACCGCTCTATCTCTATCTGTCACTTACTTTTTCATCTTTCACAACTTACACAGATTACGCACCAAAATATTTTTATCAATTGTGTCCATTTAACTTTCTCATAAAATAAAGATATACAATGAATAAGTGAATGAATTGTGAGAGCAAGACCTTTATTTCCAGATTGTATTTGATTAGGATAAAAACCATAAATGGCATATCTTCTGTGGAAGGTGTTTGATCCTCCATAGTATGGTCCTTGAAGTCCCGCCATGCCCCCTATCATGTACTGCAAAGAACAAAACATAATTTGTTCATAAACACAAATTTATAAGAGGTATGTAGTAAAGTGAAAGATGCATTTGAAGTTGAGAATAAACCTCAAATGCAGCCACCCATTGATTTCCAAAAGGGTCGTCTTTTATTCCATCGTAAAATTTTTGGAAACATTGAACAAAAGCAACATCTTTTCCACTATTGGAATCCACCAAAATGCAAATAGCATGTTGCATTATCTTGGGATTGTTCACAACCATGTCACAGTCTACGTTCAACATAAAAGGTGCATTGGTCATCAATCCGGAGACTCTTGTCTGCAAATTCCAATTAAGATAGACGAGAATGAGTCTCTCAAACATAAGAATTAGTATTTCGTAGAACTAAATAATATTGATCAGCGAAATTACCAACACATTCATAGCTCCGGCTTTGTAATTGTGTTCATATTTTGGTCTCTTCTCTCTGGATATGTAGATTAAGTGAGGCAATCCATCAGAATGACCATCCAATATAACCTGTAAACGCATAATGTAAGTGTTTTTTGTTGTTAGAATTCAAGCATGAGCCGGTTAGTTTCATATCGATTAGGAATGAACCAATTGAGATGACACGAATACTCAAACATTTTAGAATGCAAGAACCAGAAATACTTGGAAGAATTTAGGATGTGTGTATATATGAAATTAAATTTTCCACCAGCTAAAATTTGTTTAGTATAAAACAAGGAAAACATATACCCTATAGACGCATTTAATCTTTTTACTGCAATATTTATTACCTTAATTATACTTGGATGATTTCTTTTTTCTGTATTTGAGAATACTGCAAATTCTCCCTCAAATTGGAATGAAGCTGAATTTCGGGTCACATCTTCAATTTTTTGGCTAAGATTATCATACATATCCTGCAAAAACACAAAAAGACGAACCATCAACAATTCACGTACCGTCCTGCAAATTTGTTACTTGTGCATACTTATCTCACAACATGTATCAATAGTTGAAGTGTAATATTATTTTACTTACCTTCATTTGTAACCATTCTTGTTTGAATTCAGCTGAATCATCACTTTTTGTAACTTGAGAGAAACATCTAAAAGGTGCTCTAACTTGTATATTATACTTCTTACAGAAAGGTACCCAAAACTTAGCAAATTTAGAAGCTTCCAAAAGACCATAAAAGGTAAAAACAGAACAACCATCATCAGAAACATAACAAGCTAGCTTATTAGCTGGATAATCAAGAGCCAATAGAGACAAAACAGTGTTCAATGTGATGATTGGTGGTTCAAATACAAGATCTGCTGTTGTCACAAACAAGTCCACACGTGGAAGCTCCTGTACTCTATTAGGATAAAAAATAACAAAAAATCAGCACAAGACTTGAGAAACTAATTAGCAAGATAAATGGTTTTTTACAACCAAATTTAGACAACTTTTTAAGTGGTTAATGCAGATTAAAGATAATCGATATAAAACTCATTAACCACCAATCTAGACATAGTTAACCATAATTTTCAGGTTTCCAACTAAATGTATGTAGTTAATCACGTCCAAGTCAATGATCGTTGAAGTCACTTTGGTGATAAACAAGCTTCGATCATGGTATATCTATTTCTATCATCTATGGAACGTAATTAAAACGTTGTCAAGAAAATTGTCTAGATTTAATTGTTTAAATAACACATTAGAATTGCAATACAAAATCAATGTCAATGTAATAAAAAAAAAATGCTTAAACTGCGACATCAAGATTCTTGATGTCAATCTTGATGTCGCCACAACTATTGATTGAGTCACATCAATCAATTACATACATTTGTTAGCAATTTATAAATATCAAACATGGTGACGCGAAAATTTTATATTACATACCGTTGAAGGAGACGGTTTGGATATGTTTTGTTAACAGCAGGACTCCATTTGGTATTGAGAAGAATAATCCAAGTGTATGTGAACCAAGATTCACATGAAAAAGCAAGAAACCATGGAATTGTGAAGGTGTTGTTGATACGGTAACAAAGAAGAGAGAATAGGAGGAGTAAAATCAAGATATCTATTGCTCTTTGAAATGTTCGTTTGATCCATATTTTTTCATACAGAGGGAGATTTTCTTGGTTGGCCATTCTGCATATGATAGAAATTCTTCAGAATAATAGCATGTTCCACGTTTATTATATTTCAAAATTTTTGAGATTTGGATTCTTCAGTGCTGATTGATGATTATTCCAAGAGAATGTGCTACTTTTAAGGGATATGTACAATTCTATTAAAGTACCTAGGAAAATATAATATTTTTTTAATAATCAATTAATTGTCCTTTTTTTGTCAAATAAACATCAATTATTTGTCCTCTTTTGTCAAATAAAGTAACACATGTTTTTACTTTTTACCAAATAAACTAACACGTCTTAAATAATCCCCAATGAGAGATCTCTCTTTATTTTTTTACTTTCGGAATTCGAACCTGAATTTAGTATATATTATGCATTGTTTTTACTAACTGAACTAAACTCCCAAAGACTCCTTATTTAAGACTTGATACTTATGATGTATTCTCATTGGAGAAATATTATTTTTGGTACTTAATGGGATAAGTCTCAATGAAACATCTTAATCTTAAACGGAATCCACATTTTTTAAATATTAGAATAATGATAATATGATATAGAGTTATTGATAAATGATTTTTTTTAAGGAAGTTATTGATTCTACTTGAAGTTAAAAATTTTAAATTACATTTAACTTAGATGTATCCAAAGTCAATTTTATAGAATTAATTCACTCAAAGTTAATTATGTTCACCGCACAACCAAACATACACTACTAATATATAAAGAGAATACATTATTTTTGGTTGATCTTTTTCTTCCATATTTACCCTTTATTTAAACTATTTTATCATTATTATAATGATATTTAAATTATCATTAAAAAGTTAGTTAAATCTCATTAAAATAGAAACAATCTACAATAATAAAAGAAACAATCCACAACATTAACAACAACATTGGACACAATTAAAAAATTGTTTTTGATCAATCATTTTGTACAATTTCCATTTAACATCTAAATCTTAACCATTAGTTAAATTGTTTTCTCTCAATCATTTGTACAATTTCCATTCAATATATAAATCTCTAAGACATATTTTTGCTCTAAAAGTAATGGGTATGTTTCGAAGAAGAAAAAAAACCGTGTTGGGAGTTAAGAGTTTTAGAAGCAATCAATATCTCTAGATTATAGAATTGATTTTAGGCTTAATAGCAATTTTCGCCCCCTAACTTTTACGAAGTTGTGATTTTGACCCCCTAAGTAAAAAAAATTACAAAACCACCCCTTAAGTTTTGCAATTGTAGCAGTTTTGACCCCCAAAGGCAAAAAAATAAAATAACACGTGGCACCTCACTTAGGGTGCCACATCAACGTAGACTGAGTCAAAATTAGCCTTGGAGGCCAAAACTGCCATATGTGCAAAACTTAGGGGACGGTTTTGTAGTTTTTTTTTCCTAGGGGTCGAAATCGCAACTTTGGAAAAGTTAAGGGCTAAAACTGCTATTAAGCCTTGATTTTATCATATTTGAAAGACTTTAATAAGAATTGATTTTGATGATAGAATTGATTTTACTTGAAACTAAAATTTTTAGCTTTTGACTTCAACACTTGATGTTAGTCTTAAATTTATTGGCAAATATATTTTTACACAAATACATCAAAACATAAATAAATTACATTCAACTTACTTTTATCGATAATCAATTTTATAGAATGAATTCACTCAAAATCAAATATGTTCACCGCACAACCAAAATACATATATAAAGAGAATACATTATTTTTTGTTGAACTTTTTCTTCCACTTTTACCCTTTAATTAAACTATTTTATCATTATTATAATGATATTTAAATTATCATTAAAAATTAACAACGATATTGGACGCTAAAAAAATTATTTTGACTTTTTAAAAAAAATATTGTTATATGGTTCACATTTTGTCTTCCAATTTAATCTTTTATTTAATTATTTTATACCATTTTAACATTCTTTGCTAATAAAAATAGAAAGACAGACACTCTAACGTATCGGTCTGGACTATAGTTTTTATAAACTTTCTTCAAAAAAGTAGTTTTATAAAAGAGTTTTTCTATCATGTGCAAATTTACACATGTTAATAAATTTAAAGTGGTAAGTTTGTCTTGGAACTTGTGTAGTCTATATTAAATAAATACTTTTTAATAAATAATTGATGATTTTCAATGAAAAGTTGCTATTTTTAGTTTCCTTAACATGTGCAATATTGCACATGTTAGACAAACC
>Ga0228710_1004752_pt1 | contig 21367 bp, 15 predicted proteins | sample MedpolnodulmetaG_FD_177995 | JGI IMG/M metagenome (GOLD analysis project Ga0228710, IMG submission 177995) | Root nodule microbial communities from Medicago polymorpha collected in Santa Monica, California, United States - pink nodules | ecosystem: Host-associated > Plants > Roots > Nodule... | reverse complement strand
AGGAGGTCAATATGAACGGTCAGATCGAGTGTACCTTTTTCCTTTCGGATTGTAGGCACGTTTAGGTCCTCGGAGTAAACTAGTTCCTAAGTTGACTAGTTTATGAAGGGATAGTTCGTCCGGATGATGTACCTCCGGGAACCCGATTTGAGAAATTCAAGTTTCTGCATCCTTTAAGGTGTAAGGAGGTCATTATGAATGGTCGAATCGAGTGTACCTTTTGCATTTCAGATTGTAGGCACGTTTAGGTCCCCGGAGTAAACTAATTTCTAAGTTGACTAGTTTCCTAGGGGATAGTTCGTTCGAATGACGTACCTCCAGGAACCTGATCTGAGAAATTCAAGTTTCTGCATCCTTTAAGGTCTAAGGAGGTCATTATGAACGGTTGGATCGAGTGTACCTTTTGCCTTTCAGATTGTAGGCACGTTTAGGTCCCCGGAGTAAACTAAGAAGGTCATTTTATACCGAAAATATTTACTAATAAAAGGGTCTGATTTTTTTTTAAAATAAATAAATATGGATATAATTTATTTTTTGAATAAATTTAATGACTTGTATATTAACTAAAAAAAACTTAATTTCAATTTAATTTTTTTTTGGCTGAATCATATTATTCAATTTCTCTTTCCCTTTTAGGCCAAAATAATCAAATTTCTTATCCCTCCCATTTCACTTTCTCTCTCATGCCAAAATAATCAAATTTCATTTCCCTTCTACCTCTGTATTTCATTATTTTCACTTGGCTCCAACATTTCCCTCCATTTAATTTTATGGAAAAGTTCCAAATTGAATAAAATATATTTCCATCTGTTCTATTTTTCAGTCACAAATTTTTACCCAGATATTTCGTGTCCCGCTTTCTTACTTTCAGTATCCCTCTCATAACTTCAAAACCCTAAAACCAATTTGATTTCTCATTCTCACTTCCCCCTCAAACATTTGCTCTCACCCTCACTAACCCTCTCACCCAATCTGAAAACCGAGTCACCATTCCCCTCAAAGCTTTGCTCAATCGGTTCACTCAATCACCTTTTCTGCTATGTTAAGATTTGGGAATTTTGATTTAAGGTTTCTATCTGCTTGGTCAATTTGATTTGATTTGTAGGCTTGTTTTTTTATTGTGATGTTTACATTTATGTTAACCTGTTTTCTCAAAGAAGTTTGTGTTTTTCTAATACCCTAAATTATCATTGCAAATTTGGCAGGTGTGCTCTTCAGTGTTAGGTTCATATTGATCTATCTTTTAATTGCAGATGGTACAAAGGATGAGTTGGAGGATTTTTAAGGTCCGAGGAGATCATTATGAACGGTCAGATCGAGTGTATCTTTTGCCTTTCGGATTGTAGGCACGTTTAGGTCCCCGGAGTAAACTAGTTTCTAAGTTGACTAGTTTCTAAGGGGATAGTTCGTCTGGATGACGTACCTCTGGGAACCCGATCTGAGAAATTAAAGTTTCTGCATCCTTTAAGGTCCAAGGAGGTCATTTTGAACGGTGGGATTGGTTGTACGTATTGTCGTTCAGATGATAGGCACGTTTAGGTCCCTGGAGTAAACTAGTTCCTAAGTTGATTGGTTTGTGAAGGGATAGTTCGTCTGATCCACTCACCTCCGAAAACCTGATCTGAGTAAATCAAGTTTCTATCCAATTCATATTTCATTCTTACTCCAGTTCCTATCTCTGAGGTTCTTATTTGTTTTAATAACAACACTAATATAACATTATTATAGAAAAATTTGTTTACGTGAAACATAAATGTAAATACGTTAGACTTACTTTTATTTATCATGTGAAATGAGATATTAACCATTAAAAAGGAGTAATTTAAAAAATAATAAGGGAATGATTTTTTTAATAAATATAATGAATTGAATATTGACAAAAAAAACTTAATTTCACTTTAATTTTTTTTTGGATATTACTCAATTTCACTTTCCCTCCTATGCCAAAATAATTAAATTTCATCACCCTTCCATTTCACTTTCCCTCTAATGTCAAAATAATCAAATTTCATTTCCCTCCTACCCAATATTTCACTCGGCTCAACATTTCCCCCCATTTTATTTTCAGGAAAAGTCCCAAAGTGAATGAAACTAGACTTACATCTGTTCTATTTTTCTTCTCCAAATCAAAACCTAAAAACCCTTCCTTCTCACCTTCAATCTCTCTCTCTCTCTCTCTCTCTCTCTCACCAAATCAAAATCTGAAATTTTCTCTCTTCCCATCGCAGAAATCTCCTTTCTCCTCTTCTCTCTGTCGCAAGCTCCTTCGTTTAATCTGAAACAGTGATTCATCGGAAGATGATTCCTCTGACCGGGAAGACTCCGGTGAAGTTGAGAAAAACTCGTTCAAGGGCCTTTGGATAATATGAAAGATCTGGAGAAGGAATTATCGGTCAAGTAAGTTTTTTTTTACTGGGTTTTCATCAAGCTTCAAACTTTCTCTAGTTAGTAGCTCCTGGTCATGGTTTTATTGGGTTATTGATTATTTTTTGTTTATAAACTTGGATTATTGCCTTTTTTTAATAACTAAATTATTGATTTTAGCGTCTAGGTTCAAGAATTATGAAATAGAGAAGCACAAGATATGATTTTGTTTTGCCGGATTTGATGATTTATGAATTTACCGTCTTACCGTTAAGTTGCTGAGTTTTTTACCTGTTACTTATGTAGCAACCGGTGATAAGGTCTATGTTTGTTTAATCAAAACCATCATATGTTATTGTCCTGTTGGTGTGTCCAGTATGGGAAAGAGCATTTAATTTTTTTTTTTTTTTTTTGAGAGAAAAAGAGCATCTGAGTTCTTATTTTTCTCAATGAAAGGCATTAAAGAAGTCCTAGCTCAAACAATAAAAAATGATGAAATTGTTAGATCGGAAGCTCCAATGAGTGTTTGAATTTCGGTTGAGTTTTCAATGGCTATTGTCATTTTATTTATTTAAAAAACATGAAAAATCTCATCAAGTTGTGTAATCTTTCAATTATAAGCTGCTCCTCATCAACTGTAATATGCTCAAATATGTTTTTATCTTGGCAAAATATATGACTTTGTGCTTCTTTTATGTTATTCTTCTGCATTTCTCTCTGTTTTAGAGGCAATTACGGTAAACCTCAAATGTCAAACATAGTTGTTTATATTGTTTAATTCAAAAGAATTGTCATTGGGAATTAGTCCTTTCTTGTTTTGAGGAGACTATTAGAAGACCAACTTCTGTGATCACATATCTTACCACCAAACTGATTTCACCTTCCAGTTTTACTTGAATATGCTGCCAAGCGAGAGATAAGCGGCAACATGTGTGAATAATATTTTTTAACACGATGCTAATGGTCTGCTAGATTGAGATATGATTCTGCTAATTAGCTACTTAACATGATGCTAATTGTATGCTAGACTGAGATGTGATTAATATTGATATTGATACCCTGAAGTCCCATTTATACTGAATCCTAGTTGCTAACCTATGCTTTGAAATTGTAGGTAATCAACTGTCCGCAGCTGAGAGAGATTTCACTTGAATTTTCTTGCCAAGAAAATGACAGCACTGATCTCATAACTATGATTGGTAAGGGCTGCTATTTGTTGGTTAGTTAAAACACTACCACCAAACCCATTTCCTCTTCACAACCATTAACCTTTTTTTGTTAGTTAGTTAGTAACTGACTCACCTTTTGATGCTTTTTTATTTTCCAATTACAGGCATGATGTTGCAATGTTTCTGAACTACAGAGCTCTAAGCACAGGGGAACTTGTAAGATTCTTTTATATGTTTGGCTGTTAAGAAATTGAGTTGCTGCTCTGAATTTTTAATTAATATAAGGGCAATAGTTCCTTTCATGCCTGCAATGCCTTATTTTACTTCAAATACCTATTTTTGTATTTAATTCTTCATCTTCTACCTCTAGACGGGTCAAACTGAAAACCCATGCGACCCGGAACATAAAAACCATAACTTTATGCCTTTTTTACACTGAAAACTCAATTTGAACACAGAATCATAAACCAAATTACATATCCTTGTGATTTCAATCCAATTTCTTCATCTTTAAACACAACAAGTGAAAAAAAAAATTAATTTCAAATAAATATATTTAAAATTGGAGATAACGAAATTGCAAGCTAGAGGTTTACAAAGATCTGACAACAAATGTTAGAATTCCTCCTATAATCATAAACGAAATTGCAAGACATGTTGCCAAAAGATTATAATCTAAATCTATGAAGAAGTATGGAAAACCCATCCACAACATGCATTCTATTAACATTCGTTCCTTTTCCGTTGATCTTGAATATGTCTTTGTTGTTGTAAACCATAACTATGTCTTCGAACTTAAGAAATTTTGATTGATGTAACGCCGGTGAGCAGTGCCGGAGAGGTCGCCGGCGATGGGAAGTGAGGAAGAAAGAAGTTTGGATCTTAAATATTTAAGCGTGGGACAACAATGAGATACTATGTTTTTGTTGGGATGTATTAGAGTGTGGAGAGATGTCTGTGTTCCTTATGTTTAATCTAGACCACATATTTAATCCAATGGTATTTTTTACTCCCTCACCGGTGAGGGACCTATTAGCTACCTCATCCTAGCCGTCACCAATTTTTTTATAACAAAATAATAAAAAGAATATAGAAAAGGTCAAAATAGAGGGCTGAGTAATTTTCTTTCACATTGACCAATGTAAAATCATGTGCATCAGCAGCAACTTGTAGTTATCCGCAAAAAATGTAAAGATGACGTGGCAGAGATAAATGATTTTCTTTACCAAAACATCAGAGAACCGCTTCATCTTTCCAAAACAGCCTCTTCTTCATCGCCCACTTTCTACTGGTTTTTGATTGGCTGCTTCCATCTCAACACGGTTCGCCACTTTCAGAGAATTACAAAATGAATTTGAGCGAACTGGGACGTGAAAGAACCGCGAATCAATAAGTAATTTTTGAGTTCTCTTGGTTTATTTGTTTCGTCTGTTTTGATATAAGGACCGATGATAAAAAGCCCAAAACAAATCATCACCTAACCCTAGTGTTTTTTTCACGTATAAATACCAGCCACCTCTCCCCCTCTCTCAGACACACACCTTCTTATTTCTCTTTAATTTTCTTGCTTGGATCTGTTTATTTTCCTCCTCAGAAGGATTGTTTTTGATCTTCGTTTCTATTATTTTCTTTGTTGCAGATTTAAAAATTAGATTTTTTTATTCCGTCTTCCTCTCTTAGGCATTCAATTATGTGGGACATTTCAACCAACTCTCCGAAGGTATGTTTCATTTTCTCCGAAGTTAAGTTTTGATTCATTTTTTTGAAAGAATTGATAAGTTTTGATAGGTGTAAAACACTGTTAACCCGTAATATATCCCTTTGTCTTTTTAGGAACATTTTCATGGCGGTGGTCAAGGCCAAGATCTGAAACAAATTATTACAAATGCTATCATTGAAAGAGCTCCTGCTATTGCTCAAGCAATTTTAGCTGTTTTGCCTCCACAGCGTGGATATCAGCCAGATCCTGCCATGGTTAATGGTGGTGGAGCAAATCTACATGGGTTTGTGATGGCGAATGATCAATTTAAGAACATGTGGCATGCAATTGGATTGGATTGTGCTCCTGGACCAGATCCAAGTGTCTTCCACGACCTTGGGCTAATGGGTGATGGATTTGATGAAGTTTTTGCAATTGCCCAAGATAACTACATCCTAGGCCGAAGTGGTTTTGGTGGTATGAGAAATTAGATTTAATTTGCGAATTTAAAAATTATATTTTTTTAATCCTCTTCCTCTCTGTTATTTTATTTTCTTGATTTGCAGTAATAAATATTATCATTTTTTTCGCTCTACCTTTCAATTTGTATGTTCATTTGCAGATTTAAATTTAAAAATTATTAGTATTTTTGGCTTCTATTTTCTTTAATTTTCTTGGTTTTCTGATCTAAATTCTTTATTTTGATTTGCAGATCCAAAAGCTCTTAATATGTTTGATGGAGATGGAGTTGGTGAAGTTGTAGAAGGAGTTCGCAATCTTGTGTTAGGGGTAGTAGAGGGGGACCTCAATAATGGAGGTGGGCATGAAGTTGGTGATCCTGTGAGTGGGGATGAAGTCGAGGCAGCCAATGTTCCCTTTGTAATCACACCAAAAATGAGGGAAAGGTTAACTCCTCCCCTTGTATTCTCACCAGAATTGAGGAAGACGTTTATTCGTCATTGGTTCGAGAAGGGAATGGAAGGTGATAGTCCACCTTCAGACTCTCGCTTTCTACGATATGGACTTGGTTGGATTTTCAGCATAGCTCTAGACTGTTTTAACCGAGGTTCTGCTTTCCAAGCCTCCATTTATGCATCCGGTCATGTTGGTGCTTCTACTCGTTCCACTACTGATTGAATAATGGACTATTGATTATGTTTCATGCTATTTTATGTTCATTGTATGATATTCATGTGTTTGGACGTGAATCCTCGTATAATAATAATAATAAAAGGCTTAAATGCACTTTTGACTACAAGATAACTTTGTGTCTACCATCAGACCACAACAAGGGACCAAACACATAACCTGATGATGTTGGTTTTGTTACCTTAAAAATAACCTTGAATGTTTTCTTTTCACCAACTTCATCAAATGTTAAGGATCTTGGCTTAACCAAAACAGAAATCCCATGTGGTTCCTTGACTTGCACACGATATGTACCTGGTGAGCCAACATTTGTAACTGTACGAGTAACTTCTTGTACGAAGTGTTTCCCTAGATTTGGCACTGTGATTGAAGGATAGTTGAAATCTAACATGTTGTAAGACTTTGGACAAGTGTAGGGCTTCCTAGAAAACATTTTCATTTGTGTTTGGTTGTAACCATGTGCGCAAAGGAAGTTCAAGTAATCAACAATGTTTAGATCATAGACAAGTCCAGGGTCCATAGCAAGTTCTGGTTGTATGTGTCCTGCTCCATAACCAAATGGAGTTGCATCTTCCTTAGATTGATCTTTGATTGGTCTGTGATTGTTGTCTTGCATTGTTGCTGTAAGTGAATAAATAAATATTCGCAAGTTAGGAAAGGCAAATTGATAAAGGCTCTTTAGCAACTCAGATTCCATGTCTCTCATGCACTTATCACGTGTTACTGATGAGTAAATTATTTTGTGGTATGTTCAGAAAGCTTATGTAATGCATCTTAATGTACCTGTAGTCATGATTGCAGATTTAAAGGCAGCAGGACTCCAATTAGGATAAATTGTTTTGAGAAGAGCAACAATGGCAGAAACATGAGGGCATGATATAGAAGTTCCTGACCCTATATTATATGGAATCCGACGATTATCTGATGCTAGACCAGTTGGACTTAAGGCTCCTATGTAAGCATAAAGAATGTCCACACCTGGTGCAGTAATATCAGGCTGAAAATCGAAACAAAAATGATCTTTAGTATGATAATGACACATTAAGGAGTAATTGAATGTACTAATGACATAGTGAAACAAACAGTAGACCTTAAGGATTATTGGCTGGATGAGATTAGGACCCCTTGATGAGAGTGATGCTATTACTGGAGCTAGTTTTACTCCTACTTCAGTTGTTGCCTTAGTCATGTATGCCATGGGGTTCCTGTTCGGACTAACAGCTTAATTAAGCACATACATCATAGGTGATTATCATATAAGTGCTTATGTATAAACTATTTCTATAGCAAAAGTTAAAATCAAGTCAAACTTTTTTCATATATGCAATAAGTTGAATGTTTATGGAGTATGGACATGTCATAAGCTCAAATAAGCCAATCCAAACAGGCCGAATCTAAGTGTCAGAGAAAGTTAAATTACTTGGTGGCTTTGATGTAGGAATGAACATATTCACCATCTGTGTAATTGATATGTGAAGTTGGCAACAAATGAGCATATGCCATGACGTCGTTACCACGTTGCTTATCATTTCCCAAAACAAGTCCTATTGCTCCACCAGAAATAGCTTCCTCCTCCGCATAAACTAATCCATCTAGCCCCCTTAGGAGGCAGAACAAGATTTTTCCCTTGACCTTGTTAGGATCAAGACTTCCAACCTTGCAGATTTTACTGCCATAGATCATAGACCATGGAAAAAGTGTCTTATATATCAAGAAATAATAAATACAAACTAGACAATACAAAAATAACTATGTTATTATATATAGACAAAATTTGAAGTGTTATAGACATTGTTTATACTATCACAAAAAATAACCACTTTAAAGAAATTCTTTTTTGAAGAAATATTACGAAAAGTACTTGTAATATTGCATCTAAGCTTTGTCCATATGTTAAATATTTGAACTTACGCATCTTCAATTGTTGCATTACCAACTTTAGCATCTACAGAACTGATCAAAGAGTAGAACTTCTCATATGGTAAACCTGTAGAAAGACTAGTTCCCTGCAAAAAACAATGACATTTATGTACAAAATTAAATGCAACTTGAAGCGATTGTTTCAAAAAATGGATAGGAGATCGAATCAGATACCTCTTAATTATGGTCCAATCAGTTTAAGCATAGTTGAGATAGATGACAAATAAAAAAGTAAAATAAAAAACCTAAAAAGAACAAAAACCAGTTGAACCAGCTGCTGTTTGACCTGATTCATTAAGACTATACTACAACTGGCGAACCAGTCGATTTCAGTTCAACCGGTTCAGTCCAGTTTTTAAAACATTGTTTGCATTACACTCTAACTTATTACACATAAACAATAGGCCTAAACTGAAAAGTAGGGGGAAGAAAAAGCGAAAAATAATACCATTAGTATGCGCTTGTCACCAAGTTGAAGATAACTAACAAAAGTTTCTATCAATTGTGCTAGCAGCAACACTGAACAACCAAGGTGCCACATTAGTAATAGTTCCAAATTTTGGTCCTGAATTACCTCCACCAGCAACCACTATTACACCATTTTCAATTGCATGAAAAGCCCCTATAGAAATTCCATCTTCAAAAAATTCTTTAGGACTAGTTTGTCCTAAAGAACATGAAATTATATCTACACCATCACTTATAGCATCCTCAAAAGCTTGCATGATATCTGCATCAGTGCATTCAATCTGAATTGTTCCAAGCCAACACACCTTGTAGGCTGCAACATGTGATCTTGGTGATCCACCTTTAGCAGTACCATTGGCAAAGCCGAAAACATTTACTCCTGTAACAAAGTTGCCTCCGGCGATTGATAAAGTTGGTGTACCATGAGCTAATACGTCTCGCGCGTTGTAAAGGGATTGGTTCAGTCTGCCAAATTTTGATTCATAACCTTGGCTGTAGAATCTTGCTCCTATCAATTTCCTGTGTAATTTTGTTGAACATTATTTTAGGTGACAGATTTTGTTGAATTAAATAGGTGCAATTTACTTGCACATAATATAAGACAAGTGTAGTTTTAGTTGTAAGAGTGCAGTCTTGTCGTTTCAAGTTACAAAGTTTAAATTCTATTTAGAGACTTGTAAAAACAATATCTGTGCCACTTTAACTAATGATTTTTCCCCTTAAAAAGACAAAATTCACATGTACATAGCCTTTTCACTTATTTTCAAGGAAATCAGATACTCCATAGTCCCCAAAATCCACATTAATCACGTTGTTGACCATTAGATTAAGTTAAAACTCCAACCATTAAATATGTATGGTCCGATGTTGATTCAATGGCCATCAACATAGTGACTGCGTGTGTATGGGATTTTGGCAACCGCAAGGAATCCCAATTCAAGATATGAGAATCAAAGGACAAACCTATTGCACTGAAAATTGTCAAGTTGGCAGATCCCACGCCACCTTGATGGGACAGGACCCATTCCATCATCACTAAAACTTTTAGATTCAGGCCAAACACCTATTCAAGAACAAAACTAACAATTTCCAATTTAGACTATCATAATTAACCAATAACTTACAATAAACAAAGCAAAGGTGAATATAAAAAGAGTGTATACTGAATTTGAACTAGAAGTTATTTTTTTTTTATCTTATTTTATTATTATTTAAAAACAGTGGTGTAAAAGTAATTTAAGAGTCCCTAAAAAAAAAAGTAATTTAAGAAAAATGGTGTATAAATATCATTAAAACACTAAAATAAAATATTATTGTTAGGAAAAAGACAAGAAGCAGCCTCCACTTTTGAAAATATTGATATAGAAAATTGATTTTTGAGTGTGATGGGCACATATAACAAACTGACCTGAATCAATGTTAGCAATGATTGTACCCTCACCATATCTTGCCTTCTCCCATATGGAGTCTTTAGGAACCACTCCATAATTGTTTTCAAGCCCAAGAAATTCCCATGATCTTGTGGTTTGCAATTCATGCCCTTTGTTCTCAAACATAGACACTACATTTGGATGTTCTGCACCTATAAAAAATAATTAACATCATATGCATAAGAATATTAGCAATACTTAATTTTTTTTTATGAAATTTGACCTTTTTTGCAAATATTATTATATAAAAAGCACAATATATTTTTTTATTCAATTTGACTTTTTTTTTGTTTGGACTTAATTTATATATATTGTCGGTATAAAGCCATTTGGATGTTCTGCACCCATAAAAAATAATTAACATCATATCTTATGCATAACAATATTAGCAATACTTAATTATTATTTTTTTATGAAATTTGACCTTTTTTGCAAATACTATTATATAAAAAGAACAATATAACTTTTTTTATTCAATTTCATTTTTGTTTGTTTGTTTGGATTTAATTTATATATACTATCGGTATAAAACCATTTTACACATAAATCAAATTAAATCAAATCACGCATGATGCCATTTTGCTACATTAGTTCCTAAAATAATTTTACAAATATCTACATAGTGAAAGATTGAGCAAAAGAAATTCAAAAATCTACATATATTTGGGAGATTATTCACTTACTTGCAATTTTTGCCGCTTCTTCTACTTCAAGTACAGCAGCAAAACCATTGATGTGTTTATTGTACGAGTAAAATATTGCTTCCTTAGCCTTCTCATGGCTTTGAAGGTGATAATAATATATAGGGAAAGAGAGTTAATTTAATATCTCTTATAATAAAATTTAATAAAAGTTTATTTTAATATTCTATAGAATATAAATATACCTTCCCAAGTGTGAGTCTAGTAAATTGTAATGGGAATTTGTAGCAGATTGGAGATCACTTGCTGAAGGGTTTGGCCCATGAGAATGTGTTCCTAAGTACACAATATAAGACTGCAACAAATTATTTTATTTTACAAACCATATAATCTTGAAATACAAAAGAAAAGTATGACAAGATTAGCTACAAATTGTCTAGGGGAATAGTTCCGAGAACTCGAGTTAGAATTTTGGCTGGAACAATCATCGACCGGACTTTGTTTACCTCACGACCGAAACTAAATGGAAAAATCGAGCGTACCTTTTTGATGGCATGGGAAGATTGTTGCAAGAAAGACAAAAGAAGAAAGAATGAGATAAGGTGGAAAATAGAGAAACTCATTAATGGTATACAAAGTGATGTGTGGACACTAAACTCATAATATTGTTCACTTTCTCTTAATTGAAGTAATAAGTGAAGTCATCAATGAAGCTTAATTTCCATAGCTTCGTTTTCAGTCTGAAAGCAACCTTGATATGACATAATCAATCAAACCTACGTAGAGACAACATTTACTTTACCAAGCTTTGTTATTTCATCTGCTATGAACCCTCTTTTGTCACAATCTACAGTATAAAATTTATACAAGTTTTCAGCATAAGTACTTATCTTTGAGAAAATAATAATTAATAAGCACTTTAGAAGGTTATCTAAACTCTTTATGTTTGACAAAGGGAATATCTATTGAAGTGGATTAAAGGTATCAACTTGAGCATTTTGCATTTTTTTCTTCTTCATTATAGTTGTTATTAGGTTTTATGAAGTTTATAAAACCTATGAACCATATAAACAAACCAAGAGTAAATCATACCTTTTGTAATTGTGTTAACATTGCAAATATATCCATTTGAGACAAAATTGGTTCTGCAACGGTGTTTGTAATAGATCTGAGAAAATGGACAATTCTAAAAGACTTGAGATTTTTGACAAATAGTCTCATAACTCATTCCCATGAATGAACTACCCATTTTCTCAAACCTATTGCAAACTCAAGAACCTACTGCACATTGCTCTCAAGCCCAAATCAGGAAGTCATTTATATCCTGGGATTGATTGGAGCCGGTACTGGTTGAGGGCAGGCGCTGCCACATGGCTGGAAATGGTTGGCTTCAATGGTGTCACACGGATTGTAATTTCTATGGATGGATGAGATTGTTCCACCCATTTTTGTTGTATGTGATAGGATGGTGGGATTCTATAAATTGTGAGCTAAGCATCTCCACATGTGCTGCACGAGGAATACTTCAAAGTGTAACAGGTCGGTTTAATTCGGTTTTTGTGAGAAAGTTAAACCGAATCAATAAAAATTAATTGATTTGATTTGGTTCGGTTTCTACAATATTTTCTCATGAAATCTGAATCAAATCAATGTCGATATTTTAAAAAAACTTAAGAAACTTATGTTACGTACCAAATCTAAAAAATACTAAAAACGTTGAGCAATGACAAATCATGATTTGTGTTTGGTATGTAATTTGGAAGCTAAAACTGTGATGCACACGTTTAGGACTGTGAATGTGTTTTGAAGTTTTGGAGAGCTCGCAAGATCACTGATAATGATACATTTTTCTTCGGCACCAATGTAGGGGATTGTCTCAAGTTTAATTTAGACTAGCAATGCAGGTAGATACTGCTTTTGCTGTCATCTTGGATCACAACTGCTGGTCTAGAAATGAGCTTGTTATGTTAACTCAAGTTGGGTAATTAACACTGTTAACCTTTCCATTGGTGACCTGAAACTGTTTCAGCCCACAGAAAATAGTAGCATTTCAAAGAGAAATAGAACAAACATACAAAAGAGAAAGACTATGGTCGTTTACCGAATAAGAGTTAACTCACAATAACTTGGAATTAGAGATGATCAAAGTTGAACTGAATCACGAAGTGAACTTCAAGCAAGATACTATTCTAGGTGATTCAAATTCGCGAGTACCACTCAACTAAACAAAGAAGGCACCAAAGTTATTGCAGCAAAATTAAGATCGGTTAGTGATCAATAGACCGTTATAGGACACATGCTGTACCTTTAGAAGTAATCCTTTGATACCAACTATGTGAAATGAAAAGTATGTTCCCTAAATCATTGAGTAAAATACTCCTAATTCACAATGTAAGATACTATCATAGAAATACCAAATAAATAAGGCCTAGAGATTCATAGAATTAGAAGCCAACTCAGTCATTTTGTCTAACCAGCATCTATAATACCTACTTGCATATTCAGCCAAACAAACACAATAAATAATGAGAGTTTCCTTTTATATCAGAAATGAAAATTTACAAGAAAAGATCCAGTGTTCTAAATAGTTAACTTGATTTCTCTACTAATATCTGGGTAAAATGACCATTTGTGCAACATTTATTAATAATAATAATAATTTGACCTTTCCCATTTTAAAACATTAAAAAAAAAATTAAACTTTTTGTATAAGTTAAATTTAGTTGATTCTCAATTCTGAAGAAAATATGTGATTTAACATCTCTATAAACATCTGTGAGCTTATAAGAACTTTAATATAAGTGAAGAACCATAAACTTATTTTAATTGAGAATTTCTTATAAACTAGAAGAGACCAAGTAATAATAATTTAAAAAGTGTCACATATGACACATACCAAAAGCAAACAGAAGATCCTAGTAATATTCCATATTCTTGCCAGAGCATATCTCACATAAAGCATAATGCAATTGCTTGTTAACTTCACATGTTCCTTCTGTTTATTTCTCCTCCAAGTTCTAGCAAACTATTTCTCTTGAAGACATGGATGTATAACCCTCTCCAAGACTCTTTCTGTTAAAGGTGAATTGTTCATCAACTAACTTTTGTCTTGTTTTTGTTTTGTTTTAATGTCTCATGCTTGTTGATTTTGGTTTTGATACTATCCTTTAGTTACATGTTATGTGAGCAAAACTTTGTGGTCCACCTTTGAAGTTTTCATGTTAATTACAGGGTAAAAAATATACATTTAAATCAAAGTGGAGAGAGTATCTTTCTTCTGATCCATTATATGTGTTTAATTATGTGGGAGACAATGGAATAATTTTTCTTGCCTTTGATATCAAGAGATATTTGCTTTCTCCTTTATGTGTGATACTAATCTGATATATTAAGCAAAAGTCTTCTTCTCATCATTCCCTTCAATTCAATTTGTGCTTTTCCAATGATAAAATTGATAGAAAGTGATGATGATATAAATAATGAAATAATTGAAAATCTGAAATTACTAATTATTCAAGAGAGAGAATTCATTCCTTACCTACTGAGGTTGACTTCCAGGCTCCCACACCTAATCTTTTTTAATCCATCAATCTATGGTAAATGAAGGAGTATGATAAATTTATTTGATGATAAGAACCAAAAACTCTTGCTTTGACTAGTTTTCCTAGGTATGCCAATTCACCTTTCTAGTCCCTTTGCAATCTTAAACACAGTATACAGATCTGCTGCAGCAGAAAAAACACGTAAGTCACACGCATTAGTCGATCTCGACCATTGATTTGAGTTTGGTTCGCTTAATCATCTTCGTCAAAACCTTAGGCACACAAGTCTTAGCAGCATAGGGCTCCAAATTCTTTATAATAAACTTATAGGTTTCATAGTGATGTAACTTGGTAGACACGTTTCAAATTGCTTTTACATTGCTTTTGCATAATGTTACTTTAACATGATTAATCAGTAGAAATAATTGCTCAAAAAACAATATTGCAGAGATAGGATCTGAGATTATATCAGATTGTTCTAACTTCTAAATAAAGCACTGCTATGTACAAAACTACAAGGGTTCTTTTTCTATGTACAAAACCTATAATGTAAGATTCTCTTAACCAAAGAAATATAAAATATAACAATCAAGCATATACAAAATTCATAAATCACATGCATTCACAAATATATATTCTTGTTTTTGTTCAATTTATACATGTTTTTTTTGTTTGTAAACAATACTACCTTGTGGTTTATACTGAAAAGCATAACATGTATATGTACAAGGAAATCATATAAAAAAATACAATTCAGCAAAAGAATTAAGTTCATCCAAGCAAATCCTTTCACAACAAATTCAAATAATCTATTTCTTGTGCGTATTAAATAAGACCGAGCCTTCTTGTCCTTTGAAGTTGCAAGATCTTCAATATCCTTTCCAGGCACCAAGAACTTCCCCAAAGACTTCAGCGATGAGATCCCTGTCTGCGTTTTGGAGGAACAAATTGAAATCATCCCTAATTTCAAATATTTTACCAAATTTAACAAGATACTGGATACAATGCATCTTCAGTTTTGTCAACCGATATAGTGATGCATTTTGAAGCCTCTCAAGTACATTTTTCGTATCAATATCTTCTAGAAGACTCTCATGGATGGCCTCTCTCAAGTCAGATATGTCGTACTTGTCTGCTGCATGCAGAAGCGCTAGCCTATGTGTCAGAAATTCTTCATTTTTGATGATCCCGTAAAGATAATTGAGAAAAGCCTGACATACTTCAATCGACATGTCTGTGATGTTTATGGTCGACAACTCTTTCTCTTTAAGATCGTGTGAAAACATGCTTTGGAAGACAGGTGAACGGGCAGCTAGAAGAGCTCTATGAACTCCTATACTTCCATCAGAAGCATTAATGGTGATGTCTGTGTGAATGCCTTCTCTTAGCATTCTACCAAGAGACCCTAGGGCTTTTGCGTTCGATCTCTCCTGAGTAAATCCTTCACCACCCCATATGGAGCAAGGTTCTCCACCCTATTATAATGTATCGAAAATTAACATTTTAAACAAGGTAAAATATCACATACTCCCAAAGTAATCCACCGATTCAATATGATGTTGTGATTGTGATATATTAAACTTTATAATGATTCCCTCAAATATTGGTCGCCGTAGAAATGAACTGGATTTTGGTTGCATGCAGCCAACATCTCGTGTGTTCTTGCAATTATAGCATTGATAATTGTTGGATCAAGATCAAACCGTGCAGAAAACATGCTGATTTTGATATTTTTTTAAAATCTACAATTACCAGTTTAAAATCTGAATTGTCCGATCTTGATCCATCATCCACTGGTGTCCTGAATACACATGATTCCGACTACAGCAATCAAAATCCAATGAACTGCTGGCCAAACAAACTTTAACAACAATGTCAGAGATTGAAATCTTAGAGTCATGATGACTGTGGAGAGAGCTTACAATTGTGTTACTATACTTGTCAAGATAATGAAACCTCCCCAGTTTGATGTATTATAATATATTATCACTAATCACTCTGCTTCATCATGGTGATTATGATCAAAGGAATTAATTATATGCTCATGATAATAAAAGTGGATTACTAAATCCAATTATTACCCCAAAATTGATTTTGGCTAAACTGACACTTTCCAATTGCCTCTAAATGATTAACATTTGCAATGAATACCACAAAAAATCAATAATAATTAGAGATAAGTCTTAAGCACATACATCTGGGCCTGCAATCTTCAAATCAAGGAAATCAACATCAATGATGAATTTTCCAGACAGTGGAACCTCAATTGACCAAACAAAATCTTCATTGCTCTTGATCACTCTGTCTTTTATCTCTGTATCATATCAAAACAAGAAATTAATCAACGGAAGAAATGGTCGAAAATAATATAATGAACTCAACAGCAAAACATTTGAGAAAACAGTAAAAATTGCAACAAACAACATCAAAAACTACATGCTAGAAAATCAAAGATTAATAATTTTGAGTTTAATTTCCATGCATTAGGACATTAAAAGTGATTATGATAAATGTCAAATGTCTCTAATGATCTAACTATTATAATTGATCGTGTAAAACATTTATAAACTGACAGCGTATATGAATTAAATCTGATAGTTCTCTATCAACAGGAAAAATTGAAATAACAAAAATTGCAAAAATAGGAATTTTGATTACCTGGATGTGTGAGAGCTTTTCGATTTCCATGAGCAGAACTAACGACACGCATGATAAAAGAAGCGATTGGAGGATTATCTCTTGTAACATTGGATATTTCAGGAAACAATTTAACAAACACAACCTTGTGTTTCTCCACCGACAAATACCTTCATTTCACACACAACAAAAAAAAACAAACATAACACAATAAGCCACACACACTCTCAAATCCAATTGTCTTGCAAAAAACCAAACTTTATAATATACAAAACATGTGACAACATATTCAAATCTATTTAGCCATGTGGGCTGTCTCAATTTTTCATCAATCAACCAACACAACCCCACTTTTTTTAGCACATATTTAAATCACAGTGGATTTGTCAGAATCACGGCGTCATCACTGTAATTTTGTCAAATTCATTGTGATCACAAGACATGTACTAGGTAAGTGTCCTGCATGAAAAATGATACATATATATATCTATATAGAGAGAGAGAGGGGGAGAGAGAGAGAGAGAGAGAGAGAGAGAGAGAGAGAGAGAGAGAGAGAGAGAGAGAGAGAGACCAATTCCAGATACCAATCTTGAAAGGATCAGATTTGCGATAAGTACAAGAAGCCAAGTTATCGATTCTCCATTGAGCAAGACGTGGAGTTGTATCAACTTTGTAAAGAGAATCAGTCATTCTATTTGGAAAGGAAAGTGCAACTGTGATTTCATGGATGCAATCCAATATACCTTCCAACAAAAACTCTCCCGGCTTTCCCAGGTTGTTGACTCTTTCTTCCACAATCCTCGTTTCTCTTCATATGAATCTCTCTTTCTCTCTCTCTCTCTCTTGTTCACTACCACTTCATCACTATACTATAGTATACTTTTCTTCTTATTTATTACAATAATACAAATGAAGTTTTTCAATCTTTGGTTTGATTGTTTTGTAATATGCTTCAAGATATTTGGAGTTGCTTTTACTCTATAGATGATCAAGTTGGTTGCTTTTACTCTTTTTTTTTGTTGGATAAAAGAAATATTTTTATGAAAGAGAGATTAGAGAGAGAGAGAGATTAGAGAGAGAGAGAGATTGATCTAGTTTTGTTGGTTTATAGAGAGCACTTTTATTGGTATGGGATGGTGATGGGGCCATATGATAGAATTCTATTGGTTGGTTTGGTTTTTGACAAGTTTCTTGAATTAGATTGCTTGTGTCAATAGGGAACAGAATGTGTACGTGTTTGGTTTTTGTGAAGATTCATTATGACTCTATGGTTATGTCATTTTGAAATGGAAGGGAAAAGAATATTCAATTTCATTTTTTGTGCTTTCAAGCAAAGTATCTCTTCCTTCTTTCTAACTTGTAAATTTGACTAATAATTCTTCTAAACTACTTTTGTTCTTTTGTTGGAAAAGAAATATCCTTTGGTTTAGACCCTAATTAATGGCTGAATATGATTTGTTAATGATACTTCCTAACTTGATCATGTTATTGATTCTCTACAAGTGTCCAATGTGTAGTCACTTCATATTTTGATATTTAATGTGGTGACTCTCTTCATCTTGTGATATTTTATTTGTGTGTGATTTAAATATCCAAGTTTGTCTTTAAGTTTGTATGTTTGTTTCAATTTAATCCCCTAATCCAAAATTATTTATGAAATTGAAAAATGCAATCAATGTGTTCTTAGCATTATTCATTTAGTTTCAAATTTGTACCTAATAATTCCAACTTAATTACTATGTTATTTTAGTCCCTACAAATCTAATGGATGGATAAATTTAATCAAAATTTTATAATATTAATGATTATTTTAGAATATTGATAGTGTGCTGATTTAACACCCTTCATATTTTATCCCTATGGCATGCTGCATCACTGTGTTGTGTAGGTAGGTTCCATCCTGCCAATAGTAGAGTTGCAATTTGCAAAATGGGCTAAGCTCTATTGTAGTCTCAGTTTTGTGAAGCATAAACCCATTCCTTTTTCCTGCTGTTGTTGCAAGTGGAGGTGTGACTCACTTGCAAGTTGACCTATTTAACATTAAATCTAGTACAACTATGGTATATATGTAGTTGATTTTATGTATCAAGACAAGAATGACATTGGTGGGTTTAAACACTACTTAGGTAATACTGATGCTCCTCGAACATTCTTTAAATATTCTAAAATAAATAGTTATTTTTTAAAAATGTTAAATACTTTGATTTTTTCCAATGCATAAAATAGACACATTTTTATAAATACTTATCAATATGATCCTTAAAGAGTGTCTTGAGAACACTCGTTAGCTTTTTTATTTTATTTTAGGGGTTTACACCAATAAATAAGTTGCCTGGGCTTATGAAAGGATATTGGATTCATAAATGAATTCTGCTCTTTACCCAATTGTTTTTTCTCATTCCCAAGTGAAATGACCAAAATGCCCTTACGTGAGTTAACTCACGTGGTATATTTTTTTACGTGGGTTAGAGGCTAGTGTTAATTTACAAATACTGCAGCGTGAGTTAACTCACGTTTCAAAATATGCAATTTTTTTTCGAATTTATTTAAATGGTAATATAAATAATTATTTAAATGGTAATACAGATAATATAAATGGTAATATAAATTCTCAACAATTACATAGTAAAACCTCATTTTATTAATACTTTGATACAATTACATAATACATAATTTGATACATTTTATTGGAATAAAGTAAATATGCTTCTTTGAGGTAAAAATAGACAAACTTAGGGGTAACAGAGGATCAAGGTTGGTGGCAAAAGAGACCAATCATCTTGGGGCAAAAAGACATCATACCTTCGGGGTAAATCTAAATCTGGTTCTTTTTATACCCCAAGAAAGAGTCTTTTTATCCACGGTAAAAAGTTTTTGGGTAAAAAGAAGCAGATTTACTTTTACCCCAATGGTTGACCTCTTTGTGCCCCAAGTCGGTTGGCCTATTTTCCCCCTTCCTTGTCCTTTTTTACCCCTAAATTGGCCCCCCAAAAAAGCTAAAAAAAACAAAAACTATAAAGGTGAAAGAGTGAGAAGAAGAAGGAGAGAATGTGAGAAAATAGTGAAGGTTTAAGGGGGTATTTATAGGGGAAACCGTTGCATAGGTTTTATATGCACTAAATGCAGTCAAAAAACTGTAAAAAAAAACGTGTAAAAAATCAATAAAATCAAGGTTGAACAACTGACCAAAGTCCAAAAAACGTGTTCTTGAGTTTTGAACACCGACCAAACTAGTGTGAGTTAACTCATGCTTGGTTTAACACTAGCGTAACTTCACTCACGTGGCAAGCATGGGCCAGCGTGAACGCTAAGATGGTGGGCAGTTTTTTTTTGTGCATGGAGTAATGGTACCATAGTTATGTTTTGAATAAATAAATTCGAATAAAAACCAATTAAACTCAGCATGAATTCGAATAAAGAATTGTATTAAATAAATTTGAATAAAGTTGCGTATTAAATAAATTCGAATAAAAGTTACATTACATTACATAAAATTCCTAAATATGTCATATAATTACATTACATTACATTCAAAAATGCACCTTCCAACTACAACAATTATCTTACCTCTGAATGGAGTAAATTCAAACTTGCTAAACAACAGCTATCAAACATTCATCCGGAAGTTTTATTGTTTCATTCAAAAGATTAAATTCTTGTTAGTTTGGTTTAGATTATGGTATTCAAGTGCCAAAAGAATGAGGTCTAGTCATTGACACTTCAATACCTTCATCTAAACCAAATTAACAGGAATTTAATCTTTTGAATGAAACAATAACACTTTCGGGTGAATGCTTGGGAACTGTCGTTTAACAAGTTTGAATTACCCCATTCAGAGGAAGACAATTGTTGTAGTTGGAAGGTGCATCCTCTACCTAATCACGATCTTCTGGTGGAATCAGTCTGTTGATAATATCTTCAGTTGATTTCAGCAACGTTACCCGCATATCGATCCACTAGAACATACTGTGCTCCCAAAACATGCTCATCATGTTTTCGTCGTTCGTTAATTCCATCCAACTGAATGATAATCCCCTCTCGTCGAGCGTTGGACGTTTATATTGAACGTATTCCACCCTCCTTGTGTCTCTCGGGTTGACTCCTTGGTAGAATTCATTCAGTTCATCTTTGAGACCTCTTAACGTTACACCAATGCACCGAACCTTCAACCTCTGAGGTTCTCCGCCGTTGAATTGTGCATGAACGTCGATCCACCCCGCTATTGTTTCAAATCTACACAATAAGAAATTAAAAACAATCAATGAAAAACTCATTCAAACATTTCATCAAACACTTGGAGTGCAAATTATACATAAACCCTAAAAATGATAACTACAACATAAACATG
>Ga0228710_1004747_pt1 | contig 21385 bp, 10 predicted proteins | sample MedpolnodulmetaG_FD_177995 | JGI IMG/M metagenome (GOLD analysis project Ga0228710, IMG submission 177995) | Root nodule microbial communities from Medicago polymorpha collected in Santa Monica, California, United States - pink nodules | ecosystem: Host-associated > Plants > Roots > Nodule... | reverse complement strand
CATATAAAAATATATATATATATATATATATATATATATATATATATATATATATAAAAAGTTGATTAAAATAAATAATTTAATCAAATAATTATCTAAAATTTCCGCTATCAATTTAATATTTAAAAAATGAATGACTTATCTATTAAATGTGACAAAATCTATGTTAAATGAAACATAATTTAAAATGAAATTTAATGAATGAGAAAACTAAGAAACAAGTTAATAGTTTGAAATAAGGACAAAACTCATGTGAATTTCTTTGTGTGTTTTTCATATGATTTTTAGCTAAAAATACTCTTTTCATGAGTAGTTTATTTATGAACCATACGAAAATGCATCAAAGTTTTTTTGCTAGAATTAAAATAAGGATAAAACTTTTTTTTTTGAAGTAAAAAATAAGGATAAAACTTAGGTGCATTTTCTTAAATACTTTTCGTGTGTTACTTCACATAAAACACTCACAACTAACTATGATTTCTCAAATTCACAATTTTTTTTAAAAGTTTGTCATAACTACAAAAAATGAATTTTAATTATGTGTAGAACAATACAAAAAGCATGCGAGGAAAATGCACCTAAGATTTATCTTTAAAATAAAGAATTTTTAAAATGACAACTATTGACAGTTAGTTGTTAAAAAAGAACACAAAATATATAAATAAATAAAATATCAAATGAATATAACTGTAATAATAGACTTATGAAGAAAAAAAATAATAGTAACAATAGTAATTAGGGATGATAAAAAATTTATATGAATATCCATGGATAAAATCCACCATTTACATAAAGTGGATAGTTTAACATGTACACATGGATAAAATAAATTAATATTTCAAGTACTTGATATTAACGGGAATGATATATGAACAACCTTGAGGTTGTCCACACCGTATTTTGATACGATAAAGTTGTATAAATTGATTTTTTTTTTATTCATTTTATGCTATCTCGAAATCTGTGTCAGCTTGAATTGTCTCTTGAGAATGATACGGTGTGGCTAAAAGTTGTTGTTTTTTGGTTGTTAATATAACACTGCTCTTAAATTAATGAATATAAACGTAGAAGTCATGGTATCTCAACAGTCTACACACAATTTATAATGATAATTAAGACGGATAATTTGTGTAAAAATATTTATACTATATAAAACATCAGGGTTTTAATTTAAAAACTGTTAATGTGTTACTGATGACACTAGGTCATATATCACTTTTGTTATAGTTTTTATGTAATTTTGTTTGAGTTCAGATGATTATGCATTAGTTAGAAGGTACAAATGACACATTTGATGTTGCAAGCAAAGGAGAAATCGTGCTCCGATTTATAAGCATTGGGCTACGATTTTACTGCAAGTTTGAGCATTTTGTCTCGTAAAAAATTGTGCTCCGATTTATGAGCATCGGGCTAAGATTTGGCAGACGCTCCAGCTCGGATCTGACTTTAATGAAGCCATCGTGCTTCGATTTACAGCATCGGAGTACGATTTCAGTGTATCTAAGATTTCCCTATAAAAGCCAAGCTGCGTTCTGAGCCAAGGGTTCGAAATTTTGGAGAAAGAAACTGACTTTTGGAGCTGGAGATCTGGAGAGAAAGTGGGAGACCATCAAAACTCATATCTGGTTACCAATTTCATGTAATGAATCCTTCTTTTACATTAGTTATTTGTGCTTTAGCCATAGGTAGCTAGATCTTTTGTGATTAGGTCAAGAGATGATTCTGTTCTAGCTCATGTTTATGTAACCTGTAACTCTTAATCTTTATGAATGTCATTCTAGTTTGTTCAATCTAACGGACAATCTAGGGATGGAGCGTTGTTAGGTTGTGATAATTGAATTAACGAACTTAAAACCTTTGATGATTATAGGTTCACCAGAGGGTTCAGGGAATTATATTCTGAAAAGAGGGCTTAGGATCAAGGGATTGACCTAAGCTATTTTGTTAATTTGTCGTAAACTTTATAACATTCGTAAACTTAAGAAACAGGTTGCTAATGAGCGATGAGCAGATGAAACTAAATATGTTGTTAAAAGATAAAAAGTGATAAACAATTAAACCTTATTTAAAAATTAGAATATAAATATACTATTTTCAAATTTGCAAGTGATTGAAATTTGGTGCATTTTGTTGAGATATATTTGATAGATAAAAAAGAAGTTAATTTCGTAAAGATAAAAAATATGAAAATCAACACAGGAGTGGTCACATGTATAACAAACAAAAAATTTATAATTTTATAAAAATTATTAAATATCTCTCTTTTTTGGGAGCCGTCCCTTAATTTCTTCTTCTTCATCCATCAAAGAAGGGTGGTTTAGGGTCAATTTTCGACCCAAAATTACCCCTCTAAATCGTTTTTCTCCTTCCCTTTTATTTAAATAAGTGATTTTCATATCGAATTAGGTTTTTCTTTTGTGATGTCGTCGTCTTAGTGCGACATTGTTTTGTTTGTCGTCTTTGTGCGATGTTGTTTGTTTTTTCCCTCTTGCTCAGGTGTTTGTTCGGTTTAGATTGTCATATCAAGCTTCGATCCAGTGCAGATCCAACCAATGACTTTGGTGTCATCAACGTTGCAGATCCGGAGGCATGACTATTCCGGAGATTTTAATAGTCATATTTGTAGGCTTATGTACTTTGTCGTTTTATGCTATTAACATAGATGTTGTGAGTTTGTTCACAGATTCATCCTTTTTGTTTCTAGCGAATTTGTATTGCATCGATTTACTTTGTCAATTTGATTGAATGAATGTCGTTTGTTTTGTGTCAATAAAAACAAAAAAAATATAATTTTTAAATTTAAATTAATATTAAATAGTTAAATTAGTTGAAAAAACATGTTAAACTAAAATTATAAATTAGAAAAAATTGGTTATATATAATCAAAATTTATATGTGTATTTTAAAAATATATATTTATGCTACATAAATATTAGAAATCAATTAAACATCTAAATGAAATATTTAGACGGTAATATCAAATTAATATATGTATTTTGAGAGTTTTTTCATTCATTGTGACCTTAATCGACTCAATATATTATATAAGTATCTACAGTTGCATGTAAATAATTTCCGATTCACACAAAAAACAAACAAAAAAGTAGAAAAAATGGAAAAAAATTTTAATCGGAGTGACACACGTACATAAAAAAATAAAATATAAATTGTTTTTTTCTTCAAAATAAATGTAAAATATGTTTGAATTTTGAATTTGGATTAAATTGTTAAACTTATTGGAAAAATATTTTAAAACAAGTAAAAAAATTAAATGAAAAAATATGTGTAGTTTATTGATATATTTATGCTACATAAAATATTATAAATTGCTTTTCTTTTGAAAGAAAATATTATAAACTACTTAAAAATTTAAATGAAATATTTAGTGATTTAGAAGTGACATATGACATATATTTTGATCCATCTTTATTAAAAAAAAAAGTATATATTTTGATCAAATCTTGTAAAAAAAAACATATGTTTTGATCCATGTTTGTGATAATAGAGAACCTTTTCCCGTAAACCGTGAAGCTCAAAATTACTCACTCTTCTTTTTCCCTCTTTCATCTCCATTGTTATTCCAATTTCTTCGATCCATCATAGATTCGAATTCTTCATCTTCTACACTTCAATCGTGAACGGTAACCTCGTTTTGATTCGTTAATTTATCATTCTAGGGTTTATAAATTTGTGAACAGAGTTCAAAAAGTTAACCCTAACCCTAGTGATTATTGATTTGATTTTTGAATAATTATTATCAGGAATGGCCTCTTATAGGCCTTTCCCACCTCCGGCGAGTCAAAACCCTATCGCACCACCACCACCGCCGCCGCAACAACGGCCAAGTAATTGGGGTGGTTACGGTTACGGTGGTGTTGTTGAAATACCACCTCAAAATTCAAACTTTCAACATCATCAGCATCAAATTCAGCATCACCATGTTCCTCATGCTCCTCCGCCTCCGCCACCGTCGAATTATTATCCATATCAGCCACCACCACCACCTCCTCCACCAGATAATTCATATCAGCCACCACCACCGCCACCGGGTTCTATGTATTTTCCTTCTAATAATAATAATCAATATAATCATCAACAACAGCAGCAACCACCGCCTCCGCCACCGGGTTCTTCAATGCCACCTCCACCGCCTCCTCCAGCCTCGCCGCCACCACCCCCTCCGACAAACAATGAAGTAGAGAGGGTAGTCAATAAAGGGTCATTGGGTAAACGCGAGCGTGATGGAGTTTCACATTCGCATAAACAGCATCAGAAGTCTTCTCATGCTCATCCTCCGAGGAGAGTTGAGACAGAGGAAGAGAAGAGAACGAGGAAGAAGAAGGAGTATGAGAAGCACAGGCAAGAGGAAAAGCATAGGCACCAGCAGAAGCAGTTGAAAGAATCACAGAATAGTGTGTTGCAAAAGACTCAGATGGTGTCATCTGGGGGAGCTGGAAAGGTGCACGGTTCAATTGCCGGGTCTCGAATGGGAGATAAGAGAGCTACTCCGTTGTTGGGTGGCGAGAGGGTTGAAAATAGGTTGAAAAAGCCTACAACTTTTTTGTGTAAGCTCAGGTGAGAATTTTCATGATAGGGGAGTTAATTGGGTTAATTTTTTCGTTTTAAACAAAATAAATGCTAGTAAATGTAAGAATAGTTATCCAAGTAAACATGTTATTGAAGTGTTTTTAGTGTTCTTAACTTTCTTGCATTTGTGAAGCTTTAATCTGATCTAGTGTTTTGGTGTTTACTTCCAGCACTGACAATTTTATATTTGTATTCTCATTCAAGGTTTCGAAATGAGCTTCCGGATCCAACTGCACAACCTAAGCTAATGGCATTCAAGAAAGATAAAGATCAGTATGTTATCTCATTCCCATGTTTTCCATTAGTATAGAGCTACCAAAACCTATATTAGATTTGAATGTTATCAATTTATATATTTTCTTTCACCGTAATAACTAAACCTATATTGCAATGCCAACTAGTGGGTGGTAAGTGTTCAAAAGGATAACTGATACCTGAACAAGAAACATAAAATGGTTGATTTTTTATGGGGAATTTGTAGCTAGGATGGTATAATTCTGGTATTTAATGACATTTGCCCTAAAGAAAGTAATTTGTGACTGTCTGATTGAAATGTCACACGAGTTGGTCTTTTCATATTGATCCATCATGCTAGATGCAATAGTTTGTTTATTAAGTATTTTGTTCTGGGGGGATGAGGTGTGTTTGTGTGCGTGTGTGTGTATGCGTGCATACACACACTGTTTTACCATTTAGTTAGCAGACAAGGGGAAACTATAGAGGAGGTAAAAGATATTATTTTTCAAATGGACATCCCTATAAGATGTCAACAGTTTGCGTGTAAGGAACTGATATTTATGGTTTTTGAAGCTTTACGGGCATATGTGATGCACTGATCACCATTGTTTTATTTGAAAACTTTATTTTGATGATGCTTTCTAAATTAAGTTTCTTGATTTGTATGTGCTTCTTATGAACACATGTATGATTGTTGTCCAGATATGCAAAATATACAATAACATCTCTGGAGAAAATGTACAAACCCAAACTCTTTGTGGAGCCAGATCTAGGGATACCTCTGGACCTGCTTGATCTCAGTGTTTACAAGTATTATCCTCGGTCCCTTTTATAAATTTGAATACATATACATCAATGAATAATACTGAATGAGTAGGTCGGATGAACCCTTTTTGTACAGTCCTCCCAGTGTCCGCCCACCTCTTGCTCCTGAAGATGAAGATTTATTGCGAGATGATGAAGCTGTTACTCCTTTGAAAAAAGATGGTATTAAAAGAAAAGAGAGACCTACTGATAAAGGTGTAGCATGGCTTGTTAAAACACAATATATATCTCCTTTAAGCATGGAATCGGCCAAACAGGTATTAGGCATATATGTTGATATAGGGATGAATTGCTATCTCTACAACCAACAACTTATAAACATATTATTGTAGTCCTTAACTGAAAAACAAGCTAAGGAGCTTAGAGAGAAGAAGGGAGGCCGCAGTCTTCTGGAAAATCTTAACAATAGGTATGTATATGCCAACTTATCTATCCGAAGTCAATTTTAGACATAAATTAATTTGCAGAAGTAATTATCATTGTCTAACTTGTTATTGTATTCTCTCTCTTAGGGATAGACGAATGAGGGAAATCGAAGCATCATTTGAAGCAGCTAAGTCACAACCTGTTCATGCAACTAAAAAAGAGTTGTATCCTGTTGAGTTTATGCCATTGTTGCCTGATTTTGATAGGTACGGCTCCATATATACCTTCCATAAGTCATATTATTACTTACCCTGGTGTGTTCTATTAATCACCCATTTTTTTGTTGTATGGAAATCCAATCTTTTGATACTGTAAGACGCAAACTGCTTCACGGCATTCGTATATTTGTTCATATTAATTAAGTTATTGTCTATTGTTCTGCTTGGCAGGTATGATGATCAGTTTGTCATTGCTGCATTTGATAATGCTCCAACGGTTGATTCAGAAGTGTACAATAAGTTGGACAAATCTGTTCGTGATATCTCTGAATCAAGGGTAAGCTATGTTGCAGTGATGCATGTAGTCTTCATCAGTAACTAAATATTCTTTTTGCCTGTTTCATGAAGTTCAAAATCCAGGAGATGCTGGGGAAAGATTTGAAAGTAATACAGTAGACGGTATAAAAAGGAATTGCATTGTTACTATAACCAATTGTAACTCTATTCATTAAATGTTCTTAATTTGCTCTTGTAGTTTGACTTACTATGTAGTGGAGTGGAACTATAATTCTGAAATATTGTCTATAAGGTTGTTTACTTGGTAGGATAGTGATCGACTCAATTACACTATTAATGTTCAATTAAAATGAGAAATCCTGTATGATAAATCCCATTACTGAGATATAGTTTTTGGTCGTTAATTTCATACTTGATTGGTGTTCTTCCGGTTATGTATGTGTTTTGCAAGCAATGACTTATGAAATATATAAGTGGTTGTTTTTTGGTTACACTGTCGATCAATGGTGTTGGCTGCTGAATGTTGTTAGGTTGACTCCTATTATTTTGTGGTCTGCAGGCAGTAATGAAAAGTTATGTTGCAACAAGCTCAGATCCTGCAAATCCTGAGAAATTTTTGGCATACATGGTCCCACAACCAGGAGAGGTATGCATTACTTTTTGACTGGATTCCAAATTTGAAGTACTGGTTATTTAGGAAAAAAAATGTTTCTAACATTTGGGCTTATATAAACTTCGTTATGGCAGTTGTCAAAAGATATATATGATGAAGATGAAGACGTCTCTTATTCTTGGGTTCGCGAGTATCATTGGGATGTATGTCAGAATATTTTCAAAATTCCATTCATTAACTGCTAAAGAAATTCCCCATTCAACACTTTTCTGACATTTTCTTTCCACTCCTCATCAGGTTCGAGGTGACGATGCAGATGACCCCACAACATTCTTAGTTTCATTTGATGAGTCAGAAGCTCGTTATTTGGTATTTCCTGGAGCCAATGTCTATTTCTTTCTCAGCTTTCCTACTTGGCATGTTGTTTCTTAATCGTTCAGCATCAACGTGTTAATTTTATAGTAATTTGATGTGCAGCCTCTTCCGACTAAACTTGTTTTAAGAAAAAAGAGGGCTAAAGAGGGAAGATCGGGTGATGAGGTTGAGCAATTTCCAGCTCCTTCTAGAGTGACTGTGAGAAGAAGACCAAATGTTGCTGCAATTGAGCTGAAGGATTCTGAGGTATGGCAACCATTTTATCTTTAAGCTTGCCATTTTATTTGAATTCGCGAAATAATTCCCTATATATGTGTTCCTTTCAAGGTTTATACAAGGTTAAAGGGCAATTCATCAAAGAACCTAGACATGGATGACGATCTCGACGACCAACATGGGGATGCAGATCACCATGATAACTTCCAATCTAGTGGAGCAGAAGATGAAATGTCCGAATGATTCTTTGGTGCAGATGCCGCTACCTTAAGCAAATTTGTTCAATGAAGTTGGTTGTTGGATTGGCCATGGATAGCTGAGTTTGTATGTGTTCTAATGAAGGTTAAATAATGACAAATCTCATTTTTTATGTCTAATTTAACCTAATGCATATACTTTCAGATTGTAGGCAGCTGTTAAATTAACAGAGATTTTGTTTACACACGTTTATAATAGAAAATGTCGAGAAATAATGAAATTTTAAAGCATGTTAGTCTCCATGGAATCCTATCATTGCCCTGAATGTTTTTTGTGAACATTTTTAGCAACTCTCAGAGACTCAATTATTTCCAATAATTCAATGGCAATCTAAAAAAGTATATGCTTGTAAACATACTTTTGATCAATGGAGGTCCGGTGGGTTGATCAAAATGTGGTTGGGGATGCTTTGGTGGAGGTCTAGAGGCAGAGTTGTGATTGTAGGTGAAAAAAAATGACAGAGTAGTGCTGTAAATGTTTTCTGCCAATGTTGAGTGGGACTAATTTCTAAGTCTTAAATAAAGTTATGATTCTGAGCTGTACAAAATTGGGATCTTACACATAAGTAGGTAGTTTTTAGTGCCACTTCTCACATTAGTATATCTTATACATGATTGGTGAAAGAATACCTTTACGGCCATTGTAATGAAGTTCCAGTGGAAGATATATAAACTCTTCAAGATAACATATATGAGAAGTCATGATGACTTCAGAACGTTTTCAAGTCTTACAATGATGAGATTGAATTTCAATATGAAAGAAAATTAAAGCTGTCAAATATTTTTTGACATGCAAATGAATTGAAAGGTAAGGTAGCATAAATACAACTAGTCCTCAATTCACACAAAATCATAATTCGAAGTTGCATATTTTGCTAGATAATGTGGAACTTGATTAGCAAAAAGCCTAACATGCAAACGTTTTAAACTATGAAAACTGGAAAATAAACTCATGCAATCATCATCTTTTGTGCGCATAAGAGGAAATAGTCTAAAAGTCCAGCAGAGCTTTTACATGGTTATGGTTTACTGCCAGATCAGAATCAGGTAGCAGCTGTGTTTGGCAGCAGGATTCCCTTCAGCGTCTCTAACAACTGCGGACAACCCTCATCTCCCATCCTAAGCTCGACCTTCTGCATCAACATTAACTTACACCAACCCCAGGGTGGAAGAGTCCAGCGAACATTCGAAACAGGAAATGGAACATGACTTGCATCTGATTTTGCAAAATAAAAGCATTATAATTGTTAATTATTTAAATGGAATGTCAAGACCCTCAAAGCATTGTTTCAGACTTTCCAAAGTTCATAGCATAGCTCACTAATTTCATCACATGTTCCGATTCGTTCACAATGATATTTGCAGTCAAGGCACTGAAGGAGCAAGGAGTAGAAATTGATTGATGACAAGTAACTCCGAGAGAAGATGCAAACCAAATCATTTTGGGTATTCAGACTCCATAAAAAATCGTTTACGCGTATACACACTCCATAAAAAGATGATCAATAGTTTCATTATGTTGATAACAAAAAGTAATCAATATCCGTAACATTAAAACTGCCAAATATGATCATATGGTGATGAATACTATAATAGATATGGCGGAGAATGAGTGAGTAAGAGGGGAAATAATTTCCTTTTCTTTCGAGAAAAAGTATGCTCTTGGATGTACACATTTATGTTATTCTTCACATTAATTAGACTTTTATATACATTTAACAGTGTAACACTTTAGTTTTCTATATCTGTCTTGTTGAAAGGGACTGTACTCTTGGATGATTAATTTGTTTTTAAGATTGAGTGATTTATCGAACTTTTTTTTAAAAGAAAAAGTTTAACAAGCTACAAGCTCGACTAGCCAACTTTTAAAATTATGTCTTTTGAGAGGAAATTTTTAAAATTATGTTGGTTTACTTCTTTGTTTTTTTTGACTTGTGTCATGTTGATCAAATTGTTAAAAGAGAAATCCTGATATTCATTTTTTCAAAGGAAGTGGCAAGCACCAATAAAATTCAGATACATAACTACGATATCGATTTTCAAAGGACTTGTGTCTGTAAGGTCTTAGGTTCAAACTTAGATAAAGTGTCTAGTTTAACAATATCGATTTTGTCAATTAAATTCGGTATTGACTTTCATTGTTATTGACACAAATTTTAAACACGCACCGACTCCGTGAAGAGACATTGAGTTATAGTTCACTGGCCCGTGTACCACCGTAGAAAGACATTGAGTTATGGTTCACCAATTGAACATGTTGAATTTTTTCAATCAAAATTGAACACATTAAATTGATCTATACTAACAACTTCAATAAATTCAAACATTTGAGTTCATTTTAAGAGGGAAAAAACCAAAAGATTTACCATATCTTAAAAATTATACTATATTGCAATGAATATTCGCAAGTTTATGATTCTGATATAAATTATTTATAATTGTCAGGCATTTTAAGAGAATAAATGACCACTTAACAAAATTAGTAATCATCAACACATTTTTTTAATTTCATAAAATTACTAACATATTTACTTATGGAAATAAAGTCATGAACAAATTCTTTTCAATATATACATATTGATACAGTACGTTCGAAAGCATGTCAAAGATTATTAGTTGCTAGCTTTTTCCTGATTAGAAATATGAGATTAAAATGTACCGTAACCAGGGTATCAAATGCCCTTCATTTTATCAACATTGAGTATAAGTTTCGATGACTCACAATACTGCAGCACTCATTTATCTCCAAAAAGCTGATAATCACATTGACCAGCTCCAAATTTTTGAAATTGTTGAAAACATGCAAGTCCCTAGAGGTGTCATGGGCTTTGAAGTTTAGGCCCCAGCCCACATAGTAAGGAGGCTTAAAAATTCACAAGATTAAAAAATTCACATTCATGCAAGCCCACAAATAAAAAAATCAAAAGGCCCCAAAGCCCCAAAATTTCTATAACATTTTTATAAAAAAAAATAACTTTTTTTACCGAAAAAAACATTTTTTTAGTGGAAAAACTTTTTTTTACTGGAAAAAAACTTTTTTTTTACCTTTATAGTGGGCTTTTTTAGGCTCACAAATAAATAGATTTTAGAGTGGGTTTGGCCCCAAATATTTTGTTCAATTAGGGGGCTTTAATTTAGTAGGCTTAATGAGGGCTTTTTTAAGTGGGTTTTAAAATTTGGGGCTCTATTGACACCTCTACAAGTCACTAACCCGACCACAAAAAGATATCCCTTCCATCGAAGTATCTTATTGCTGACCCAAAAATGAATCTTGAAATATTTGCATATCGTGTTTAATCTCTTAAACAATGCCAGAGAATTCTAATATATAAAAATACACAAAGTACATTAGGCAAAAAATGTACATTTTTATCATGTATCATTTGTGATTGACATGAGTTCTGTTGTCCACAAAGTGGAACTAGAATAGGATGCACCAGGGCTCTTTGTTACAAATCATACAACAAAAACAAGCATGGACATGTCAAAACTTTCCAATAAGATATTATTTGCTTGCTTAGATCTTGAGACATTTTTCTGATCAAAAAAGATTTTTAGACAATTTCATATTTTCAGTTTATTCATCACAGGAAGCTTCTTCCAATAGGTCAAGAAACCCTTTCTGAGAACTCTTACTGACCGTTTGAAACTTAGACTCAAATGGACAATCAGATGCTTCTTCAAACTTAGCCCATAATTCCTTCTTCAAAGTATTTTCACCAGCACGCTTCCCTCTTTGTATCGTGTTTTCAGGATTCAGCCACATGGGAGTGCTCTCTATATGTGATAGGTCGCCAACAAAATCACCTGTAAAGAAGAAAAAACACAACAGCTATGATCAAGCACGCAGCCCATGTTAACCAAACAAGCTATAAGGAATATATAACAGGTGAACCACTACCTTGGTTACAACAAGTTTTTTTGGCTTGATTATGACCTTTGGAAATATTCTCTTCCAAATTCAATTTATTGACCTGTTGTTTAAAAATGGATTTAGTGACACGCTTACACGATTCATTATCAGCCTTTTCCTTGTCCAATGATTTCTCATCAGGTGTCCCTAACAAAACACATGTTTTTGGAGGTGAGGTAAGCCAAACAGGTGATGCTTCAACATTTTCCTTTCCAATTCCTGACTTTGGAACACAATGTTTCCCCATGAGATCTGGATACTTCAACGCCAAACCCCGCGTCACACCATCGCTGCCAGAAGCTTCAGAATCTTCTGAATCACTGTAATGAACTCCAACAGGAAAAGGGGTGGCCTTTCGAAACTTATCATTACCCACACGACATATTTCAGATATGGGTTCAAGCAAAACACAAGATTTTGGAGGTGACATTTTCAAGCAAGGAGTCATCATATAAAGCATGGAGGTGTCTATTTTAGAATGATCCGGCGAAGAAATCAATTCACGCTCTTCATTATTTGTTGCCTCTTCACTCACCAGAGAAAGGGCAGGCTTTATTGGAGTTGGTTTCGTTACAACACCGTAAAGCACTGAATTATTATTGGAGGAAGTCAACTCAGTGAAATCTAATTTGGTTTGTGGTTGGTGTTGTTTGGATGATAACAATGATTTCGATAATGGAAGTGGCGTGAGCATAAACATTTGTCTACCTCGCTGAACAGTACAATTAGCACGCCATGATACAAGGGGCGAAGGAGATACTAACGTAGTCTCTTTAGGACTTACGCAATCACTCACATTACTTTCATCACAAGAAACTTCTTCACTTTTACTTTCAGATTCCACTGAAGTTGATGAAAGTGAACTTTGTAATTTTGGTCCCCATGGCTGCATTTGATAACAACAACCAAAACACTCAACTGAGCAAATTTTGAGAAATAGAATATTGAAGAACTAAAACAAAGAGTAAACAACAATCTTGGTCCTTGAATGTGTAGTGTTGTCAATATAGTCTCTGAATGCATCAAAATCATAAAAGTATCTCCGAACATCTCTTTCTTAGTCAGTTTGATTCTCAAATGTGTATTTTGTTAATTAGCTCAGTTCTTGAATGTGTCTTTCCTTGATCAGTTTGGTCCATGAAATCACTAACAAAAGACACACTCACTCAGAAATATTTTAATTAATTTTGATGCATTCAGAAACTAGAATGTCACCTTTTCATACATTTAATGATTACAATGATAGTTCACTCTTAAGTGTATGTTTGGTTCAACTTTTGGATGAGCCTAAATTGATTCTAGAGGTGTAAAATTGATTTTGACATGTTTAGTCGCTCTCTAGTATAATTGATTTGGTCTCCAGATTTGATTCTATCCTGAAGCTAGAAATTGGAGCTAATGATTCTAGAATTGATTTTTATACTCAAATTTTCATGTTTGGTTTCACTTTTGGAGGAGCCAAAATTGATACTAGAAGTGTAGAATTCATTTTGACATGTTTGGTTCCTCTAGAGTAGAATTCATTTTGCCACCAAAATTGATTGTGCTTGAAGATAGAAAATGTAGCTTCAGATTCTAGAACTACACACACACACACACTCAAATTTATTGTTCAACTCACTTTTACAAGAATGTATCCAAACATACACTAGTAGTGTTCAACGCAATTTTTTCTGAATGTATCCTAACATAAACCACTTTACCTTCAACTCAATTTTTATCCGAAAACAATTTTACAAATTTAATTCACTCAAAATCAATTTTTGTAAACACAAAACCGAACAAAGTAAAATAATACAGTGAAGAACCAAATTTAGGGTTTTTACCTTTAAACGCGACAGCATTTCAGACAACAAATTAGAGAAAGATTCAACATCACTTTTCCCCTCTTTGCTTACACTTTTCTTCACTTCAAGCGCTTTCACAACAAGCTCATCAATCTAACAATATTCAAATAAAAATTATAACTTTTTTTCATTTTTCATTTTTCATTCAAAAACCTAAAATTAAACAATCAAACTATAGAAATTTTCACCAAAATGATTATAATAGAATAAATTAACCACATCGAATCCCTAAAATGAAAAAAAAAATGGAAAAAAAATTGAAAAGAAGAGAAACCTGATGAAGAAGAGTGGAGAGATCGGAGTGAAGGAGAGTGAGGGAGGAATTATCATCATCATCGTTGATTTGGTTTTGGGGATTGAAGCGATTCGTTGTTGTAGTGTTGTTCTTCATCTTCATCAATCTTCGAACTCTGTTTCAGTGTTATTTGAATTTTTTGATTGAAGCGGGTTCTTAAACGCGACACAACCACGTCGTTTTGTATAACGGTACAAATTATTAATTAATTCCTAAGCACATAAGTAAGGGAGATCTTTATTGAATTTTAGATTAACTTGTGTAAGTTAATTAACTTAACTTTCTTAATTATCAATTAATTCATTCTTTAATTTTGACTATTTCATTCCTCTCAATTTTGCATTATTAATAAAAAAAAAATTTATTACTAACTTTTTTACTATTCATAAAATTATTAGAGGATCAGGATATGTTACTTCCACAAAATTTTAATGGAGGAGTTTAGGATGGGACAGTAGATTTCTTCACCAAGGTAGTCCACTTAACCACAATAATTCTAATATGTAATTAGGGTGGATTTTTTTTATTGAAAGAAAAAATAATAATAGGATGAAGAAGAAATATGATACAAAAACAAAATAAGAAACTGAAATTGCCTCAGCCATTTTTATTCGAGTAAATAGGCAATTACCCCCCGAAATTGTAAGTTTCGTCAATTACCTTCATGAAATTAACAAAACTTCAATTACCCCCCTGAAATTGCACAACGTTAATCAATTTACCCCCTCGTCAAATTTTTCTGTTAGTCAACATGACGTTTTGTAAATATCCCCGTTGAAGTTTTGCACTTATGTGCAAAATGCCCCTTGAACTTGAATTTTTTATTTTTTTTCTTAAAGGCAAGCAATTAACATTTAGCTTTATGTTGGGTCAATTCCCATCACATTATTATCCACCATAATCAAAATTTATAGCAAATCTTGTTAATTTTTGAACTACTCATTAACCATTTTTGTTGTATGGTATAATGAGTAGCTGTTTACTATTGATCTCAAATGCTCCAAAAACATAATCTATATCTATATGCATAAAAAGAACACAAAAACCCTATCCAATCCGAACAATGTTCATGAGCTTCATGAATGGAAATTGTAAACAAACACAAATGGAAATAAACAAATGGACAAAGGAGAATGGCACTATAATTAACTTGTAAAGGAAGGTTAATAAGTCAAAGGTGAAATCACAATGATGATACACATGACATTGATAAAATTCAATAATTCTATTCCAAGAACTTAAGAGAAGACATAAAGCTAACTGTTAATTGTTTGTCTTTAATATCATTTGAGTCAAGGATAAGAATTTTTTTTTATAAATTTTAAAGTTCGAAGGGCATTTTGCACATAAGTGCAAAACTTCAATAAGGTATTTGCAAAACGTCATGTTGACTAACAGAAAAATTTGACCGAGGGGGTTACTCATTTTTATTCATAAGAAGATGAGGAAGTAGAAGCTTCATTCCTTTTACATTTTGTTTCACTAAAACTAGAAATTAAAAAAACTCCCCGAGATGGGGGGGGACACTATGGGTTGCAGGGAAGTACTCCCGCCCCCACCTCGTTGACATCTCTACTTACTCTTTTTTTTAATCTCGTGGGTAGAAATTCATTTAAAATGAATGCAAGGTTTGAACCTCGGCTCGTGCATCCTGCAATATCCCTACTAACTGAAGGGGGCAACAAAGTTAAACTATAAAATAAAGTAATACGTTTACATTACTACTCAAACCAAAGAAGAATAAAAATGAAGAAATACAAGGAATCAAAGAATATAAACATACATATATATTACTGTCAAAATTACAACTCATCAAATTCACAAGGAAATAAAATCCATCCTTAGCCCCATCATCACATGCTCTAAATTACTCCTAAAATTTTCTACATAGCTAAAAATAAAATCTAGATATAGCTTTCAAGACATTTGGGAAAGTAAATGACCAAAAAGAAGACATTGATTGACAAACATGTCATTCACAAGTCTCTGCTCCTATTGATACATCACAATCATGCAAAAAAATACTAAGAGCTTTTTATACCCTTTTTATTTGATTCCTATCTTCCCTGAACAAGTCCACTAAATACTTGGCTATTCCCAGCTAGTGTTGCTTCCCACTCAATAGAAGACAAAAGAATCTGTGAGATGGAAATCACTACTGTTTTCATATCAGGTCGTAAGATTGGATCGTCGTCCACACATTGCTTCGCCAGCATAGCCATCTATGCACACAAAAACACCAAAACATAAATGAGTCACGACGGTTAAATTTCATGCAAATTGTTAGAGAACAGATATTCAGGATTTGATCACAAAATTCGGCCAATTTTGCCTACGTCCAAGTGAAGAGTGACGGCAGTGCCTTTCTATTATTCAAACTTAGGATTATAGATTACAACTTATGTTTAAATACTAAGGTCCATTTTACAATATTACTCCTAAACCATAATGCTGGTGCGACGTGCCTACTTATCAATAAACTATGAGCCATATCCAACACAAATTTTTATCGCTTAAAGCTAAGGTGGGAAATTGTGCAGATTTGTGGATTCATGTGGGAGGTATATGATGAACTTCACATCAATTATGCTTTGGGCTGAACAGTCTTAAATTTTCTTCCTTAACGAATCATAATAATATAATGCATAAGAAAAATAGGTGAAAAATAAGGAAACTTGCCTTAAATACACAATCATGGGGATACAGATTCATCATATTTGGATCAATGTAATCTTTCATGCTTGACATGCTCAAGGAATCAGGTGAGTTCCTAAGAACTGCCAACATCTGCAATTTAACAAACGTTTAAAGCTATACGTCGGAAAAAATTTGAAACGGTTAAACACTAGGAAGTGCCATCATGATTCATGAATGAAATAAGTAAAGGAGCAATGAAAAAGTTTAAGAAAGCGTGGAACCAACAATTGACACTGAGAAAAACATGTTACAGTCAAGTTTTGAATGTAAGATGCAATAAATAAGGAAACTGTAGAAAAGTATTTGATAAATTCTCATCACTTTCGGTCTAATATTTACCAGCTACAACTATTCTGCAAAGCAAGGAAGAACTGCATGCATGTAGAACCTTCAATTCACAATTATGTCTTATAAGTAGAACTTACTATTGATGCGAGTGATCGTCTTTCAGGATTTTTTGTCATCATGCCTTCTGTTCGAATAATGGCCTCCTTTCCGGTTATAGTCTCAAAAAGGACAACACCAAATGCGTAGACGTCACTTTTGGTTGTCGCAAGGCCGTCACTCAAGTATCTGAAGTACAACATAAAGGTTTTCTCTATATTATTTTTTTTACAAAGGAGAATTAAATTAGAATGTAAAAAAAGTATACCGAACATTACTTACTCCGGGGCAAGATATCCATATGTACCAACAACTTTTGTAGTTGAAACGTCTCCTCCCTCATTTGTTATCCCGACAAGTTTCGCCAACCCAAAATCTGAAATCTGGAGAAACAAAGAGTGTTCAGTAACAAATGACAATCAGCATATAGAAAATATGTAATAGCGTATAAATTAGTCATCATTGCCTTTGCTTTAAAAGAAGCATCAAGTAAAATGTTGCTTGTCTTGATATCACGGTGGACATAATGAGCTTTTGTGTGCTCATGTATATATTCAAGTCCCCTAGCAGCATCAAGTGCAATCTGGACCCTCATGATCCATGAAAGTGGTGAATGACCTATAATCAAGAACATAATGGGCATGAACTATGGTCTTGTTTGGATAAACAACTTAATCAAGTGCTCACAGCATAAACGTTTATTATGCAAGTGGTTATCTATAAGCTATTTCTATAATAAAAGATAAAATAAAGTTAAATTATTTGCATATAAGCTATAAGATAAGCTATCCTAGAGAGCTTACGGAAATAAACTAAAAACGACTTATAGACATGTCGTAAGTTGTTCCCGTAAGACCAAAACATTTCATTAACTTTTTAAAAACTCAATATAGATATAAATTTATAGGTCCACACAAATAGGGGAGATTAGCATTAAACAGACCAAAATATAGGTGCATAAACTTACCCTTATTTTGAGGATCATGCAAATGGCTTCTGAGTGAACCCTTCTGAGCATATTCATAAACTAGGAAAAGCTCATCGTGACTAGCTGCATAGCCAATCAATTCTACCTTGACAAATTAAAAAAAAAAATACAACTCAGACACGAGATATATGCCTAACAATTGGCTTCAGACTCAAAGAGTGTGATACATTCTGATCGAAAAAGAAATTACCAGATTAGCATGATGAACCTTGCACAGAACTTTAATCTCTGATGTAAACTCTTTTGTTTTTGTAGCTGTCATTCTTTTAATAGCGACTTCCTAGAAGGATTCAAGTAAAAATTGTATGAGAAAAATACACACTTTATAGTTTATACTATAACATGATTTCAAGTATACAGTCATGAACCTGGTCACGAAGGAGGCAATAGTAGACAGATCCATATGTTCCATGTCCAAGTAGATTTGAATCAGAGAAGCCTTCAGTTGAGGAAAAAATCTCTTCATATGCAAACACTACCGGCTTATCCATGTCAAATACGTCAGGCCCTAGCGCTACAATTATAAATGTACACATATAATGCATATTCACACCGAAACACAGTACAAGCGAAACATAATTACTTTGAGCTACAATCATAGATAAAATATACAACTTAAGAATACAATAAGAAGGTTACATACTTGGAGCTTTGGGAACAGTAATTGTGTGAGTGCTGGAGTCGCCGTCTGTTTGCTTTTGGTCAACATGTTTGCCGCATATGTACCGTCCAGAACCACAAAAAAAACTTGGATTCCGAAGAATTTGGAATTTATGGGAGACCTTTCCCTCAGCATCTTTTTCATGACTTCGAGAATCAGAAAAGCAATTTGATGATCTCAGGCAAACACACAGAATTATGCCTAATATTATCAGAATAAGACCAACTCCTAAACCTCCAATGATCCATCCATATGGTACATGATACTTATGATTGTCCTGATCACCTGTAACAAAAATATATATAAATTAAAATTAATTAGTTAATTAAATTGAACATTCTACTGCAGTGAAAATAACGATATATTTTATTTACACCAGTCTGTGCATTGATGAATACCTGAAATATTATCAACAGAAGGGGTAGGAACAGAAGCTGGTGGAGAAGCATTGTTCAGAGGATAAGGATCACCAGGAACTGAAATGAAGTAAAGTAATTAAAATTGTGGTTAGGATTCAAGGGTGAGTAACATTATTATTGCAATTTAATAAATTCAATTTGAATATTGATTCATCATATGAAGATGATCAGGGAAAAGGTAATGGCACTTAAATGAAATCACTTTCACTTGATACTCAATCCCTTACATCTTAAATGTACACATTATCTTCACATATCTCATTTTTCCAAACTGTCTTTAAATTCACATTTATCATGGGGAAGTTTATTCTATTAGCTTAAAAGTCGTGTTTGGAGAAACAAACTAAATCAAGTATTAATCATACCAGTGCTCATGTTTAAACTATTTCTATAACAATAGATAGAATAAAGTCCAACTGTTTCCATATAAACTATAAGCAGTTTTCTTAAGGTATCCTCAGGAGCTTATGGAAATAAGCTAAAAACAGCTTACTGACATGTTATAAGTTATTTCCATAAGTTCTTCCAAACAACCTCACAAGTGCTTATGTCAATCCAAACCAAACCAAACTGCTTTCTTAAGGTATCTATTGACATAAATAAGCTCAAATAAGTCAATCCCAACCAAACTGACCCTAAGTGATCTAAGAAAACCATCAAACTAGAATGCTCAAATATCATTTTATCAATTCAGTCATTTTATCCCCAAATACCAAATTACAAAAACCTCATAAACCATTCAACCGAAATAGTCCCAATGCTCAAATTCCACCCAATTGCCATAAAACAAACAATATGCCACCGCACGAAGTTATATAGAATTAAACTTCATCAAATTTAGTACTCTTAACACACTCCCCTCATGCTCAAGACTGGACATATGTAGCGTGACTTGATTGGTCCGATATAAGGTGGCCTATGGATATTGGGTAGGTTATGATACCATCACAAAGTTATATAGAACTAAACTCGTATCCAATGTAAGACTTTTTACACACACACACCTCCCGCTCAAGACTGGACATATGTATTGTGACCTGATGAAGGTAGCCTAACGAACAATGGCTAAGTTCTTATAGCATCTTATAATTTGGGCTGAGCCTAACTCTACCCTACAAAATCGGCTTGTTAGGCGAGGATTGTAAGCCACATATGAACACATTTTCAAGTCATATCCCATCCAATTAGGGGACTCTTAACACATCCTCAACCAAAACATCCCTCTCAAACATATAAACACACATACATTAATAAATATACACACAAACAAGTTCTAAGAAAGGATTGAATAAGATTGCAACGAAAGAAAGACTAACCAGAATCAAGAGGAATATAATAAAGCGAACCGACAGTAACATTATCAGGACCATCAAGGCCATTCACACCCTCAATACTATCCATACTAACCCCAAATCTACTAGCCAAAGATTCAACACTATCCCCATCTCTCAACACATAACTCAACAAATAATTCCACAATCCACTAGAACAGCCACAAAACAACCTCAATGATATAACAGCACCATTCCTTGCCTTCCTTGAAGTATTTGGAAGCAAAATAAGCCCATCATAAGCATCCATAACCAAATCATCCACAAACCCTTCATTGGTTTTAACAGTAAAAGTTGTATTAGACACATATTTCTTGATCCCAGATGCACAAGAACAATTCTTCCTTATGAATATATAATCCCAACCATTTCCTTCAACTGTGATGTCACTTGGCAACACATCAAACATGCTTTGAATCACTCCCAAAGATTGATTCTGTTGAGGCTTATAGGCCAAGAAAGATGTGCAAACTCGTCTTGTGTCCGTACAGTTCATTGGAGCCATCTGATACGAACTACTACTGTTGAAATGAAGGTAAAACAAAAATAGAACAAATTGAAGCAACTTCAAATGGGGTTTTCCTAGGAGAATCATTGCTTAGAAATAAACAGCTGAAAACAATTTTGAGGTAAAAGGATCAAAGAAAATGGTGGAAATGGAATCAGTTTGAGCTCAGGGGTTGTAAAAGAGCAAGCTTTGCCCAAAGCTTGTTTCAATGGAGGAAAATAAAGGAAATAACTTGATCTAGATTTGAAGGAAAATGAAACACCCCACTACAAATTCAGCTAAGAAAAATCAAAAAATGAAGAAAAAAATTCAGATTAAGATGAAACCAGCTTAAAAAAATAAGCTTTTTTA
>Ga0228710_1004746_pt1 | contig 21385 bp, 11 predicted proteins | sample MedpolnodulmetaG_FD_177995 | JGI IMG/M metagenome (GOLD analysis project Ga0228710, IMG submission 177995) | Root nodule microbial communities from Medicago polymorpha collected in Santa Monica, California, United States - pink nodules | ecosystem: Host-associated > Plants > Roots > Nodule... | reverse complement strand
TACTATGATTCTTATAAATAATGAAATGATGTTTTTTCTTACGAAATGATTTTCTATAAAATATAAATATTGAAAAATAGTTATTTCTTACATGAAAAATGATCGTTAATTTATAAAATTATGAAGCAAGAGTACCGGTACACCTCACTTTCCCTATGTTGTGCCTTTGAACCTCTTCAAAGCAGGTTCATATTCTTCATCTTTGATCTCCTTGATGTAGTCTCCTACATGCTTCAAGTCATGTCGATTTACTTTTGCATACCATATGGTGTGATCCCAAATTTCTACAATACTACTATTGCAGACTCGTGTTGCGGTGAAAGCACCATACCATGCATTATGAGCTAGAGTTGGTGGAAAAAAGAAATGAGGGGCCTTCAACATGACTTTGTCTCCTTCTTTGAAAACCTGAGTCTCTTCTTTGTTTTCTTCAAATTCTATGATTAGGCTCTCTTGTCTTGTTTCCTCAACTTCTTTTGCTATGGGAGCTTTCACTTGAGGTAGTGCCCAGGTGCCTCTGATCCTAGCTGTCTTCAGTGTTCTCATTTTTCCACTGTATTTTTGAAAATTTTCATGGTAAAAAAATTGTTCATATACAACAAGAACTTTAAATGAACAATTAGTTGGTTACTAGTTTTAATTTAATTCCTAAGAAAATTCTAATCTTAATCTACATTAAGTTGATTATCCTAATCCTAATTGTAATCCTAGAAACTTTAAATTATTATTAGAAGTAACATATTACTCCTAATTATAAAAGACCTAAGCTTATTGTAACCCTAACTTAAACTAATTCTATTAGATTTGTAATACTCCTAAAAATTGTAGACTCAGACGTTAGTCTAATCTATACTATATATAAAAAAAAAAAACTACCCCTTTCAGCATATTTTTGGGTTGAACTTTTCTTTCCAAAAATACCTTAATTTTAAAAGCCAATTATAAAATAACACGTCGATTAGTAATCCATGTCACTAATCGTCACCGTTAACCCTCTTTCACCTCCGTTAACCAAAGATCAAAATAAAAAAAAACTAGCACAAAACAAAAACTCATATTACTTTTTTATCAATCGCTTTTATGTTGTACATCTGTGTTGTTCCCCTCAATACAACCGACAAAGATTGCCAAGTATTTTCATATTATTTTATTAATATAAGTTACTCTTCCTTAACCTTTGATCAATTGTAACAAACGTGAGCAAAAAATAATGGTAAAGGTTGGACTTTAAATCATCTTAAAAAAGATTTGTAACAAACATGAGCAAAAAATAATGTTAAATATTGGACTTTAAATCCTCTAAAAATATATTAGTAATAAACGTGGGCAAATATTGTTAAAGACCGGACTATAAATCCTCTAAAAAAATATTAGTAACAAACGTGAGAAAAAAATAATGTTAAAGATTGGACTTTAAATCCTCTAAAAAAATATTGATAACAAACGTGAGCAAAAAATAATGTTAAAGATTGGACTTTGAATACTCTAAAAAAAAAGATTAGTAACAAACGTGAGCAAAAAATAATGTTAAAGATTGAACTTTAAATACTCTAAAAAAAGATTAGTAACAAACGTGGGCAAAAAATAATGTTAAAAGGCAGACCATTCCCAATGTCGGAATCTATCTTCCATGACATGTTTTCAGCCATGGTCAATTATATGTAGCTTTATCAAGAGAAATTTTTCAAAATTCAACAAAAGTTTTCATTAAAAAAGGGAAAATAGAAGGAGAAGATGGAGACTTTACTAAAAATGTAGTTTTTAAAGATATTCTTTTATTGCAATCATAACAATGTTTCTTTTACGTAAGATGTCATGTATACATTTATGTTATGTTGTTACTAATTACTATTAGAATAAACAATAAAAGATCATTATTTTATTTTTATTTTATATGCAGACAAATTAAAATATGTTGAGTTCATAAATAATTGTTATATGCCTTGACAATATTTTGTTTATAAATCAATATATCAATAATTTTCATTAATATTTTAAAATTTAAAAATTTTAATAAAAATTATACAAACAAACATAATAAAATAATCACATGTGATAAAGAAAGGCCCAAGGCTGACCAAATACCAACAACAAAGTATCCATCAACACTCTAAATGAATAAACACTGACACCTACCACTCAAAAACATAAAAGACCGCAGCAGAAGTGCCCTGAACCATTTTATCCGCACTTATTTCAAATAAAAACACAGAGAACCTAAAAGTTTCATGCTCCAAACGCTGAATACAGATTGCAGATCAAAATCGAAATAGCTAAAAAGAGAGAGATTAATATAAATTGGAAGGCCGCTTAGTAGGTGGAAGGAGGTTAGGGTTTCATGTTTTGTCCTTTCTCCTTCCTTTTAAAAAAGAAAATTATTAAAACAATTATGTAAAAATATGCTCAAAATAAATTGTTTGAAAAAAAGTGTGTTTCTCTAAATGTCTCAGGTTTAATTATTAGGTTAAATTGACTTCTTAAAATAAACCATTATGTAAAAATATGTTTTGATGAATAATATTATATGCAACATATCTAAACGTTACTGGACCAAACATATTTAAAGGGTATGTGAGTATTCACCAATAAACAGTAGATAGAAATATTTATGTTTAATTGGTAATTTTATTTATTATGATGAACTTTATTTAGCATATAACATCAAGTAATTAATCAATTCACCCACTGTTTTATTTAGCATAATATCTAAGTAGGGAATATCACAGTCTCTTCAAATAACTTTCTTTATCAACCAAACAAGTGATGATGCTTCTTTCCATGAGTTTCCTCATACTCTTTCTTGGCTTCTTCCTTCTTATGATGCTCATGGGCAGCTAATCCTCCGGCCGCCGCAGCAGCCGCCGAAGCGATCTTCTCCTCGATCTTGTGACGATGTGGATGCTCTGGATCATTTTTTGCTTCATGCTTCTCATGCTATACAAATAAAGAGTTGAAATGATCATCTTATATTAAATAATTTAGGTAGTTTTAATAAATAATTAACAATGATTTCACAAATTTCTCAACAAAAAAAACAATGATGTCACAAAATTAAAATAATGAAGATTTCTATAATTATATAATTTTGATTTAAAAAGTATATTAATTAATCACAAAAGACAACAGAAAAAAACGTAATTGATGCTTAGAGGTTTAGCTATAGTTTAAAATTGGTGACAAACTTATTTAGAGTCTAATATGGAGATCAAGGTTCCCATGAGCTTAACTCGTATGAACAATGCATAATATATGCAAGGACCACTAGACTAATTGACCATAAAAATGACATTAAGTTGTAATGAAATTCATAAAAATCAACTGTTAAATTGGTCTTGATAGAAAAAAAAAATTAATTTTAATTTCAAATTCGTTTTATAAATAGAACAATTTTGTTAAATCAAAATGTATTTTTGTTGTTGTCAATCAATAGAACAAGTTCATACTATCTTCCTTCAAAAAAAAGTTCATAATATGCTAAATATACTAATGTATCTGGTATATATTATATATTAGATACATTAATTATTCAATAAATCTAGAGAGAGAAAAATTAGCTTATATATGATACCGGATGAAGTATTAGTTAAGATGTACGTAAACTACCAAAGCAATAGCACCAGCAGTAGCAGCTCCTATTTTACCAAGATGTTCCACATGTTTGTGGTGCTTCACTTCCTTTTTGTAGTCAACATCAGTGTCCGCAACTTTCTCTCCATCCTTGTGATGGTGAAAGAGGTGGTGGTGGTGCTTCTCTTCAGCCATTATGCTAAATAATCTCAAGTGAGTATTGACTTGAATAATTCATATGAAGCAAATTACGCTCTTTATTTATAGGTGATAAAGAATACACTGCATATGTCATATTTGGTAGGAAATCTTCGAAAATCACTGAATGATGGAAAATATTAATGAAAATCAGATTTGATTTGTAGCTTTTGATTAATGATTTATTATTCTAAATATAACTTTTTTGACTAATTTATTCTAAATATAACTTAATAATTTATTCTACCATGAAATTATTTTCTTGAACTTTATTTTAATAACTTATTTATAATAATAATAATATTATTATTATTAAATAATAATTTTATTTTTGTCTAAAGATGAAGTGGAAAGCTACCTTAAATTCAAACGCACTACAATGTCTCGAGGTCGAACACGGTGAAAATATCCAATATAACAATACCAGCACTTTCCGTTGAGTGAAGTCTTATAGATAATTTTATATATTATTATATGGTTGAGACATATTTCTTGTACAAATTTAATTATCCATAAAAAAAAAAATTTTTTCAAGTTTCAATTTAATTTAACATCTTTTTTTTTTATAGATAAACCATGATATAGGTTAGGCATCAAGAAGATTTAGAAATATCCCAACTACGTTGATACGTAACTGACAGATTTTGATTTTTATCCCCATGATATAGGTTAGACATCAAATGATTTTTATTACGGTAAACAAACGTAAAATAGATTTTGATTTTTCATAAAATCTCTAAAATATAATCTCTAAATTATTTTATGTCAAAATCACTTTTATTTTAATCCGTAACAAACAGGCCCACACATGTGAGAGCAAACCGAATCAATACTAAGCTAAAGACAAATATGCCATTCCTCAAGCGACTGACCTATACCCCTGATGTTCAGGAGGAAAGACCCTTAGATCAGGTTTGGTAGGTTGCCTTTCTAATTTTATTTTTCAGACAATTAGATAAATAAGGCGTAAACCACACTTTGGAATTCTCACCTTGAATTAACAAGTGTTGGACTATATCTAATTCCTAAGTTAGGATCAACATCTCCAGATTTAGCAATGATGTTGAAGATGATATCGCTTTAGTTATAGGTTTGTGTTTTGATGATGTCTAAATAGTTAGGTTTATTTGATGATGTTTTTCATGTTGATTAGTTTTATCTTAGAAACTTGTTAAAGCACCTAGCAAACCATGTTTCATTGTGTCATGTGATCCCTTAATGTCTTGTGTGTTGTCATATAGAAAATCCTTCCTTGAATTGCTTGATTCGATTCATGATTCATTGATTCGTATCAAGCATTCTTTATGTCCACTTTCCTTGTGTCACACCTTTTGAATCGAGAAAATTTTCATGAATAGCATCACAGCGTATTGATTCACAGTTTTCATAAATAGTATCACATGAAAACTTTCTGACTTTGGTTGAATCGTATCAATCTTCATCTGGGAACATTTGAATCGATTCAAAAGGTGTCTGATGCGTATCAATCTTCATAGTCAGCCTGCTTGTAATTTAGTTGTCTGAATCGATTCACACATTTAGTGAATCGATGCACTGTGTTGTTTTTGGCCGAAATTTAGCACTTGCCACCCTTTTCTATATATACACACTTCCTCATAACACCCTAACTATTAAATCATTGCATCTATTCTCTTCAGGTCTCAAAAACTCATTGTTCATAAATTCATCAAAATTAAACACTTTTTCTTAGAATCACTCTGTACATTGAGTCACATAGATTTGCTAGGGTGCTAATAGGGATTGTAAGTTGGTTTTTTCAAAGAAATTATTTGGACTTAATCAAGGTTCTAAAGTGAAGTGAATAATCTCATTTCACCTCCAAAGGTCTTGGGAGTTCTTTCTAATTGTTCTTGGATCGAAAGGGATTCGGTTACCGGACGTAGCATCGAAGGCTTGAGTGAAGAGTTCGAAGGTGTGCACGGGTAATCAAGGATTCGAAGATTCACGAAACACCTAATTCAAAGGTTGTTTGAAATTTGGGGGAGTGCTTACATAGGAGTTGAAGAACTAGGATGGTTTCAAGAATTCTTGTAATCACATTTGTATTCAACATTGTTACTATTAGTGGATGACCTTGGTGAAGGTGTACCAAGAAGAGTTGACGTAGCCCGAAGCGAGGACGAAAGGGTGAACAACTATAAAAATATCGGTGTCGTTCTCTTTTCCTTATCCTTTTTAATTTCCGTTAATTGTATATGTTAATTGATTAATTGATAGTGTAGAATCTTGTTAATTGATCTAAGTAGTTTTTGATAAAAATTAATCTAATTCCTTGAGTTAGGTTTTTACTATTGTACTTGGATCAATTAGTATCAAATTCTATCGAATTCATCAATTGCATATACATTGTGTTTTTGATTGATAGCTCATTATATTTCGTTACCAATTTGGATTTGAAATTGTCTAGGTTTGCAGTTTGTTCAAGAACTATTAATATTTGATTGTAATAAGATTCATATTATGTATCTCTTAATTCTATATTGAGTCTTATAAACACATAGTTTTAACTCGTGTTTCCAATTAGTCAAAACATTTAAAATTGATTTTGCTAAAACTCCGTAAAAAATTTCAAACCGATATTCACCCCCTCTATATTGCAACCTTATTGGCCATATAGACCAACAAATGTCACAAACATCTGGTATATCGTCTCCAACCAAGGTTATAATCAGTTGATGTGTCAAAGTATTTCGTATAACCTCATTAGTAACATTGTTTAATGATATACGGAATTGTGGTGTTGGACTTATCAATCGGCAATGGACGTTCCTTCTTGTGTACAACATTCTCAGTCTGCTCATTTATCCTTAGCTTGAACAGTTGTTGTAGCGCTCACTACAGCAGTATCATCGTGTACAATTTCTTGCTCAGGTGGTTCATTTTTGGTATTTGTTTCCTGCTACACAATAGCCTCTGCGTGTTTATCAATGATATTATTTTCCTTCTGCATAGTCGCCTCTTTGTGTTCATTATTGATTTTAGAATTTGTTGTTGTTGTTTTATGAATTGCAATCTTCTCATTTTCTGCTGGCTTTGTATTTGTGTTTTTAGCCCGCAGACTGTGTCCCGCAACTTGTACAGTAGACGTAACTTTCTAAATGGCTGGAGCCTGAAATGTCATCGATGAACTGATGCCACGAGGATTATCTTTAGCTTGTCAGCCTTGATGTAATTTCTTTGGAGGGAGCTCCTGTTTCTTACCCGTATTCACTTCTTGAACCTTATTCGATTTCTCCACATTTTTGTTTTGAATCGGATGTTACCAACGTCAGTTCATACTAAGGCCGATATTCTTGTAATGTGAACAAAATTCTGGGAGCCATTCACATGAAACCTCAATCTATCTACTTACAATATATGATAGCAAGTTACTACCAAAATTACTTAACTATATATTGATAAAATATATATGAGTATATGGACTATATATTAACAAAAATATATCTCACTATATGTTTTTTCACAGGAATATGCTAGTATATATTTATTTATGAAATGTATTTTCATTTATTAGCTTTTTTAATATCGTCAATGCTAAAACAAGAACAATATTATAATATACTATGATTAATCATACTTCAATTTTTTTTGTTGTTTTTCTTTTTTAAAATGTATCACTAAAAAACTCATTGAGTGTACAATTGTAACACGGGACCCATTTTAGTAACTACAACGAGTGATCAGTTTTAATTAGTATTTTTTTAATATCTCTATTTAAACACCCCGACTGCCTAAGTTTTATTAATATATTAATAAAATATATATGGGTGTATGGACTATATATTAATAAAAATATATGTGAGTATATGTTTGTTTTACGGGAATATATTAATATATTCTTATTTCTGAAATCTAATGAGAACTATATATTGATAAAATATATATGAGCGTATTGACTATATATTAACAAAAATATATTTCACTGTATGTTTTTTACGGGAATATGTTAGTATATGTTTATATATTTTACGATAACAATATTATATAATACTTTAATTATGATTTTTCAACGGATGCATGTTAGTATTTTTCACACTATAACATAGTAGTAAATAAAATCTATGATTATTTTTATTTATTAGCTTCTTTAATATCCTCAATACTTAAATTTAATATATATTTGTTCATATTAAAATTTAATTATTTTGTCATTTTTTATTATTACCGATCAATATATACATTATTATGCTTTACAATGATTTTCTTGGTTGTATAAGGCTTATATCATTTGTTCAACACAAGGCATCAACGTAAATTGCGCTTACAAGCCTCAAATCCTCTGACATAGGCCTCCTCAATTATCTTTATACATAACCTTCCCCACGTATAGCAGGTTGTGGCAATGATGCTTTGGTCAAGCTTGAATATGCAGCTATTAGAGTCTGGGCAAATGATCTGTGTTGTTGCTATTTTGTCACCAGGACTGGAATAATGTCCATCAGACAAGGCCACAGACATGTGTAGCCCATGCCTAGTCACAAGCAGCCGTCCCTTGAGGCATCCGGTGGCAGATGCGTTTGTTAAGCAATTTCACAATGAAAAGAAGTGAGGACACAAAGCAAGTAACAATAATCCCGATCCACGTGCAATTCAGTAACATTATTGAGTTACCTAACTAAGAAGACAATAACATGTATGAATTAGAATCACGGTATGGGGAATGAATCTTAAAAACAAAATAGACAGTTAAGGTAGCAAAAAGACGACGCTCATGGCAGGGGAACGAAGCCCTAGCGGAGCGTTTTTTTTTTATTTAAAAATATTTACTTCTTTGCAGTACTTTGAAATATTCTTTAAGAACTTACAACATCAATAAAGATACAAAAATTCAAATATTCTTCAAGAAGCTTGAGGGAATCCGTAATCATGTAAGTGTAAATGCTAATCATTATGAAGCTTTGCGAAGACGCCTTGATACTTTATTGGTTAAAGATGATTTGTTCTGGAAACAACGTGCTAAAACTTTTTGGTATCGAGATGGTGATTTGAACACGCGTTTTTTTCATGTTGCGACTACTACCAAAAGAATAAGAATTGGTATTGGTTGCAGTGTTGAGTGATGGTTAGTGTGCGTTAGTGATAAAATAATATATTTCGAATGATAAATTGAAATGATGAGTAATCAGAAGACTTAGTTCTTATTATGTTAAATATGGATAAAAGTATAATGTTTAAAGGGATTTTAGTGAACTTAAATTAGTTAATCAAATCATTTAGTTGAGGATTAATTAAGGAGTGTACTTGGATGATAGTAGGGTTAAAGGTAATAGGATGATGACCTTAGGGGATTTTCTTCCAATGTTAGTTAAGTTAGGATGAGTGTCGAAACTTGACATGTTTTGAAATAATATGTTTTAAATAATGAATTAAATTGATGTGATACTAAATGATGAGCAAAGATGAATTATTTGACAATGTGTAATGAAGAATTATTTGACGATGTGTAATGATGAATTATTTGATGACGTGTAATGATCGATTATTTGATGATGTGTAACGATGAGTTTTTAATTATGTGTATTGATAAGTAATGATGTGACATTCATGCATTTATTGTTGTGTCTATTTGAAGATATGTATTTAAAGACGAGTTGGATAAAATCAGTAACATAACTCTGATATCCGAAATTGGTGAGCAGGTTTGGTACCACATATATATTTGGTCGAGTTTATGAGCATTGCATACATAATTGTATTCTATTGATGAGTGTGAATTTATAACTGATATATGTCTTGTTTATATTTTAAGTGACCAATTGTGATTATTAAACGATGATGATTGATTGAGGTTTATTAAATAATGGTGACTGAATTGTGATTATTAAATGACGATGATTGAATGATGATGATTAAATGATGATAATTAATTGTGTATCATGTTTCCTATCTCTTTGAGTCTACTCATGATGTTTATGCACCCGTATTATTTTGAATGTATGCTCACCCCTTATTTTTGTGTTGAATGTTTGTACCCTTGTGTAGTATAGATACTCAGGACGAAGAACTTTAGAGGTTGTAAGTATTGGAGGATGGCGTGGAGCCGTACTCGTCAACTTTTTATCGCAATTGAGAGTTAATTTTGTGTCAATGCTCTGATTATGTAATATTGAACAATTGGGGTTTCTTTTTATTTTCAGACATTATTTTGGAATTCATGTTGAAATTCAGTTTAATTGTTAAAATGAAATGACTATGTTTTAAACTTATTTCCACTGCACTATTTTTAATTAAATTAAAGTACTTTTGAAATGATGAGAATGTGTGACACCCCGTATGTTTAAATATTAATTGTATTTTTAATTTAGAAAATATTAGCCTGCGTTATAGTGTTACATGAACCACATCTATAAAATTGGCCTATTGCAGACCAAAGGTCGGGCTCAAACCAACAGTTTTTATAGTAGACCAGGCTAAGACCCTATAAAACCCAGCCTAATCTGATCTATTTCCACCCCTAATTGCAATTATTGTCACTAAAAGTACAATGATGCATTTATATATATGGAGTAATATATATTTCTTAAAGTACAGTCAACTATACTATCTCTCTCTTATGTTTATATATAATAAAACAATTACTATAGTATAAAGTGTATATATATTTTTTCTATAAACTTGAAAAGTTTAGTCAACAATAACTGTCAAAAAAAGAAGTTTATATTTTTTCTTACAAAATAAAATAAAATAAATGTTCAAGGTGTGCTCAAGGCCTATATAAACATTCTTCTATAAAACAAATTATGTAAAGAAGATGGATACGTCAAGAAAATATTCTCTAACTGTGACATTTTTGTTGGCTTTTTTTATCATTGCATCAGGTCTAAAACCAACCAGTGATTTGAGTAATTTTTTATAAACTTTCTTTTGAGTTTTCATATTTTGTATACAATATATATATATATATATATATATAAGATTTTGTTAGAAGACACCTTTTATGAAGGTGTCTTTTAGCAAGTTATTCTATGAACATTTACTAAAAGACACCAACTAATTTTTATGAAGGTGTCTTTTAGCAAAGTTATAACTAAAAAGTGCAAATCACACCTTGAGATGTGGGTTGCTAAAAGACACCTTCATGGGTGACTTCTAAGAAAACCCATATATATATATATATATATATATATTTTTAAAACTTGGTATCCGATTGTTCTTATATTCATTTATTATTTTTTTTATGTAGGTATGCGTACGAAAACACAAGCTAGAGGAGTGACTGTGGAAAACATAAGATGTAAATCAGATAGGGATTGCGTGGGTAGAATAATTTGTAATCCTGACCGTGATGTCAAATGTATTGGAAAACAGTGTGAATGTATTGCAATTCACTCAACCAACTTCTACAAATGACATTCCTAGTCATCTTTATTTGTAGGCTCGTTTACAAATTAAGTAATTGAATTTTGTGAAATAATCATCATGTTTTGATGAGAATAAATAACATATAGAATGTAATTGGTAAGGGTTACTACATTATATTTTTGAAACGAGATTAAAATCTTTGATTATTTTAATTTGGAATATTGTATTACTAGTTATCTTTATTTTGCACAAAACGCTTGGTTTTTGGCAGCCAGTGAAACTTTTATTGATCGAAGGAAATAACAAGTAGAAATCAGACATAAAGTACAAGTATTACTCATCCTTCAAAAAAAAAAAAACCTATTCCTATTTTCTATTTATCTCTCTTGTAGATTCCGGTAAAAGTGCTTAAGATGGTGATTCATATCCAAAGAGAGTTCCTTGGCAAGGCCGTCAATATGAGTCTCTTGGCAAAGTGGAAGTGGCGTCTTCTCCAAGAGGACCATTCACTTTGGAAAAGGGTGTTGGTGGAGAAATATGGTGATCATGTTAGCGGCTTGGCACCGCGGAAGGGTGCCAGGTAGCCGAGGTTCACTTCGTTATGGTGGAAGAATCTAATGACTTTGGAGGATGGGGTAGGCGAGAATTGGTTCTCAAATAGGGTGATGAGAAGAATTGTAGATAGAAGGTATACTAGCTTTTGGGAGGATATGTGGATTGGGGAAGAGCCTTTGAATAAGATCTACCCTAGACTTTTCTCGCTCTCATCCCAAAAGGAGGTGAAGGTGGGGGATGTAGGGTTATTACTAGGGGGAACAATTAATTGGAATCTTACTTGGAGACGTCAACCGTTTCTTTGGGAGATCAATTTAATTAACAATTTGTTGGCTATTTTGGAGGGTGTTAATTTTGGGAATGAAGTTGATAAGTGGGTGTGGCTTTCGGATGACGGAGGGATTTTTACGGTTAAGTCCTCTTATACCGCGTTGGAACCTATTTTGCTCTCAGAAGATGTTAGTGCACAAGAGGAGGGAGTTTTTTCTTTGCTTTGGCGGAGTCCGGTCCCGTCCAAAGTAGTGGCGTTTTCTTGGACTTTACTTCTCGACCGTATCCGTACGAGAGCTAACCTTGCTCTTCGTCATATTTTAGAACCGGATTCGTCTCTAAATTGTGTGTTGTATGGTAGAGGTGTGGAGACATCTACACATCTATTCCTACATTGTGATGTTTCATCACTGATTTTGCGTGGAATTTTGAATTGGCTTGACTTTGATTTTGTAACTCCTCGGAACCTTTTTTTTGCAATTTGGTTTTTGGAATAGTGAGGTGAATTCAAAAAGGCTCAAGAAAGGGGTTTGGTTGATTTGACATGCAACAATTTGGACGATTTGGAAGGAAAGAAATGTGAGGATTTTTAATGATCAAGCAAAGGATGTTGATGAGATTGGGGATGAAATCAAAGTGGTGTCTTGGTTTTTGGCGTTGAGTAGACTTAAGATAGCTCCCTTCCTCTTTTACGAGTGGACTGGGAATCCTAGAGAGTGCCTAAATAGTAGATGAAGGTGGCTGTTATTTTGGATCTGCTATAGGGTCTCTGCTGTGACCGTATCAGCTGTAATGGCAGGGGATTTTCTTGCGCTGCAGTTCAGCAGCATGTTAGGAGGGATCTCTGTGCATAGATTTATTTTTTGGTTTGCATGTTTGTAATGCCCCAATCAGCGGTTGGGCTATTTGTTTTTTCCCTCCTGTGTAACAGTTAGCCTGTGCACTTCTTGTGCTAGGCATTTTTCAATATATAATTTAATTAAAAAAAAAAAGAAGAAGAAGAAACAACAAAGAAATCACTGAAACATACAATCTAGAAGAAAAGAGAACAATTCATAAAACATACATGGAGGACCCAAATATCTCTACCGAAAAACAATTCCGGTAAAAAAACTATCTTTATTATGCGTCTTCAGAATTAACTAAAGAGTCGTATGTCAAACCAACAAAACACATTCTTCTCTTTTCCTTTCCGGATCAAAGAAGAGAAAATCTCAAGAAAAGTGTTTTTTTAAGAAGTTAAATTAGCCTATCTAAATTGGCTCTAGAGAGAATCGAACATGAGACCTTAAGGTCGAGTACACTTCCAAGTCCCAAGCCAATATCATTGGGCCAATCCAATTGGGTTAATCTCAAGAAAAGTTTTAACTTTCCCCAAAAACACAATAAGCACACCTAGCAATTTGAGAATTGTATTCCATATAGCACTAGCAAAAACACACTTAATGAACAAGTGTGTTTATGATTTAAAAAAAAAATTATAAACATACCATTCATTTTTGTTAAATAGAAAAATTATGTATATTTTTAGGGGGCAAAAACCTTTTCAGCTTGAATAATGTACTACATAATATGGAGATGAAAATGTAAATATTTGAACAATGAAAAAGAGTTCACTCACATCAAAATTTCAAAATGGAGTTTCATACCTTTCATAAACAACAGTATTCTTTTCAAATTCAGGAACGACCGACAAGGGTCTTGGCATGTCTCCACGAACATCAGTGGGTTCAATTTATCATTTAATAAAATACAATGTTAAATTTCTTTCTTGAAAGAAAGAAAACACAATGTTAAAATTGTTATTACATAAAAATGTAATTGTAATATATGCTATATAACTAAAGAATTTTTTTTACCTTATTTTCCAAGTCCAAAGGGCACCCTCATTGTCACATCTAACAAACAGAAAACGGCAAACTAAGAACCCCTGATCATGGTAAATAGATAGGTTGTCTAAGGAAGTAAAGTTGATAGATTTTGAAGAAGAAGAAAAACAAGAAGATAAATAATGGACATATGATGAGGAACCTAATGGCAAGGGGATCCCAAGAACCACATAGACTTATCCATCTTGTTTAAGATATTAAATAAGGGTCCAATGAGAGACAACCCATTAATTTTTAATTTTGGGTTAATAGTGTTTTTCACCCCAGTAATATATGTCATTTCCGGTTTTCGCTCCTATAAAATTTTCGGTTTGATTTGCATCCTCGTAATTTTTTTTTTCCAGAATACCCCTCTCCCCCATCCAACTCAGCAAATTCGCTTACGTGGCGCTGATTTGACATTTTTTTTCATTCTTTATTTTTTTTAATTGGCCACGTGTAAAACAAAAATTTCCACATCAGATTTTATTTTTAAAATATTTGAAAATTAATTTTAAAAAGTCCAAAAAATCATAAAAAATTTAAAAAATTCTGAAAAAAAAATTAAGATTTTTTCCGAAATAGAAAAAATAGAAAAATAATCTGATTTTTTCCAAAAAATGTAAAAAATCAGAAAAAAAAACTGTAAGATTTTTTTTTAAAATTTAAAAATTAGAAAATATAATCGAATTTTTTTAAATTAAAAAGATTTTATAATATTCTGGAATTTAATTTTCAAAAAAAAAAGGTCAGAATTTTCAAAAAAAAATCTGGAATAAATGTATTTTGAAAATTAAATTCCAGAATTTTTTAAAATCTTTTTAATTTTAAAAAAAATCTAATTATATTTTTTGATCTTTTCTAATTTTTTAAATTTCAAAAAAAATCTTATAGTTTTTATTTCTGATTTTTTAAATTTTTGAAAAAATAAATCTAATTTTTTTTTGATTTTTTAAATTTTTTGAAAAAAATCTCAATATTTTTATGATTTTTTTTATTTTTTAAAATTAATTTTCAAATATTTTAAAGATAAAATCTGATGTGTAAATTTTTTTTTACGCTTGGCCAATTAAAATAATAAAAAATGAAAAAAAAAACCACATCAGCATATTTGTTTAGTTGGATTGGGGAAGGGGTATTCTGGAAAGAAATTTTTTTTACAAAGATGCAAATCAAATTGAAAATTTTATAGTGATGAAAATCGAAAATAACATATATTACAGGGATGAAAAACACATTTAACCCTTTAATGTTTATCTTATAGAAAGATAAGAAACTGACCTACAAACAAGAGGAGGTTCAGAAGCTTGTTTAATATGATTCAGAAGCCTTCCCAGCATATTACTCGACTCACGATGCTCTTTCTTACCATTATCTAATCCAACAACAACACTCTTATCGTCGTTTACTTTAAAATGCTTCACAAATGCGAATCTGGGAGGGTTGGAGAGAAACCCAATAAGGTTACGCTTGAATCAAGGGTTAAAAGATTGGAATTTTGTGGTGGTTGTCGGGAATTATTGGTGGCGTCGAAAGGGGAATGAGGGTTCAGATTTGAAGGAGAGATTAAGAGAGAGGAGGGAGGGGATCCTGGTGGACATGGATATGGTTATAGTTTTGTCTATGGTTTAGAAATAGAGATGAATTACCATTGTTGTTAATTCGGAGTCAAGAAGAACAAAATGGTCAATCTACACTTATCATAAAACCCTCCAAACCCAAACTTCACATGGCTTTTAGAAAAACAAGGTCCCGTAAAAGAGAAGTCTTATTTACTCTGTTAGATATTAAGATAATGAGTGCTCCATTCTTGGTGGTGATGGTGAGATTAATATTTTTGGGGTTAGGAGGTTTGAATTTGGGGGGAAATTGAATATTAATGTTTAAATTGGATTATTGAGTTTGTTGAGTTTTGTGAATTTTTATAGGTTTATTGATGAAGGTCATGAAGGGAGATGATGAATGTGATATTGGTATGTAGATGATGGTTTTATTGATGAAGGGAGATGATGAATTTTTTTGAGTTTTATTGAATTTTTATGGGTTTATTGGTATGTAGAGCACGGGTTAGAATTTCGACTATTTTTTTAATACATAAAAACTAATGAAATGACAAATTTATTATTTTATACTCAATATATCAATAGCACATAATACCGGATCTTAAAAGTATTCTTTATTCCGAATAGACTATGTTTTTAAGACCTTTTTTTATTTCTGAAGGGACATTATACCGGATAGGGACTAAGGTCTTAAGAACACTCTTATTTCCGAAGGGACAGTAAAATGAGATGAGGAGAACAATAACTCGTCAGCACAAGCTGGAGGGGAGAAGGAGTTCTCGACAACTCAATTGAAACTCTTTAGTGTATTTTTTAAATTGAGTGGAGTCCTCTATTTATATAGAGATTTTGTAACTATTTTAGCAAAAATTGCATCAACAGTTACTATAATTGATAAGATCAAAAGAGAATTTATCCATTAATCAGTTCAACAACACTTGTGGATAAGATAAAAAAGAAACAAGCAAAAATTGCGGCTGCAGTTACTATAATGGATAAGATCAAAAGTGAACTTATCCATTAATCCAGTTCAACAACACTTGTGATAAAATAAAAAAGAAATAAATCCTCACAAAAGTGGAGGAAATAAACTCATTGGATTTGAATGAAGGTAAGATACCAAATTCAATTGAATTCATATTCTTATTTTTATCATGTGACTTGAAAATATAAAACTATAAAGATTTGAAGAAAAATGCATTGCATTCATAGCATGGCATATAATGGTGTCATAGTGCCAAATGAGGTGATTCTTTTTCATGGCGATTAAAACTATTTTGCCAAATGGGGCGATTAAAACTATTTTGCCAAATGGGGCGATGAAAATCATTTTGCCAAATGGGCCATTAAAAATCATTTTGCCAAATGTGCGATTAAAAATCATTTTGCCAAATGGGGCGATTAATATTGTTATGCCAATTAGGGCGATATTCAGATCATGGTCTAGTTGCATTTCATGCATCTGCATTAACATTGAGTCTTGTGTCTCATTCGAAAAGAAAAGAACAAAAAAAAATATTGAGCTTGTGTTGATTTCTTTTAAAATATTTTGGAGTGATGAATATTTTAAATATTTAAAACTAAAAAGAAATGTCTTAGCACAACTCCTTGATAATGGTTGTATATTCTAATTTGATGTTGTAATTTATTATTGATTTTATTTCTTGGGTGTTGAAGACTAACCCTTACAACCAACATTTTAGGTACCAAAGGTGATATGATCTATGCTTGATGTTTGGCTTGAAGCGTGTACATGGGAAACAAATTTGGGTTTTTTCTGAATTTGTAATTTAAATTAGTTTACTATTTTTGAAAAAGAAAAAAAAAAGTAATGTCTTGGACTAACATCCAGGACGTTACAGAAAGCATCACTCACGAGTTTGTTTGTGCCTTGACAGAGAGATGGCATGAGGAGACCAGCAGCTTCCATCTACCTGTTGGGGAGATGACCATCACACTAGATGATGTGGCGTGTCTTCTAAGCATCCCCATCACTGGGAGGATCCTTGATGATGGAGAGTTAACTTGTGAGGAGGGGATACAGATGATGCAGGATCACCTATATTTTACAGCGGAGGCTGCTGCTAAGGAGGTGGCAAAACAAGGTGTTGCGCATGTCAGTTTCGGTAAACTGAAGAGGTGCTACGAAGAGCTCTTGCATAGGTGTAATCAGCTGATTGAGCCTGACACATAGGAGGAACTTGCGGATCAGGCTGAAGTTATGGTGGCCTGCATTAAGGCGTTTTTGTAGCTCTTGCTTGGCTGGACCATTTTTGCCGGCAAGAACAACAGAAGCATTAAATTGTTGTGGTTGCGTGCGTTACAAGATATTGACGATTTGAGTAACTGGGCATGGGGCACAATGAGACTTGCTTTCCTATATGAGCAACTATCTCTTACCTCCGACTCATCTGTGGCCTCGTGTGGTGGTTGCATGACCTTGCTTGTGGTAATAATTGTTTTCCTTCTTTTTTACTTATTGGATCGTAAATGTATAGTTGTTTGTATAATATTTGTGCTGATACAAATTTGTTTCATTGTGTTTTGCAAGGATGGGTTTTTGCGCACTTCAGGAACCTCCTTCCAAGGATTTGTAATGAAGATTACGACCCTGTTATTGCTCCGCTTGTGAGTCAATGGAAACCTACCATAGGCTTTACTGTTCCTGGACACTACAGAGATGACATTGATTCATTGGAGCATTCTCATGTCATCTGGAGGCTGTACGAGAGACGACGACACATTACACCCTTTCACGACATATACTGGTACTCCATATGGATCATGGCCGGCAAAGACAGGAGGGTCCGTCACTTTCCAGAGCGAGTTCTTAGGCAGTACGGGTATGTCCAGAGGACGTGGCACAGGCTTTCATGGAGTTTTCTCTGCATGTCCTCAGCCTGCAGCAGAGGGGTGATCTGGTTCCGGATAGCGAGTCGTGGGCTCATTCTAGGGGTACATGAGATGGTTCATTAGGGTATCACATCTTATCCTGAACCCCCATGCGGCCATTCCTGACTACACAGCTGATGCCCATCCTCGTCCTGTCCCTCCTTACGAGGAGGTTCCTGTTGAGCAGCAATGGGCCAGAGATCCTCCCGACCCATACCAGATCATCATCAACATTAGAGCTAGAGTGGACGATGCAATGGGGCATCTTGATGTGTTACATAATCCAAAGGAGGTTATTCGCTTGATGCAGGGCATACAGTCTGAGTGGAGCATGCTGGAGCAGATGCCGGTTTCGCGGAGGAGGAGTAAGAGTCCACGGGAGTAGGGTTTTATGATATTTTATAGTTTTTTATGACATTGTCGGATTTGGATGTAATCGTAATACATTTGCGCTTTTTGGCGTTTTTATGACATTATCAGTTATTTTATTCCTTTATTTTTTGTGATTTAATTACGAGTTAATGCTTGATTGAATGAATGATGAAAAATATATGCAATTGACTGAATGTATGTATGAATGAATGAAGGAATGAAAAATTCAAGGAAAATAGAGGTTCTGCTAGTTCTGGCTTGCTGCACATACTGGGCGTGAGTTAACTCACGCAGTGTTTTACACTTGCGTGACTTAAGTCACGCAGCATTAGTTAACTAACGCACAATTCTACACATGCGTTATTTAACTAACGCATGGGTATTTTGGTTAGTTTGGATGGGTGAGAGCGAAATGTGCTAGGAGAAGAGCAAAAATCTAAAATTACTTGTGCAAATATCATTCATCAATAGACTGGCCCTAGGCATAGTCCGGGTGTGCGACAGCCAATGGCCCAAGTCCGTAGGGGGGCCTAAGAAAAATTATTTAGGGGGTGTATATATATATAGCAAAGAGAAGGTTACAGGTGGGTTGTATATATTAGATCATATTAGAAGGCCGAAATCAAAATCCTTATCTTGGCCTAGCTCTTATAAACAGAAGAAGAAAAAACACCATTTGTGCATTGGGAAGACCCGAATCTCAAAAAAGAAAGAAAGGAAAACTTCTTTTTGTGCAATTGGAAAGCCATATGAGAAAAGAAATCTAGAAAGGAAAACCAAAAGGTCCAAACACAGAAAATTGCAAGGAAATCATTGAGATGTAGCCTAAAAATCATTTATCTGGTAGTGAAAAGCGAAAAAAAAATAAAACGACATAAAGAGCTAATAAAATCACAACAAGGAGCTCTTGATAATTTTGTTTTCAAAAAGGTTGACATCCAATAAAACGTTCCTAATGATGTTCCTAGTGAAGTTTCAAATGCATCTAATATTGAAAATCTTGGTGATGATTGTCAACAAGAAATTCCTCATTCTCGTATTTATGATTCAAGAAATTGGAAAAATGTCTTGATAACGCGTCTGTCATACCGCGATTTTTGACCCAAGATCCTACTTTGACATGTTCTTTTGACCCGGAATATTCCTTGTCTTTTCAAGGAAAAATTCGGCAGAAAGCTATTTTGAATTAACTCATTTTGGTTGGTTCGTTTCGGACCCACCTTTTATTATTTTATTTTATTTTAGTCTTTAATTTTTTATTTTATTTTTTAGTATTTTTATTTTATTTTATTTTATGTTATTTTATTTTCAGTTTTTTTAATTAGTCTTTTAAAAAAATGATAAAAAAATGTCCAAGGCCAACTCTCAGTCGCGCCACCATTTGTGGCCAAATCACTCAAGTCAGCTTTCCCTTACCAAAATCATCAAAACACATTCGATCATCATCAAGGCCATTAATCAGGGTTTCCCTTTTGATCAACCAAAATGTCCTTTAAAAATGAAAGAAAACCATCAGAAAGGACATCAAGAAAAACACAGAGAAAAGATTTGCAAAGGCTGCAACTTTTCCACAAACCATTACCAAAAAAACCAGTCACAAACACAAACCCAGAAGCCATAAACACGCAAACCAAACCATTCACAAACACAAACCTAGAAGCCAGAACCATCACGAAAAAAACAGTTAAAAACAAAAACTCATCACAAACGCAAATCCATTGTAACCCAAAATTGAAACTGATTCATACCATAAAAATCAAAACCGATCCAAACTATAACAATCCCAAATACAAATCCAGCGTCACCAAAAATCAAGACCACAACCACTGTCACAAATCCAAATAAGTTGTTGTCATACCCCATTTTTTGACCATTTTTAAATATTACTCGCATTTTTGAAGCTGAGAGGTTACGTTGTTTCAGACGAAATTTCGACAGAGAGGTATTTTAAAATACCTCATTTTGGTTCCGAGAGGGACAATTTTATTTTTGTTTTATGTTTAGTTTTTTACTTTTGTTATTTTATCTCATTTTTATTGTTTTGTTTTAATTTTTATTTTAATCCTCTTTTAAAAAAAAAATGTCACTCACTTGACAAGTTTCTTTCATTTCATTTTTGTATTATTTATTTATTTATTTAGTCATAGTCTTTGAGAGTCCATGTCCACTTGTCACTTTCTCATTGGTCTTTGCTTGGGATCCAACATCCTTTGTAAATTTCTCGCTTTTTTTCATCACGTTACGTCGTTACGTTTAGTTTCTTAGTTTACGTTTAATTTAGAAAAATCTTTTTACCAAAAAAATCAAATATGCAAAAACTCCAAAAAATATTTTCTTAAGAAACTTTGGATTAGTCCAAGTGCTTTTTCCTTTTATTTCCTTAATCAAATGTTTAATCAATTTAATATTCATATCTAGACTTGAGTTTCTTGTAATTAAAATTTGACCAACCTCATCTTATTTTCTCTCATGCCTTGAGGCCTCTTTCCTTTTCTCAAAACTATTTTCAAAAATTATAAAATTAACCTAACTCACAAAAACAATTTTTGAGAGTGAACTACATTGGTTTTGATCCCACTTGTGGGTATGTAGGCAAAGGACCCAATCCTTCCAAATCAAATAAAAAATAATAAATCATACTTCTTCTCCCTCCATTCTTTCACTTAGACTCTTACGCAATTATTTTCAAAAATAATCGAATAACTTAGCACAAGATAATTTAGGCAAAAGGTTCCTACGGAGTACCGTAGTCGTGTAGGGTGCTTAACACCTTCCCTC
>Ga0228710_1004744_pt1 | contig 21386 bp, 18 predicted proteins | sample MedpolnodulmetaG_FD_177995 | JGI IMG/M metagenome (GOLD analysis project Ga0228710, IMG submission 177995) | Root nodule microbial communities from Medicago polymorpha collected in Santa Monica, California, United States - pink nodules | ecosystem: Host-associated > Plants > Roots > Nodule... | reverse complement strand
CGGTGCCCATGCAGGGACCTCATCTAAAAGTCAGCGACTTTACCCCAGGCGGATTTTCGGAAGCGGTCCGGATGGTAGGGGCGGGGATCCACGATTGGCTCGTTACCGGTCACGATGTCTGCGATCAAGTGGCCGGCGCCCGGACCGATACCGAAGCCGTGCCCGCTGAAGCCGGCGGCGAGGATGAAACCCGGTACGGCGGCGATTTCGCCGATGCCCGGGACCCCGTCCGGCGTGCTGTCGATATAGCCCGCCCATGCGGCGGCGATGCTGATGTTCTTCAGGGGAGGCAGGAGATCGACTGCGCGCGAATGGGTGAGGCGGATAGTGGCCTTATCGACCGCGGGATCAAGGATGCGCATGCGCTCCATCGGCGTAGGGGCGTCCAGTCGCCAGCGGGCCAAGGTCTCATGGCCTGAGTGGAAGCCCTCAAGCCCGCCTGGCGCCAGGCTGCGCCAGCGTTTGACGAACATCGGCAGAAATTGCGGCGAGAACCTGAGTTGCTGAGGCGTCGGGTCGACGCGGCCGCGGCCGCTGATGGCAACCGTATAGCCGCCGTCGGCGCGGCGCGTCACCGAAACAGCGGCCGTATGCAGCGCATCCGGAAGGCCGATGGAGCCCGGCGAGACGGCAAGGATCGACGAGCGGATAGCGGCCTGCGGGAAGCGGATACCCAGCTGGCGGCAGAAGGAGGAGGCCCAGGCGCCGCCGGCAAGGACGGCCGTTTTCGTGCGGATGGTGCCATGCTCGGTGACGACACCGGACAGGCGACCGCCTTCTGTCTCTATGCCGCGGGCGGCGCAGGACTGGTGCACTGTGCCGCCAAGCTTCAGGATCGCACGCGCGACCGCGGGTGCCGCGCTTGCCGGATCGGCGGTGCCGTCGGTCGGCGAAAAGACGCCGCCCTTCCATGGTTTGCCGGTTGCGCGGCCGCGCTCGCTCGCCTGGGCGCTGTTGAGCATATGGGTGGTGACGCCGACGGTCCGGGCGAAATCGCGCCAGCGTGCCCAGCCGGCCAGTTCCTCTTCGCTAGTGCTGAGGTAGAGCAGCCCGCAGCGGCGGAAACCGGTGTCCTCGCCGCTCTCGGCGGCGAAACGCTCCCAAAGATCGAGGCTCTTCGTTGCCATCGGCAATTCGCGGGCGTCCCGATTCTGCTGGCGGCACCAACCCCAGTTGCGACTCGACTGTTCCGCGCCGATCCGTCCCTTCTCAACGAGCGCGACCTTCATTCCGCGGCGGGCAAGATAATAGGCCGCAAACACGCCGACGATGCCGCCGCCGATTACCACGGCATCGGCGGCCTCGGGCAGCTTCGGCGATGTATCGACGAGTTTCAGCGGTGCGGGCATGGCGGGACCTCCGTTTCGCCCCGCAGTCTAGCGGCTTTGGCGCGGCGGCGTCGTCCGAGTACGCCCGGAGTGCAGCACAAGATGCCGTCTTGCAGGAGCAATGGCGCCCTTTCTGCTTCGGCTCATTGCTGCAAACGAAATCGACGCGCCTTTCACATGTGTTAAGGTCGTCGTCGGGAAGTCGCAGCACAATCTGCTGCGCCGTTGGCCCACTTCAGCAAGGGGAAGGCGCGCCATGAAACTCGACCGGATCGACATTAAGATTTTGTACGAACTGCAGAAGAATGGCCGCATCACCAATGTGGAACTCGCTGAGCTGGTCAACCTCTCGCCGAGCCCCTGCCTGATGCGGGTGAAAAAGCTGCAGTCGGAGGGCTATATCGACGGCTATTCCGCGCAGATTAACATCGGCAAGCTCGGGCAGACCCTGACGGTCTTCACCGAAATCACCTTGAAGAACCACCGGCAGATCGATTTCGCCCGCTTCCTTGCGGCAATCGACAAGGTCGACCAGGTGATCGAATGCCATCTGGTGTCCGGCGGCTATGATTATCTCTTGAAGTTCGTCACGGCCGGCATCGGCGAATACCAGACGATCATGGAGCGCCTCACTGACATGGACGTGGGCATCGACAAATATTTCAGCTTCGTCGTGCTGAAGTCGCCGATCGTCAAGGCGCACATGCCGCTGACCAGCCTGTTTCGCGTTTGATTCGGCCGAGATCTGCAATGCCCCGGGGGGGCCGCCCCTCTCCCGGCAGGGCAGAAAGGTGTGTCACACCTTTCCCGATTTGCGTCGGTGCGATCAGATCGGAACCCTCTACCTCCGGCAGTAGGCCCTGACCAATTCCGGATCCTGCTCGAGGCCATCGAGCCAGGCGGGATCGAGCTTTGGCACCGAGGAGAAGAGCAGCTGCGAATAGGGGTGGTGCGGCGCATTGATCCTAGCCGGAGTGATGTCCTCAACCTTTCTGCCGCCATACATCACGACAATCTCGTCGCAGATCGCTTCCACCACTGAGAGGTCGTGGCTGATGAAGATGTAAGATAGACCGAGCTCGCGCTGCAATTCCTTCAGCAGCTCGATGACCGCGGCGGCGACGACCGTGTCGAGTGCCGAAGTGATCTCATCGCAAAGGATCAGCTTTGGATCGGCGGCGAGCGCGCGCGCGAAGTTGACGCGCTGTTTTTGGCCGCCGGAAAGCTCGCCCGGCCGGCGATGACGCAGGTTGCGAGGCAGGCGCACCATGTCGAGCAGCTCGTCGATGCGGAGGCTGCGGGCCCTTGCATTCATCCCATGATAGAAGACGAGCGGTCGGTCGAGAATGTCCTCGACGGATTTCGCCGGGTTGAGGGCGGTGTCGGCATATTGAAAGACGATCTGCATTTCGCGCAGCTGGTCGCGCGTGCGCTCGCGGGCGCTGCGGCCGAGTTCCTTGCCATCGAAGACGATCTTGCCGACGGCGGCCGGCAATATGCCGGCAATGGCGCGGGCGAGCGTCGACTTGCCGCAACCCGACTCGCCGATGATGCCGAGGTTGCGACCCTTTTCCACCTTGAGGCTCACATCTTCAACGGCGCGCACGAGCGGCAAGCCATCGCTCTTGGACGCACCGTATCCCGCGACCAGATTTTCGATCTTTAGCAGGGGAGCCGGTGCGCTCTCGGCTGCGTCGGCAGCCTCCCGCGGCTTTGGTTCAAAGGCCGAGAGGAGTTCGCGCGTATAGGGGTGCTTGGCGTTCGAAAGGATTTCCTCGGTGGTGCCGGCCTCCTGTACCTCGCCGGCCTTCAACACGACAATATGGTCGGCGATCTGAGCGACGACCGCGAGGTCATGCGAGACGTAGACGCCGGCGATGCCGCCCTTCTTCATCACGGACTTGAAGGCGCGTAGCACCTCGATTTGGGTCGTTACGTCGAGCGCCGTTGTCGGCTCGTCGAAGATGACGAGCTTCGGGTCGCCGATGAGGGCCATGGCGGCCGATAAACGCTGCAGTTGTCCGCCGGAAACCTGGTGCGGATAGCGGCTGCCGATCGTCTCGGGCTCGGGTAGCGACAACGCCCGGAAAAGCTCGACGGCGCGTGCGCGCGCCTCGACGACCGGCATGAGTCCGTGGATGCGGGTGATTTCGATCACCTGGTCCATGATCGTCGCGGCCGGGTTGAAAGCGGCTGCAGCGGATTGCGGAACATAGGTGACCTCGGTGCCGCGCACCTTGGCTCGCTGCTTTTCCGTCAGCGTCACCAAGTCATTGCCGGCGACCGAGACGCTGCCGCCGGAGATGCGGCAGCCCGGGCGGGCATATCCCATCAGCGTCAGGGCGATCGTCGTCTTGCCCGAGCCGCTTTCGCCGATCAGAGCGACGATCTCGCCCTCGGCGACATCGAGGCTGACGCCCTTGATGATCTCGACCTTGCGGCCGGAATCGGTGGTGGCTTCGACCTTCAAGTCACGGATTTCTACAAGGTTCACCATTATTCGCTCCGATCGCGGATCTTCTGCGGCAGGTTGTCGATCAGGAGGTTCACGCTGATCGTGAGGCTTGCAATGGCGAAGGACGGAAAAATCACCGCCGGTGCGCCGAAGGGAAGGGCGCCGATGTTCTCGCGCACCAGTGCCCCCCAATCGGCATAGGGCGGCTGGACGCCGAGGCCAAGGAAGGAGAGGCCCGAGAGCAGCAGAACGATAAAGACGAAGCGGATGCCGAGGTCGGCAAGCACCGGGCCGATGATGTTCGGCAGGATCTCCGAGCGTATGAGATAAAGCGTGCTCTCGCCGCGGATGCGAGCCACGGTAATGAAATCCATCGCGTTGATGTTGACAGCGAGCGCGCGGGCGAAGCGGTAGGCGCCGGGGATGTATACCACCGATAACGTCAGGATCAGCACGGGTATGGAGGAGCCGACGGCGGCGACCACCACGAGACCGAAGAGCTTGCTCGGGATTGAATTGAGGGCGTCGAGAAGGCGGCTGAGAATAGTGTCGAGCCACCCGCCGGCGACCGCTGCGATCATGCCGAGCACCACGCCGCTGAAGCAGGCGATGGTGACTGCCGCAAGCGAGATGCCGACCGTGTAGCGGGCTCCCATCAGGATGCGTGAAAGCATGTCGCGGCCGAGGTAGTCGGAACCAAGCCAGAAGTCGCGGCTCATCGGGCCGAAGTAATCGAGATCGACGATCTCCCCGACCGGATAGGGGATGATCAGCGGCGCGAAGATCGCGACGAGCGCCCAAAAAAGAATGATGGAAAGGCCGACCATCCCGACGATATTGAAGCGATAGCCGAGCCGGGTTCCCGAAATCCGGGCAGACTTGGTCTCAGAGTGGGTCATTGTCATCGTAGCCTCGGATTGGAAAGGATGGCGATGATGTCGGCTGTCGTGATCAGGAGCAGATAGCCCAGGCAGAAGACCATCGCGCAGCTCTGGATCAGCGGCAGATCGCGGGTCGACACGGCATCGACCATCAGCTTGGCAATACCGGGATAATTGAAGATCGTCTCGACGATAATGACCCCGCCGAGCAGATAGGAGAGCGAAAGCGCGACCGCATTGACGATCGGCCCCAGAGCATTTGGCAGGGCATGGCGAAACACCATGCGCGGCCGGGAGGCGCCCTTGAGCAGAGCCATCTCCACATAGGGCGTGTTCAGCGTCTCGATCACTGCCGCGCGCGTCATTCTGATCATCTGGGCCGAGATGACGAAGCTGAGCGTGATCACCGGCATGGCATAGATGCGCAGCAGATCGGTGAGCGACGTCACCTCATTGGCAAAGGAGAGCGCCGGAAGCCATTTCAGGTAAACGGCGAAGATCAGCACCGCGGAGGTCGCAATCATGAACTCCGGCACGGAGATGACGCCGATGGTAAGCACCGTCACAATCCGGTCGTAAGGCGAACCGCGCAGCATCGCCGACGTAATCCCGAGGGTGAGTGCGATCGGCACAGAGAAGAGGGCGGTAACACCGGCGAGCTGAAGTGTATTGACGAAGCGCCCGCCAATCAGATCTGCGACCGGCATCTCGTTGGCATAGGATATGCCGAGGTCGCCTTGCAGCAGACCGACGATCCAGCGCAGGAAACGGAAGATTGCCGGCTCGTCGAGGTGCATCGCCTTGCGCAGGCCTTCGACGGCCTCCGGCGTGGCGGCCTGACCGAGCAGGATCGACGCGGTGTCCCCCGGCAGGAGCGTCGTCGCGAAGAAGACGGCGAAGGAGACGATCACCAAGGTGATCACGGCGATGAGCAATCTGCTCAGCACAAGGGATAGGACCCGGTTGTTCACGGCGCTCCCTTTCGGCTTTGAAGACAGGTTTCGAACTATAGTGCCGGGGGCGCAGCGATGCGGCTGCAGCCCCGAGCCCAGTTGCTCAGTCAGGCCTCGAGCCAGACATATTCCGCAAAAGCATAACCCATCTGCCCGCCAAGCGGATTGGCTTCCAGGCCCTTGAGCTTGGCGGTGATCGCGTCGACGTTGGAGATATAGGCCGGAATGATGGTGCCGGCTTCACTGGCGACCATCACCTGCATCTCATTGTAGATCGCCTTGCGCTTCTCCTGGTCGAGCGAGCCACGCGCTTCGATCAGCATCTTATCGAATTTCTCCGACTTGTATTGGCTCTCGTTCCACGGAGCCTCCGAGGAGTAGAGCAGAGAGAACAGGATATCCGGCGTGGGGCGCGGGTTGATGTTGCCGAAGTGGATCGGCGCCTTCAGCCAGTAATTATCCCAGTAACCGTCTGCGGGAACGCGCTGCACATCGAGCTTCAATCCGATTTCGGCAGCGGAGGCCTGAATGATCATTGCCATATCGATCGCGGAGTTCGCTGCATCGGAGGCAACCACCGGGATCGACTGGCCTAGCATGCCGGCCTTCTCGAAGTGGAACTTCGCCTTCTCGGGGTCGAAGGCGTGCGGCCTCAGGTCGGGATTGTGATAGAAGTTGGCCGGGGACACCGGCTGGTCGTTGCCGACCTCGCCTAGACCCCGAAGCGCCGACTTGACGATCTGCTCGCGGTTGACGAGGTACTTCATGCCTTCGACGAAGTCGCGCTTGCTGCCGGGTTCCATGTCCAGCCGCATGTTGAGGTTGGTGTAGTTGCCGGAGGTCGTCTTCGAGAGGACGAAGCCGTCGCCTTGGCTCTCGACCAGGCGCATGGAGCGCGGATTGATCGTGGCGGCAAGGTGGATGTCGCCGGATAAGAGCGCATTCACCCGGGAACTGTCGTCGCTGATGGCGAAGTACTCGAAGGAATCGACGTTCGGTCCGGACTTCCAGTAGTTCTTGTTCTTGAGGCCGACGGAGCGCACGCCGGGCTCGAAGACTTCTCTCACGAAAGCGCCGGTGCCGTTCCCTTTCGAGAAGTCGGTGGTGCCGTCGGCGACGATCATGAAGTGGTGCATCGAGAGGATCGTCGGCAGGTCGGCGTTCGGGCTCGCGAGCGTGATCTCGACCGTCTGCTTGTCCACCGCCTTGAAGCTCGTCATCTGCGCGGCGATCTTGGCGACCTTTGAACCGACCGCCGGATCGAGGTGGCGCTTCAGCGAGAAGATCACGTCGTCGGCTGTCAGCGGCTTGCCATCATGGAAGGTAACGCCCTTCCTCAGCTTGACGGTCCAGGTCTTGGCATCCTTGGTCTCGATAGCTTCGGCCAGTTCCATCTGCGGCGTGCCGCCTTTATCGAGGAAGGTGAGGCGGTTGTAGAAGGAGCAGCAGCGGACATAGTCGGTGGAGAGCGATGCCTTGGCCGGGTCCAGCGTGTCGGCGGTGGAAGCCGACCAGCCGGCCGCTTTGAGCGTACCGCCGGCCACCGGCGTTGCGGCAACCGCATTGCCGGCTCGGCCGAGCATCAGACTGCCGGCAGAGAGGGCAGCACCGCCGGCCAGCATCATCTGCAGGAGTTCGCGGCGCGTCGCTCCGCGACGAATGGCGGTTTCGATCATAGCGTCGTCAGATCTGGTCCAATTGGTGATGTCATTCATGTCATTCCCCTTTTCGTTTTGTGGCGGGCTGCCCGTCTTTTGCGGGTTTGGACCCGATACGGTGAACTGGTCAGCCGCGTGCGACGGCCACGGCATCGGCGAGACCGGCCATGGAGGTGAAATGGAAATCGGGCGCGGTGAATTCGGCGGGCTCGATCGTGCCGCCATAGCCCTTCTGTGCGTGGCGACGCTCGATCCAACAGTTGGCCAACCCGAGCTTTCGGGACATGCCGATATCGTGATACTGGCTCTGGGCGACATGCAGAATGTCGTCCTTTGAATTTCCTTCCGAGCCGACGAAATCGAAGAGCTTCTCGAAGAAGACGGGGTCCGGTTTCTCGGTCCCGGTATCGTCGGCCGTAAAGGCTGCGTGAAAGGGGTTGCCCAGCTTCTGGGCAAAGAGATCAAAGGCCCAGCGACGGGCATTGGTCATCGCGATGAGCCGGCAACCTTCGGCAAGGCGCGCCAGCGCCTCGGCGCTGTCGGCGAAACCTTTCCATGTCTTCGTGGAGTCCCTGAAACGTTCTCCGTATTTCGGTTCGGCTGGCAGGCCAAGCTTTGGCGCGATTTCAAGATAGACCCGTACGAGATCGTCCGGGAAGAGGTCGGCGTCCTTGGAATAGCGCGCTGCGCGGTAAAGGTTGAGCGCTTCCTCGCCATCGATCGTGACACCTGCCTCGGTGGCAATGCCGGCGAGACAGTCCTTGAGGCCGCCTTCGAAGTCGATCAGCGTGCCGACGACGTCGAAAGTCATGTATTTGAATTCCGGAAGGCTCTTGCGCACGTCGATTCCCCAGTTTTTCGGGCGCCGGCTCGGAGCACCGGCTTCGTTAAGAAGATTATACTGTTCCCGGCGGATGCTTTTTTCCGCTCTTGGTGAAAAGGCCCCAATTTGCGGGTCCTTTTCCTCGATTCGAGTTTGGCACTTGTGCCGCACGGAAGTGGCCGAAAAGACATTCTGAAGCGGCACAAAATTGCGAATATGACGTCTTCGCGATATATCGCGCCCCGTCATGCGTCAGGTCTTCAGAGCCTGGCGAACATCCGGGTCCTCCAAGGTCTCATCCAGTGTTTGGCGGGTGCGCTCGATAATCGCTTCGATTTCCGTTTCGCTGCAGCAGAGAGGCGGCGCATAGCCGAGAACGCCATTGGCGAACGCGCGGATGACGAGACCGTTTTCCCAGGCACGGTCGAAGATGCGGCGGGCGGGTTCCGCGGCTGCCGGCAAAGGTGTCTTGTTCGCCTTGTCGACTACGAGTTCGATGGCGGCGAGCATGCCGCGGCCGCGCACATCGCCGACGAGTGGGTGATCCCTCAGGCTTTCGAGACCTCCCATCAGTCGGGCACCGGCCTTCACGCCGTTCTCCAAGAGACCGTTCTCGTAAAGCTTCAGCACCTCGAGGCCGACGGCGGCGCTGACCGGGTGGGCCGAATAGGTGTAGCCGTGGCCGATGGCGGAAGCGCCTGCACCGTCGGCGATCGTTTGATAGATGTGGTCGGCCATGAAGACGGCACCCATCGGCACATAGCCGGAAGTGAGACCTTTGGCCGTGGTGATGAAATCCGGCACGATCTCGTCTTCGGTTGACGCGAAGAGCGGACCCGTGCGCCCGAAACCGGTGATCACCTCGTCTGCAACGAAGAGGATGCCGAGTTCGCGGCAGAGTTCGCGCATCGCCTTCATCCAGCCCCTGGGCGGCACAAGCACGCCGCCCGATCCCTGGATAGGCTCCGCATAGAAAGCAGCAACGCGCTCGGGACCGATTTCCTCGACCTTGCGCCTGAGAGCTGTCAGCGAGGCCGCGATGATCGCCTGCGGATCATCACCCACCGGATTGCGGTAGGCGTAGTGCGACGAAATTTTGTGCTGCCAGTCGAAGGGTATGCCGAAGCCGGTGTGGAAGGCGGGCAGCGCCGTCAGGCCGGCCCCGGCCGTGGAGGAGCCGTGGTAACCTTGCTCCACCGAGATGAACTGGTCGCGCTGCGGCTCGCGGCGGGCAATCCAGTAGTAGCGGATGAAGCGGATCGTGCTATCGATGGCGTCGGAGCCGCCGAGCGTGAAATAAACGTGGTTTAGATCGCCCGGCGCGCGCTCAGCGAGCTCCGAGGCGAGGCGGATCGCCGGTTCCGAACCGAGGCCGAAATAGGCCGTCGCGTAGGGCAGCTCGCGCATCTGCTTTGCCGCCGCCTCGACGATTGTCTCGTGGCCATAGCCGGCATTGACGCACCAGAGACCGGCAAAGCCGTCGACCAGTTGCCTGCCGGAAGCGTCGGTAACCGTCGCGCCTTTGGCCGAGGCAAGCACGCGCACGCCGAGCTTTTCGTGGCCGCGATAGGAGGCGACCGGATGGATGAGGTGGGCGCGATCGAGTTCGATGAGGGAGTTGCTGTACATCAAGAGCCTCCGGATCAGCCAAGCGCCTGGTTGGCGAGGGCAAAGGTATGAGCGATGGAATGGACGGATCGGCGGATCAACGGCTTCATCATGGCGATGCCGCCGCCGACATGAGCGAGCCCCTGTGCCGCGAGCCAAGGGGAAAGGTCGGTGCCGGCAGTCGTATCGACGCGGAGCAACCGGCCCGGCCGCGCGGCGATGAAATGGGCGACGAGTGCCTTGGCATCGTCGAGGTTGGCGGCGACCACGGGGCCGATGACCTCGCCACGACCGAAGGCACGCAGCGCGGCGAACCCGGTGACGCGGCAGTCGCGGCGAAGGACGGCGAACTTGCCCACCTTGGCGAGATAGTCAATCAATCCTCCACGGTCGGCGCCGAAGGCAAGGCGGTCGAGCTTGGCGATCGCTTCAACGTCGTCAGTGCTCGCAGCCTCCGTTTCGGCCGGTGCGGCGATCTCTCCGACTACGCCCTGATGTTGGAGGACGGCATCGCTCTCGCTAAAACCGAGCTTTTCATAGAGCGGCCGGCCTTCGGTTGTCGCCACCAGCCGGAGCGGCCGGTCGCCGGCGATCCGGAATGCGGCGTCCATCAGCTTGCGGCCGAGGCCGCGACCGCGCACCGTCTCGTCGACGATGACCATGTTGATGGTCGCGCAGTCCGCCTCATAGGGCGTGACGAGCACAGTGCCGACAACTCGGGCATCCTCAATAGCCATCACGCCTGCACTCAAGGCGAGCGCCATCTGCCAATCCTCCAGGCGATGTGGCCAGCCGGCCTGCCGCGAGAGCCTGACGGCAGCTTCCAGATACTCGGGACCGAAGACGGTGAGTTCGATCTGATTTGTCTGCATGGGATGTCCTTCACTTCTGCCTGAAGTCTGAAGGAGTGCCGGCCGGCAGTTCGTCTGAAGGCTGCGGCCCGCGCGATATCTTATAGCATTGCTCTCACGGAGCGCCGCATTTTATGCTGGCGGACAAGATCGGAAGCGAAAATGTGGGGCGGCGGGAGGCAGAGCGGCAGGCAAAGCTCGCAACCTTCTGCCAAACCCGACTCTGTATACGATAGATTCTGCTTCGATCGTTGCGAAATCAGGTGAGCCGAGGAATGAGCTGGCGCCTATGATCTTACGCGTAAACCCTGGCCCGCTCTTTCAAGGATAGTACAGATGACGACCTTCCGTCCGAGATACATCACCTTCGACTGCTATGGCACGCTGACCAACTTCCAGATGGCGGAAGCGGCGCGCGACCTTTACAGCGAACAGCTCGACGAGTCGCGCATGGCGGAATTCATCAAGAATTTCGCCGCTTACCGACTTGACGAGATCCTCGGCCACTGGAAGCCCTATGCGGAGGTGGTGCACAATTCGCTCGAACGGACCTGCAAGCGCAATGGCATGAAATTCCGCGAGGAAGCGGCGCGCCTGGTCTATGAACGCGTCCCGACCTGGGGTCCGCATCCCGACGTGCCTGCCGGTCTTGCCAGGGTCGCCAAGGAGATCCCGCTTGTCATCCTGTCCAACGCGATGAATTCGCAGATCATGTCGAATGTCGAGAAGCTCGGCACTCCTTTCCATGCGGTCTACACCGCCGAACAGGCGCAGGCCTATAAGCCGCGCTTCAAGGCGTTCGAATACATGTTCGACATGTTGGGCTGCGGTCCGGAGGATATTCTCCATTGTTCATCGTCCTTCCGCTACGATCTAATGTCGGCGCATGACCTCGGCATCAAGAACAAGGTCTGGGTCAATCGCGGTCACGAGCCGGCCAATCCCTATTACGGCTACGTCGAAATCGCCGACATTTCCGGCCTGCCGGGCGTCGTCGGTCTTTAGAGAGAAGGCGTAGCGCCATGAAATTCCTGTCCTACTGGCACGACACAGCCCCGGCCTTCGCCGGGGCTGTGCAGGGTCCGGTCGAAGGCCATTTCGACGTCGCAGTAATCGGCGGCGGCTTCACCGGCCTGGCTGCTGCCCGGCAACTCGCCAAGGCTGGCGCGAAGGTCGTCGTGCTGGAGGCGGAGAAAGCCGGCTGGGGCGCCTCCGGACGCAATGGCGGGCACCTCAACAACGGACTTGCACATAGCTATCTGGCGGCCAAAGCGGAGCTCGGCAGAGAGCGGGCGATAGCGCTTTATAAGGCGCTTGACGACTCGATCGACACGATCGAGGCATTGATCGCGGAGGAGGGGATCGACTGCAGGTTCCGCCGCGCCGGCAAGCTAAAGCTCGCCTCCAAGCCTCAGCATTTTGAGGCAATCGCACGCAACTTCGAAGCCGTGCACGCGGAGGTCGACCCCGATACGGCGCTACTTGGCGCAGTCGACCTGCAGCAGGAAGTCGGCGCGCCTTTCTTCGGCGGAATGCTCTCGAAGAAAAGCGCGATGATGCATATGGGCCGCTACGTCGTCGGTCTCGCCGAAGCGGCCACGCGTTACGGCGCCACGATCTTCGAACAGGCAGCCGTCACTGAGCACCGGCAGGAAGGCGGTCGGCACGCGTTGAAGACCCCGCGCGGCAACGTCACTGCGGATGCAGTGCTTGTCGCCACCGGCGCCTATACGCCTTCGACTTTCGGCTATTTCCGCCGCCGGATCATCGCCGTCGGCAGCTTCATCATTGCCACCCGGCCGCTGACGGCGGAGGAGATCGAGGCAACGATGCCGGGCAACCGCACCTGCGTCACGTCGATGAACATAGGCAACTATTTCAGGCTCTCGCCCGACAACCGGCTGATCTTCGGCGGCCGCGCCCGCTTCTCTGCGACGTCCGACCAACGCTCGGACGCGAAAAGCGGTGCGATCCTCAAAGCGAGTCTGGCTGAGATCTTTCCGCAACTCGCCAATGTCGGCATCGATTATTGCTGGGGCGGTCTCGTCGACATGACCAAAGATCGCTTCCCCCGCGCCGGCTATCACGATGGAGTCTGGTACGCCATGGGCTATTCCGGCCACGGCGCACAGCTTTCGACACATCTCGGCATGATCATGGCGGACGCGATCCTCGACCGGCCGGACCGAAATCCGCTGAAGGGCCTCGAGTGGCCGGCGGTACCGGGCCACTTCGGCAAGCCCTGGTTTCTGCCGCTCGTCGGCATGTATTACAAGATGCTGGACAGGTTCCGGTAGCCAGCGCGGCTATAATGAAGGGCGCGGACCGGAAAGGTGCCGCGCCTTTTTTGCTTGGAGTTGCGCCGAGATTATCATGTTTAGCCTGGCGCATGCCGCCTATGGCGTGCAGCAGTCTTGCGGCGGCGACATGCGCAAGGATAAGGAACTGAGCGCCTTCGCACGCGGCTGAGGGCGGGATGAGGAATGGACGGGGCCTTCTGCGCCCATCTCGCTCTAACTCGAGAATCCGATCAAGTTTAAGATCTTGGGTCGATCCGACCCAAGACCCTCGCGACCCTAGTCCAGCCCGCCGATGTGGAAGCTCTTCATCTCGAGATATTCCTCAATGCCGACCTGGGCGCCTTCGCGTCCGAGGCCGGATTGCTTGACGCCGCCGAAGGGCGCGACTTCGGTCGAGATGGCGCCGGTATTGAGGCCGATCATGCCGAACTCGAGTGCTTCCGCCACCCGCCAGGAGCGCTTCAGGCCTTCGGTGTAGAAATAGGCGGCCAGCCCAAAGGGCGTGCCGTTGGCGATGGCGATCGCCTCGTCCTCGGTCTCGAAGCGGAAAAGTGGAGCGACGGGGCCGAAGGTCTCTTCAGTGGCGAGCAGCATTTCAGTCGTCGCGCCGGTGAGCACGATCGGGGCCGTATATTGCCGGCCCTCCGTCAGCGACCTGCCGCGTGCCGCTATCTTTGCGCCCTTGGCAATCGCGTCCTCGACGTGACGGTCGATCTTGGCGATGGCAGCCTCATTGATCATCGGGCCAATCGCGATGCCGGGCTCCGTCCCCGGGCCGACCTTCATCACGTTGACGCGGGCGCCGAGCTTCTCGGCGAAGTCGTCATAGACGCCGGCCTGCACGAGAATTCGGTTGGCGCAGACGCAGGTCTGACCACCGTTGCGGAACTTCGACGCGATCGCGCCTTCGACTGCAAGATCGAGATCGGCGTCGTCGAAAACGATAAAGGGGGCATTGCCGCCGAGTTCGAGCGAGAGCCTCTTGACGCTGTCTGCGGCGCCGCGCATCAGCAGCGAACCGACGCGGGTCGAGCCGGTGAAGGAGATCTTGCGTACCGTCTCGTTCGTCATGAACTCGTTACCGATCGCCGTCGGCAAGCCGGTCACTATATTGACGACACCGGCCGGAATGCCGGCGCGCTCCGCGAGCACGCCAAGGGCGAGCGCCGAGAAGGGCGTGAACTCCGACGGCTTGATGACCACCGTGCAGCCGGCGGCGAGCGCCGGGGCGATCTTCCGGGTGATCATCGCGTTCGGGAAGTTCCACGGCGTGACGATGGCGCAGACGCCGACCGCTTCCTTCAGCACGACGATGCGGCGGTCCGGCGTCGGGGAGGGAATGGTTTGGCCACCGATGCGGCGGGCTTCTTCAGCGAACCATTTCACAAACGCGGCGCCATAGCGGATCTCGCCACGCGCCTCCTCGAGCGGCTTGCCCTGTTCCATCGTCACGAGCAGCGCCAGGTCTTCGAGGTTTTCGATCATCAGCGCGTGCCAGCGCTCGAGCAGGGCGGCGCGTTCGGCGTGCGTTTTCTTCTTCCAGGGTCCGAATGCGGCATTGGCCGCTTCGATGGCCGCGCGGGTTTCGGCCGTTCCCATGTCCGGCACGGTGCCGAGAACGGCCTCGTTCGCAGGGTCGACGACGTCGACGACCGAGCCCGAAGCGCCGGCGATCCACTCACCGCCGATCAGGCTCAATTGCCGGAAAAGTTTCTTGTCCTTCAATCTCATGTGTTTATCCCTCCTGTGTTTATCCCTCTTGCGATCAATCGAGCGCGGCGAGCACAGCCGCGGTGATGGTTTCGGTCCTGTCTTTTCCCGGAACGGTGCCGATGCCGCGGATGGTCGCTCTTTCGAGCGCGGCTATGATCATCCCCGCCGCCTCTTTTTCTCCGAGATGCTCGAGCATCATCGCGCCGGACCAGATGGCGGCGATTGGGTTGGCGATGCCGAGATGGGCGATATCCGGGGCAGAACCGTGTACCGGCTCGAACATGGAGGGGGCACCTCTGTCCGGATTGATGTTGGCGGAAGCGGCAAAGCCCAAACCGCCCTGTATGGCAGCGCCGAGGTCGGTGAGGATGTCTCCGAAGAGGTTCGAGGCGACGACGACATCAAGGCTTTCCGGTGCCATCACCATGCGAGCGGCCATGGCATCAATATGATAGCTCGTCACCTCGACGTCCCGGTATTCGGCAGCGAGCTCTCGCGTGACCTCATCCCAGAACACCATCGAGTATTTCTGGGCGTTCGATTTGGTCACCGAGGCGAGCTTGCCGCGACGCTGACGTGCCTGCTCGAAGCCGAAGCGCAGGATCCGTTCGACACCCGCGCGGGTAAAGATCGAGGTCTCGACCGCCACCTCGCCCGGCGTGCCCTGATGTACGCGACCACCGGCGCCGGAATATTCGCCCTCTGTGTTCTCGCGGACGCAGAGGATATCGAAGTCGCTCGCCCTCAGCGGTCCTTCGACGCCGGGCAGCAGTCTATGCGGCCGAATATTGGCATATTGCACGAAGGCCTTGCGGATCGGCAGCAGCAGGCCGTGCAGCGAGATGGAATCCGGCACCTGCGCCGGCCAGCCGACGGAGCCGAGCAGGATGGCGTCGAAAGGGCGCAGCGCTTCGATGCCGTCCGCCGGCATCATCGCGCCGGTCTCCTTGTAGAAGGCGCAGGACCAGGGAAAAGGTGTACCGGTTAGCGTGAAACCGGAGTGCATGGCGACGGTGGAAAGGACGTGCCAGGCGGCATCCGTAACGTCGCGGCCGATGCCGTCGCCGGGGATGAGTGCGATAGAATAGCATTTCATTGCTTTTCCCTAGAGGCTGATGAGCACGCTTTTGCTCTTGCGGTTGGCGTGGTAAGCCTCGCGGCCAAGATCCTTGCCGATACCGGAGCGCTTGTAGCCGCCGGTCGGCAGGATGTGGTCGCGAGAGCGGCTGTAGCGGTTGACCCAGACGGTTCCGGCCTGGAGCCTTCGCGTCAGCCCCAGGGCGCGCGACAGGTCGCGAGTGAAGAGGCCGGCGGCAAGGCCGTAGGTCGGGTGATCGGCGAGCGCGAGCGCCTCCTCTTCGTCCACGAAGGTCTGCATGGTGAGCACCGGACCGAAGATCTCCTCTGCAACCGCCGGCGAGAAGCTGTCGCGTACTGCCATTAGCGTCGGCTGATAGAAATAGCCCGGCGCATCCATTGGGGCGCCACCGAACAGGCATTCGCCGCCCGCCGCGACGGCCTGTTGGACGATGTGGTGGATGCGGTTTAACTGGCTCTTCGAGATGATTGGCGAGTACTCGCTCGTCTCGTCCCAGGTTGGCCCCGGCTTCGCCGCCTTCATGCGCGTGACGATCGCTTCGGCGAGGGGAGCGGCAATTCTTTCCTCTACGATCAGCCGGGAGCCCGCGACACAGGCCTGGCCGGCATTTGACAGCATGCTCTGCGCGATCGCCGCCGCCGCCTTGTCGAGATCGGCATCGGAGAAGACCAGTTGTGGGCTTTTTCCTCCGAGTTCCAGCGTCATTGGCTTGATGCCGGCGCGAGCGATGTTGGCCATGATGGCGGAGCCCGCGCCGGTCGAGCCGGTGAAGCTTACCTTGGCGATGTCCGGGTGTCCGGTCATGGCCGTGCCGGTGACGGGGCCGTCGCCCAGAACGATGTTGATGAGGCCGGCCGGCAGACCGGCGCGGATTGCGAGCTCCGCAAGGTAGACCGTCGAGAACGGTGTCATTTCCGAGGGCTTCAGCACCACCGCATTGCCGGCCGCGAGCGCCGGGCCGAGCTTCCAGGCGGCCATGGAAACGGGAAAGTTCCAGGGCGTGATGGCACCGACGACGCCATAGGGCTCGGTCATGATCATTCCGAGGCTGGCATCGTCGGTCGGCACGAGATCGCTTCCCTCCTTGTCGGCGAATTCGGCGAAGAAACGGATCTGTTCGGCGCTGATGGCAATGTCGCCGGCGACGAGATGACCAACGGGCCGGGTCGAGGAAAGCGCCTCAAGCTTGGCGAGGGTCTCCGCCTCGCTTTCGATCAGGTCTGCCCAGCGCTGCAGCACGACTGTTCGCTCGCGCGGCCGCACGCCGCCCCAGTTGGTTGCCTTGAGCGCCTGCCTGGCGGTTTCGACGGCGCGATCGACGAGCACCTCATCCGCAAGCGGGCAACCCGCATAAGACTTGCCGTCGGAGGGGCGATGCATGTCGATGACGCCTTCGGCCGGCACGAGCCGACCGCCGATGAAGTGGCCGACGGGCAGGGGAAGTGTGTCGGGATCAAAGCTGAGTGTCATCGCGCGTCCTCGGTATGGGCTTGAACTCAAAGCTAGTGGAGGAACGCGAGCAGCATGCATCGACTGGCGATACCGAGGCGGTGGAAAATTACGTTTTTGGCGGCACGACAACCAAATCTTCGGCGGTCATTCCGACGCCAGCCGTGCGACGCGTCGGCAAAGGTGGGGGAGGCGATCCGAGAAGGCGGCGGAAGAGAAGGGTTCGCCGCGATGGGCCTGGAGCGGAGAGACGTCTGATAGTCACGCGGAGACGGCGCGGTCGGTAATGGCACGCCCGAGAACCAGAGAGCGTGCCATCTTCAGCATGAATGTGGTGAGAATAGCTCTTGCGCGACCTCCGCGGCAACCGGGTCGGGCGGCCACGAGCGTCACATCACGGTCACGTAGATCTTGCGCACCGTCTCGATTGTCTTCCAGATGCCGACGAAACCCGGCTTCATGACGAAGCTGTCGCCGCTCTTGTAGACGACCGGCTCCCCGTTTTCCGGCGTGAGTTCGACGACACCGGAAAGAATGTGACAGAACTCGAAGGTCTCCCCCTTGATCGAGCGCGTCTCGCCGGGTGTCGCTTCCCAGACGCCGGTGTGGACTATCTCGCCGCGGGCGACGTCCTGTGCCCAGGTCTTGAAGGTAGGATTGCCGGAGATCAGACGGTCGGGGAGCGGGCTGGACTCGCGCGGCGCGAAAGAAGGGTTGGTCTCGATGGTTTTCAAGAGCGACATGGTTTTCCTTTCCTCGTTTTAGAACTTGATGCATGCCGCCCGGCGGTACTGGACAACCGCATTTGTCTTCGATCGGGTTCGCGCGCCTCAGTAGCCGCGGCGACGGTCGACCAGCCCGATCGGCTCGAGACCTGACCGATGCCGTTTGATGTTCTCGATCACGGCTTTGGCGGCGGTTTCCGGCTGGGTGACGCTCGCGATGTGCGGCGTCAGCAGGATCTTCGAGTGGGCCCAGAAGGGATGACCAGAAGGAAGCGGTTCGGGGTCGGTCACATCGACCATGGCGCCGGAGAGACGGCCGTTATCAAGTGCCTCGATAAGTGCGTCACGATCGAGTTGAGGGCCGCGGCCGACATGGACGAGTGCAGCACCGGTCGGGAGCCGAGCAAACAGTTTGGCGTTAAGGAAGCCGCGCGTCTCTTCGGTGAGCGGCAGGAGGCAGACGAGAATGTCGGTCGAGCCCAGCAAAGTGTCGAGACCGTTCCGGCCGCTTAGGCACCTCACGCCTTCGATTTCATGCGGGCTGCGGCTCCAGCCGGAGAGCGGAAAGCCGAAAGGCTTCAGCCGATCGAGTACCGCAGTTCCGAGTATGCCGAGCCCGAGCACGCCGACGCGGCGTTCGTCCGCCTGGACCGGCGCCATGGCTTTCCAATTTTGGCCTCGCTGCTGCTCGAGATAGGCCGGCAGGTTGCGGTGAAGCGCGAGGACGGCAAGCGTCACATATTCCTGCATCATTCGAACGATGCCGTCCTCGACCATGCGCACCACCCGCACATGCGGCGGCACCGCATCGATGCGGAACTGGTCGACGCCGGCGCCGATCGAGAAGAGGATTTCGAGGTTTCGATAGCGTGCGAGATTGTCCGGCACCGTCCAGGTGATCAGGTAGCGCACGGCGTCGGGATCGACCGCTGCCGGGTTCATGGCAAAAGGAATGTCAGGCAGCTTGCGCGCGAATGCTTCGGCGAAAATCGCGCCGCGCTTCGCATCGGAGTTGAACAGGAAGGCCATCGCGCGTCTCCTTACGCTATGCAGTGGGCGCCGAGCGCCTCTATCATCGCTTGACATGCCATAAGCTCGTCGATGAGGATGTATTCGTCCGCCTTGTGGGCGCGGCCGATGTCACCGGGGCCGCAGATGATCGCGTCGATGCCAGCCCGTTGGAAAAGGCCCGCCTCGGTACCGTAGCTGACGGCGGGGAGAGGCTCGCGGCCGGTCAACGCCTCGAGCAGTGCCGCCAGCGGAGCGTGAGGTTCAAGTGAAAGCGCCGGATAGGCACTGAGTTCCTGCCACTCCACCTCGAAGCCTAGTGCCGTCAACGCCTCGGCGATCTTTCGCACCGGCGTCAGCAGCTCTGCCGGGTCGACACCGGAAATTGCTCGTGCCTCTAACTCGACCTCGCAGCTGTCCGGAATAATGTTGACCGCCTGACCGCCCTTTACCGTTCCGATCTGGAGGGAGGAGTAGGGCGGTTCGAAGACATGCTCGAAGGGGCCGCCGGCCAGCCGGACGGCTTCCGCGACCGCCTGGGTCAGGACGCCTGCTACGCCGTGTATCGCATTCAGTCCCTGATCCGGGCGCGAAGAATGCCCGGAGCGCCCCCTGACCGTCAGCCGTGCCGCCGCCTTGCCCTTGTGGGCACGGATAGCGCGCATGCCGCTCGGCTCGCCGATGATCGCGCCGAGCGGCTGGCGGCAAAGTTCCGGCATGCGTGCGATCATGTGGGGTACGCCGCGACAGCCGGCCTCCTCATCATAGGAGAAGGCGAGGTGCAGCGGCCGGCGAAGTGGCATCGCCGCAAGCTTCGGAACGGCGGCCAGACCGGCGGCAAGGAAACCTTTCATATCGGTGGTGCCGCGGCCATAGAGCCGGCCCCCCTCGGCGCGAAGGATGAAGGGATCGCTCGTCCAGCCGGCCTCGGTTGCCGGAACGACGTCCATATGGCCGGAGAGGATATAGCCATGCGCCTCTTTTGGCCCGATGGTGGCGAAGATGTTGGACCGATCGCCCTCTGGACCGGGAAGGACATCCACTGCGATGCCATGGCTTTCCAAATAGCCCCGGATCCAAGACACGGCGTCGTCATTAGGTAGCCCCACGACGGAGCGAAAGCCGACGAGTTTCCCTAGTATTTCCGCTGCCTGCATTGGTGTCCTCGCAATATGCCGGGCTCGTCGATATCGATGCCGTCGATCATGCGTCCGCAACGAAAGGTTTGTTTCGCGTCACCATGCATGAGATGACGGGCAAGCGACCCATAACTCGTGCTCCCAGGTAGCTTAGAAGCCTTCGAAGGATTTACATGCCGAAAGCGTGTCGAATTCGGAGGATTATTGTGCGCGCGACGCGCTCTCGAGCGAATCCTGTCGAGCCGCGGGCTCTATTGTGAACAATGGAAAAGCTTTCGCCGCTGCCTGGCCGAACCTGAATTGGTAAAGAAGAGACGAAAGCAAACGCAATGGCAGGGAGGCAAGGGGTGGACGCACCGGCATCCGAATCCAAGTTGATCGACAGCTTCAAAATGCATGTGGCCACAATCGAGAGCGCCGATCTCGAGCAGTTGCATGCCTTGTCCGTTTCCGTCGGGTGGCCTCTGCGCTCCGAGGATTTGCAGTTTCTGCGCGAGTGCGGCCGCGGCTATGTCGCACGCGACGACATTGGCAGGCTAACAGGTTCGGCCATGTGGTTCCCACATGGCGACGATTTCGCCACCATAGGCATGGTGATCACTTCCCCGCGTCTGCAGTCAAACGGCACCGCACGCTGGCTCATGGAACACGTGCTTCGGGATTGTCTGGGACGCAACCTCAGACTCAATGCAACGAGGGCCTCCCGCCGTCTGTATCATTCGCTCGATTTCAAGCCCATGCGGACCATTTACCAATGCCAGGGCATCGTCCGCCCGGCCGACTCGACGACTACGACGGAGCAGCCACCGGTCAGGCGACTGGAAGGCGAGGACCTTGTCGCCGTCGCTGAGCTGGATGCAGGGGCATTCGGCGTTTCAAGGGCGGCTCTGATCGGCAAACTCTTCACGCAATCGGTCGGCTACGGCCTGTTTCGTGGCGATCGGCTGCAAGCTTTCGCGCTTTGTCGTCCCTTTGGCAGGGGCCATGTCGTGGGCCCGGTCGTTGCGGACTCCAATGCCGACGCTATCGCAGTTATCCGACCGCATGTCGCCGCCAAAGAAAACCAGTTTCTGAGGCTCGACACCCCGATCGAGACCGGCCTTTTCGCGACATTTCTCTCCCAATCCGGCCTAGCCGTCTTCGATACGGTACTCGCAATGTCGCGTCCGGGCAAAGGCCGCGCCGACGTGGTACCAGGACCAAACCTCTACGGCTTGGCAAGTCACGCCCTCGGCTGAGCCCCAAGGTCGGCCGCATCCAGCTGGCGCAGGTCAACGTCTCAGAGATCGACCGCATCCAGATTGATCGTGTTCTCGCCTTCATCGGCGACATCGATGTGCGCATCAAGCCGTCGGAAGCGACGATCCGGGCAATGACCAAAGCCAATGGCAATGTG